>Ga0099800_1295_pt1 | contig 11300 bp, 8 predicted proteins | sample Uncmet6_SortRC_1_FD_89868 | JGI IMG/M metagenome (GOLD analysis project Ga0099800, IMG submission 89868) | Marine eukaryotic communities from CALCOFI LINE 67, Pacific Ocean - CN11_C50_N6_SortRC_1 | ecosystem: Environmental > Aquatic > Marine > Oceanic | place: Pacific Ocean: Monterey Bay | collected... | reverse complement strand
AATCTCTGGCTTTACCTGAAAAATTGGGAGAAAATAGTAAGGCAAAAGTCCCAATAGTTTGGAGTTGTCATAGCGAACGTGCGTATTCTAACGATGCTACTAACCCTTCCTATGGTTTGTCTGGGGAGCAGTGACCCTCTGATGGAGTTTTTGAATCAGGTGACACAAAACTCTTTGACCTACAAAATGATCGCCTCTCGCAGAGACGGAAGGTTGGCGAACAATGAGAGGCTGTCCAGCGAACTAGATGGTGTTACCCGCCTTGGGTTTGAGGCCAGCCAGGCCAAACCGGTGCCTTCAGCGCAGTTTTCTATAGACAGCCAACGCACAGTAGCAAGCTCGGCGACCTACCAGCGGCTTTGGCGCAGCGGCTGGCGTACAGAATTGTCTTACACATTAGCGCAAGACAAAACTGATTTAGCAAATCTGAGTAGGGAGGTCTACGAACCCGACCTCAGGCTGTCGGCCTCAACGAACGTATTCCAGGACTATCTCAGCGACCGATATCACCTCCTTGAAAACAGGCAGAAGCAGGGGGAGAAAGTCATCGAATTCGATGCTCAAGAACAGAAGAAAAGTCACTTAGCGGCTGCTTTGCTAAACCTGGCTGGTATTCTGGAAACAGCAGACGAGTTGGCGCTACAAGGGCGTTTGTGTCGGCAAATAAGGAGGCAGACAGCTCTACTCAAGGTAAAAGGAGAGCGAGGTAGCGTCAGTAAACGCGACTACCTTCAAAGCCAAAGAGAAGGGATTATTTGCCAAAGTTTAATCAAAGGATTGGATAAAGAACTTATAACCCGTAAGGACCAGTTATACAGTGTCTACGGTGTTTCTTTTACGGACCTTAAAGGCATTAATATCGATGCTTTCTACACTAGCGTAAAGCAAGCCTACCAAGCTTGCGTAAAGCAGTCTGAGGTTGAGGTGGGTAAGCAGCCTGCGATCCAGTCTCTGGTGGAGCAGGAACAACTTTTGGGACTTGAACTAGAGGATCTGAGGGCGAGAGATGAGACTAGCCTGGAACTTACCTTTGCAGCAGGATTGAAAGGCTCTGACCCAGGGTTAGGAGAGAGCCAAACTACTCTTGTCGAAGGTAAGTACCCCTATGTTACAGTGGGGCTTAGTTACGAAATATCTGCTGGTCGGGATATTAAGTCGCAGATTGGAGCAAAAGCTCATGAAGTTAAGGTACTATTCTATCGGAAGGCTATAGCTCGGCAGGAGTTGGAGGGCCGCTTCAGAGTTCTTGCGCAAACCCTCGAGCGCGATTTTGGGATTTTTGCTGATCGTGTTCAAGGTGTGCGATTGTCAGAGCGGATTTTAGGGGAGGCTGATAGAGACTTTACAAATGGTAGGCTGGACTTCAATACCCTGACCGAGTATCAGAAGGCCTTACTAGAGGGGCAGAAGGGCTTGGCCAACACCCGCATCCAGATTATTCGTAACACAATAGAGTATATTGATTTTTTTGGTTATTTCGCTAGCTACTATTAGGGGCGTGTATGAAACTCTTTGCTTGGCTGCATCAGCAAAAACTCCTTGTTCACTATGTGACTATCGTTATTGTCATTGTGGGCTTTGCCTCGTTAATGAGTATCCAAAGGGAGGCGCGTCCGAATGTAAACTTTAATAGAGTAGCCATATCCACCGTCTACCCGGGAGCTTCTCCTAGGGATGTTGAGGAGTTGGTCATAGATCCGATTGAGGAAAAGCTTGCCGAAGTAGACGGAGTCAAGACCTATCGCTCAGTGTCCTTTACTGGGGCAGGGGCAATTTCAGCAGAAATCGATGATACCTACCCAGATGTCGACGACATTATCGATGAGATCCGGCGAAAAGTGGGTGAAGTTAAAGGCTTACCCGATGGTGTTGAGGACCCTTTTGTGACAGAGATTAAAGCTGTTAACATCCCAGTGCTTCGCTTGGCCCTTTATGGTGACTTGTCCCCTTTAAAAATGAAGTACGAGGTGGAGAAGCTCAAGGATTATTTGAGTAAGTTTAGCGGCGTTCAAAGCGTATCCTACGAAGGCTTGAGTGACCTGCAGCTCCAAATCCAAGCTCAGCCAGATCTTCTTAGCAAGTACGATATAACACTACTCGAGATCATCAATTCTCTGAGCAATTGGGCGAAGCAGCGCCCTGGTGGATTGTTAGAGAACGTATCCGAGTCAAGCACTGTGACCATAGGCGAGGATTACAGCACGATTGATAGGCTGAAGTCTTTCGTGTTGCGCGCAAATGACTCAGCTAGAGAGGTTCTTCTTGATAAGGTAGCCGATGTTCGCTTTGCTACTGAGAGTGCCCAAAAGGTTAGTACCTTTTCTGGTAAGAATGCGACTCTTATGACTATTGTTAAAAAGCCCTCGGCTGACATAGTCAAAACAGTAGAGGCTATTAAGGCTAGTTTAATTGACTATGAGAAGAATCTTCCAGAAGCCCTTGAATTTAAACTCTACACAGACGAATCGGTGAGGGTGCGCTCGCAGCTAAAGACTGTGGCTCAAAATGCAGCCTTTGGGATGCTATTAGTACTGTTGGTGCTTATTATTAATTTGGACTGGCGCTCCGCACTTGTGACCTCTATTGGTATTCCCATCGCTATTCTTGGTGGGATTGCTCTGCTTCACTTTAGCGGTTCCACTATGAACTCGCTGGTCCTAATCGGTATGATTGTGGTTTTAGGTATGCTGGTGGATGATGCCATCGTGGTGTGTGAGAATATCTATTCCAACTTGGAGAGTGGTTTGGCACCTGCAGCTGCTGCTATTAAAGGCGTGTCCGAGATTGCCGTGCCAGTGGTGGCGACTATTGTCACCACCGTATTAGCCTTCGCTCCGATACTACTAATGAAAGGGATTATGGGTCAGTTTATTAGCGTGATCCCGCTTACGGTTATTTTGATGCTTTTGGTGTCACTTTTTGAGGCTCTTCTTATTCTGCCGATCCATGCTCAGGAAATCATGAAAACAAAAAAAGCTAAGACATCCCTTTTTTATCGCTTCGAGAAAGTCTACCGCCGTTATCTTAATTGGTCGGTACGTCATCGTTGGGTTGCGGTAGTTGCCTTATTTCTGATTGCGGTGGCATCAGTGATGCAGGGAGGCAAACTATTCTCTCAGTTTACCTTGTTCCCAGCTACCGGCCTGACTGGTGCCAGTGTGCGCCTAGAGGTTAAGAGAAACACACCGATTGCTAAGACGGCTGAACTAGCTAATGTATTGAGTAAGCGCCTTGAAGCCGTTTCCGGTGGTGACTTTGACAGCCTTTATGCCAACGTAGGGCAGGTGCGGACGGGTGGGGGAGATGGAAGCCGGCAAAACGGTTCTCACTTGGCGGCTGTAACCATTGTTTTTACCTCGGACAGTGACTTTATCGAACGCGAGAAAAAGCTTATAGGTGACATGCGGCGGGTGACGACTAATTTTGCGAAAGAGTTTGGTGTCTATGCCTCCTTAAGCATTTCGCGGCCTGGTCCCCCGGTGGGTAAGCCCATCCAGTTTCAGATTACATCGCGAAACTTTGACGAATCCAAGCAGATCGCCGCTCAGCTAGAGGCGGGCTTTCGGCAGATAAAGGGGGTGAGTAGTATAGAGACTGATGCGGATGGCGATACCAGATCTTACCGGATCCTTATCGATAACAACCTAGCAGTAGCCGAAGGAGTTGATCCGAATCTCCTGGCGCGAACCATCTTTGCCGCTTCGACTGGGGTTGTAACAAGTGAGATATTGCGCAACAACGATAAGGTAGAGATTTTGGTGGGGGTTAATCGGGACCTCGATAGCCAAATAGCTGATATTCTTAAACTTAAGGTTAGGAATCGGGTCGGCCAAGCTGTAGCGATAGGCGTTTTTGCTAAAGCCGTGGAGGAGAAGGGGGCTTCATCGATTCAGCGCCTTGATGGGGTTAAAACTCTCACCCTCTTCGGCGAGGTGGATGAGAAAGTTATATCAGGAAAGCAGGCCAACATTCAGATCCAACCAACCCTAAAAGATATCAAAGCCAAGTTCCCTAATGCAACAATATCGACGGGTGGAGGTGAGAAGGAGCGTATTGAAACTCTAAAGGATACTATGAGGTTGTATGGATTGGCTATTCTACTCATTTTTATGGCAATAAGCCTGTCCTTCCAGTCTTTGGTGTACCCCTTCCTCGTGCTTCTAGCGATACCTTTCGGCTTGGTCGGCGTTGTTTGGTCTCTATCATTACATAATACACCGTTGTCTCTGATGGGCTTGGTGGGTGTTGTCGGTTTGTCCGGGGTGGTTGTGAACGTAAGTATCATTTTATTGAGTTTCGTTCAGCAGGAGCTAAAGTCAGGTGCTTCTTTGCCAGAGGCGGTAGTAAACGCTGGAGTGAGGCGGCTGCGGCCCATTGTGATCACTACTATAACCACCCTGATAGGCCTGGCTCCTAGTATCTATGCTCTTGGCGGCGCTGACCCGTTTGTTCAGCCCATTTCATTAGTATTGGGGTGGGGGCTAGCTTTTGCCACAGCTATATCCGTCCTATTTTTACCTAGTTTAATTGCTTTTTTCACCATGATAACGCCGAAGTCTGAAGTATAAATGCGGCACGTTTGTATGAGTGGGGCCATAGGTGTTGATCTTCAGGATAAGAATCGAAAGACCGACGGTTCGGATGTAGGCAAATGACTGCAGCATGGTGCTGAATGGGAGGAGTGTTATTTGGGCGCCACTAATGTCATTGGCTACATTTTGCTGAGTACAAGTCGCTGCAGATCACTTATTAGGCAAAGGTAGATTTAATATTGTGAATTCTTCCCAAACGCTAGCAGCATCTCGATTAACATTGATTGTACTTCCTCCGCCTCCCTCAGCAGACCAATACGTATTGTAGGACCCCTTTAGATATACAACTTCGCCGCTGGTTAGAATTCCATTTTGATTCAAATCAATCAACGTAAAATTCTCCCATTCACCCCGGGCAGTTCTATCGGCAAAAAGTTCACCAGATGGTTGCGCCGAAAAATACAAGTTGGCTTCGGTCCTAAATGCTACCGTATAGATAGATGGTATTTTTAAGCCATTTCCATTTATAGTAAACTCTTCCCAAGGCCCCAAATTATCACTCAAATCAACATCACCTCCCCCGCCATTAAACGCTCTTAAATACTTCCCGGTATTGTTCAAGAGAAGCGCTATTTTATCGTCCTGGTGAATCTCGTCGCCTGGGACACCACCAAGCTTCACGATTCTAAAGTTGTACTGGGCCTCACGACCAGCTCCCCCAAAATCTGAACCATTAATATCTCCGACTTGAATAGTATGCCCATTCAACCATCCCTTAGATGTTCGGATAGCAACCAAGTCATTAGATAAAAGCATCCCACCATTAAAATCATGAACATTAAATGTTTCACTCAAGCCTACTTGATCAGCGAATGCCACTACGAACCAGGATTCTGCTGTTGTTAAATAATTAGATCCATTATTCGTTTTGAAAGTAAGCGAATACTGGGTAGGTGTAACCTAAATAATTTCTTTATTATAATTTATGTCATAGCAAGCACACCCGTCACTACCCATCACCTGGCATAGCGATCTTGCTCAAACGGAAACGAATGAAGAACTACCTGTCACCCAAATGGACTGATAGCTGGTATTTTATTAAAAATCCTGGTCTAAACTCCGATTTTTGAATTCCTTACAGACTTCCAGGTATTGGGCAGGGGGACGATCGAATTCCGGATTTTTCTCCAAGAAATGGCTGGTCCTTTCAGAGGGCACCTTCAGGAAAACCTGAGATTGAAAAGTGGTTTAGAGAGCAAGTTTCTAATCCCTATGGGAACGACCTTCTTTTTCTTGCTAATTTTTTGTTGAGGGAGTGATGACTATTCAATCTAATGTCACGTTGATATTTCTCGGATTCTTGGCGACGGCTTGTGGTTACGGAGACGATGTGGGAGGACAGTTGGGCGGCAACTGTTATAACCACTTGTCTAAGGCTTGTCGCGCTGAAGAAGTCAACATTAGTGGATCGAACACTACATTCACATCAATTGTGTCTTATCCAAGGGTAGTTTATGGTAGGGAGGTTGGTAATAGCTGTCCTGATACGAATCCTGACGAGTAGGTAAGGTATTCAATTTGGACTGTTTAGACTGTGGGCAGGTTTTCCTAGTAGCTGATTGATACAAATAAGCTGTTTGTTTTGCCAACTAGGCAATAGCCTCCCCACCAGTGATAATCCACTAGATGTTCTAAATACAGTATGAGGCGACATATAAAACCCACTTATACCATTGTTTTTATACCTATAATATTTTTATTTTATGTTTAAAATATCATTGCCGATAAGGGACTTATCAAGGGGGGGCGGAACAACCCGGCCAAGAGATGAGCCACCCTAACAAGCCAAAATAGTCGGCCAGATCCCACATGATTTTCTGATCTTATAGCAACCTGAGCGGGGTTGGGTAAGGGAGTTACGTTTGAGCCCACAGATTTTTAATAAACTACATATAGCTTATGGAGCTTAGTAGATGCTCAATTTATGGATTTTCATTGGTTTAATGATGGCTTGCGCTGCACCAGAGCCTAGCAAGCGTACAAGGCTAACTGGATCGTCTGTAACTAATTCCCCAAACCCAGAAAAAAACGAAAGCTCGAAAGATGTTGAGGCGACCTCGGAGAAGTGGCCCAGTAATGGTAGTAGAAGACCTCCAGATGGGACCAATTCACCCACTTCGCATGACGGCCCTGATGGCGAAGATAGTCTAGGTACAGAACCGGGATCAGATCAGAATAGTCCGGTAAAAGAGAACCGGCTTATAGGCTACATAGCCCCTGAGTCTCAGGTAGACGGTTTTATTAAGGGGTATTTGTACGACGAAGACGACTTTACTCGGGTCTTAAATCTTAGTTTCTTTGTTGGTGGTATTAAAGGCGTTGGCACGGAAGTAGGAAAAACATTAGCAAAAATGCCTGGTCCGAACGATGGGATTGCTTCTGGCGACCATCATTTTCTATTCTCTCTTCCTCCTGGTGTGGTGCCTGCCGGGCAGAGGTTTCAGATTTGGGCCTATGATGAAAAAGGTAATATCCTTGCCGGGTCCCCCCGCAGCTACACTGGTTTTACCCCTATGTCTCTAGACTTTTTTGAAAGCAATAAAAGCCTTTTGAATACTTGTCAAGGATGCCATTCTCCAACATTTGCCTTCGGCTTAACAAACATGCGACTTGGCAGGTCTTCGCCGACAGGAAATCTTTTGTATCAAAAAGCCTCCGGTGGTCGAAATCATAGTGGTGGCAATCAGTGCCAAAGAGTTAATGGATTATGTGAATTCATAGCTGAGTGGTACGAGATTGAGTTCGACTAACAGCTATAGTGCGAACTAATCTTTATCTATAATTCTATTTTTTATAGCAATGGAGCCGGCAGGGATTCAAACTGCACCAGTGGTATAAGCGACTGCTTATAATCCCGATTTTTTCGCCAGATTTGGCTTTTCGACAGACCTTAGATAGATGGTCTAATGCTAAACCAAAGCTGTGATTCGAGTTGGCATTCCAGTCCCTGGCAAGGGGGACGTTTGAGTCAAGAATGATCTTGTTTACGGTATCACCGAATTGATTGCCAAGTGCTGACCTACTGCCGCTCCATAACTAACCCCGTAGTAGTTTTCGATCTTGCCAGTAAGTTCCTGTGCACCAAAATAGACATCACTGGTAATATTACTCGATGAGACATGCTCATGACTATCGACACCATCAGCTACGCAGCTTAGAAGCTTTTTCTTGCCCAAGATATCACAGGATTTGTGGTGAATGGTGTAGGTTGAGCGGCGAGCCGAAGCGTTGGGTGAAGCTGACAATGCCAGCCTTTGCATCTGTGTAAGTAGTCAGATTAGTGAGAGCCTTGTAGTGTACTTGGATAGCATTTGTGATGATGTCATGGACTTCCTCGAAGAGGCGGATGTTGGTGCCTAGCCAATAGCGCAAGGGGAAAGGGATGACAAACTACCTATATGGGACCATGGGGGAAGATATGATCCACCAGATGACATACTGCTTTCGACATCATTCTACCCGTGCAGGATGGGTAGAAGCCTCTTTGCTTGCATGAGAATGCTGTGATCTTTTCCTCACCACATGCCTCGCATTTGAGGCGAGAAAACCGTAGCCGAAGATGAATACGATACGGATCTGCAGTAACTGCGGTTAGTGTGATTACTCAAATTATGAGACCAAAAGCGGCTTGTCTCCTGATATCTGTAAGCGGAACTGCATGAGCTATTCTGAGTATCACATTCGAGATGAGAATGCCCCAACGAATAGCCTGAAGTTGTAGTTTCAAAAACTTGATCCCCTGCTCGACGCCTTTCTCTAGAAGTTAGAGAAGTGGACTTTGTGCTTCGATGGACTAGGTCTAATTTCGGTGAACTGGAGATTGACCAAAAGCCATCCTACCTGCGCAGACGGCTTCGGTTCACATTGCTCGAATAATAAGTATTAGGTTATAATAAAGTATCGACTCAGTATTTAAAATACATTATTGGGCAGCTGCATAAAACACTTTATTTATCCGCCGCAGAGATTTATCACCATTCTGGGTGGTATAGGATCGCCAATGAATAGAATGAGTGACCAAAAAACCTAACACCGCTCTGCCATTATTATTTCTAAATGAGTTACAAGATAAATTATCTTTTGTACGAAGATCCATCAGCTGAATGTAGTTTTCAGTTATTACTTCATAAGCACTATTCTCAAAGCCCACTATTTCCTGAAAAACTTTAGGCTTCACTTTAGTACAAAAATAATACCGACTAGGATTGTTTTGCTCACGAAAGTTACTACAGCGACTTGATGCCTCACCAAATTGACCAGTTGTATCCCCACCATAAAACGTCATCAAATCGTTATCTTGTGAAAATAATTGCGTTAAATTTAAATTTCGGCAGTCTGATAATAATGTTTCTGAAAACCGCTTGACCAGATGATTCGTAATTGGGTTTTCCAGTGTGGAAAGCTTAAAGCGAGCTTCCATTCTAGCTTCTGCTTCTCTATGATTACTTAAATTCCGCATGAACAAAAAAGATGCTACTAGAATTACGCCCGCAGCCATTATAACCGATAGCATAACAGAACCATGTTCTGAATTTAATATTCTTTGTTTCATATCTGTTCCTTAAAACTGCTGGAGAAAAACAGGGTTATCTTTCACAATCCACTTCTCTACAGAGATTATTTTATAATTTATTATCGGGGTTTGGCCTGCTACAGGTTTCATCCGAGAGTTCTCCACTAAAGACTCCACGACTATCTCCAGAAAATCACGATCTTCATCATATTTCATGCAAACTGCTGAATGGGCCAAAATCAAACCGGGCCGATCAATATTATCTGATGGAAACAGCTTATTAAGCCGCTGCCCATCAGGGCTTTCAAATACCAAAGATACTGCCGAAACTTCCTTCTCAGAACAATCTATCTTTTCTAGACACTGGCCCTTAGTTACTTTTCCAGCCCGTCTTTTTGATTTCAGGTAGTTATCTATTGTGGTTTTGCTAGATTTTATCCCATCTTTTTTCGGCACGCATACACTTTTTATACTAGCTGGGATATAATCGCTCTCAGCTGGACCGGCCACCATGATATCTAAACTTGTCGACCATCTCTTTGGAAAGTTTGACCAACCCCTAATATCCGCTCTACGAATCAAAAAGTCAGCATAATTTAAGATCACATTTGTTTCTCTTTTAAAAGTCCTGCTTGCATTCGTCGAATCAGTTGTTTTTATCGTCCGCGAGATAAGCATATAAGCTATCAATACTATAATAGCCAGTAAACCAATAGATATACAAAGCTCTATAATAGAGAAGCCAGATCTGGCCAAACGCCCAGTTGGGTGACTATTTTGTATAGAAAACTTCAAAATTCACTACCATATCCCTGTGACTACAATCAGAATTATTGTTGTCTCCAGTTGTTATTAATCCGAATTCAATAACATTAGATCCTCTATTTAGAAACCGATCTATACTAATTTTTTCCAAACTAAGAGATAAAGTTCCAGTCGTTTCTGTGTGGGGTACCACACAAGAGTCAATAAAACAGATGCTTTTCCTCGTCCTCTTGCTAATATTATCTTCTGGCCAATCAATGCCCCTCACATTAGGCCAATTCCAGATTGGTAGCCCACCATTTTTATCTAAGTTGTCAGTAATCTGCTTCCTGGTAGTGACTAGCACCCGTTTATTTAAAGTAATAAGTAGATCGTCATCAAACTTCTGGTTAGAGCGAAGTGATTGAAAGCTCAGGTGGCAAAGCGTACTACCAGGGGGTATAGACACCGACTGGTACTCTTCTCTACGCGCCCTTAGACCAAGATCCAGCGACGTAAGATTACCATTAGAACCAAAATCGCAGCCCTTTTGCCTCGGAAACCTCATGGACCCTGGAAAAGAAAATACCTGAGATACACCATCGCAGATTCCAGGCGTAGGCACTGGAACGCCCATTTCGGGACCTCGGTTAGGACCATCGCCAGGGTTAGGTGGATCCACTGTTGGACAGTTAGCAGACTCTTCACAAGTAAGAATAGACTCGACCACTCGAGAGCGAACCCGGGTAACTCTTTTCACTCCTTCAAATTGGTTATAGGCGAAAAGTGCCCCTGAAAAAAAGGCTGACACCCTAACTTTTTTTTCCCCATAACGCACAGTATTGGGCATGTTAATAAAAGCATTATTTAGTTGCCGGGAGGTGAGTTTTCTCTGATCAAAAACTTTCACTTCCAGCCCTTCTTGCGTATTAAGTTCAGCAGGCCGCTCGTCGTTATTTAGAGTGTAATACTGAGCCTTGACCAAGTTTATAGCGTCGAAGTTTTCTTGTTGCAAATCAGCTTTAATTAGTACTTGAGAATTGTTAGAAAAGTCCTGACGAAACTTTTGATTAAGCAAGACCATCACTGCTAAAATAGCTCCAGTGCTTATAGTAACAAAAATGCCGCCTGCTCCAGACTGCAATCCACGAATTGAAAAAGGAGAGTATAATTTTTCAAATATTCTCATCATTGGCTTTTTTTATAGTTAGACAATAGAGTTCTCTCTTTGCGTTTTTAATAATCAAAATAACGTTCTACACCATCCTCGGCATCAGGTTCATATTCTTTAATGTGCTGCATAATTAAAATATGGTTATAAATATTTTGGACGACGAAAACTATATAAAATTATACGCCTGACACAAAAGATAAGCCACTGATACTTTAAGAATTTTATCATATAATTCTCTATCCACACGAACATCACTAAACTCACAAGTCACCCAAAA
>Ga0099800_1294_pt1 | contig 11343 bp, 8 predicted proteins | sample Uncmet6_SortRC_1_FD_89868 | JGI IMG/M metagenome (GOLD analysis project Ga0099800, IMG submission 89868) | Marine eukaryotic communities from CALCOFI LINE 67, Pacific Ocean - CN11_C50_N6_SortRC_1 | ecosystem: Environmental > Aquatic > Marine > Oceanic | place: Pacific Ocean: Monterey Bay | collected... | reverse complement strand
AGACTGAACTTGCCCAACTTTAGTTACACCAATATTGGCATCGCCACGTGCAAACAATTCATCTGCAACGTTTTGATTCAGACTATCGATAAATTCAACAGGATAATCTTGAGGCACAACACGGAACAATACTGAAGCAAATTGTGGTTCGACCAGAAGCTCAAGCCCATCTGTTGCTTTAATATAATCAGCCACTTCACGAGTAAGCGTCACACCATGATCAATCATGGAACCATACAGTTCTTCACCCAAGGCTTCCACGGTCATCCAAAGCTTTAAGGCATCAAAACGGCGAGTGGTTTGCAATGATTTAGAAACCAGATTCGGTACGCCATGCTCTTCATCATAAGCAGAGTTTAAATATTCTGCTTCATAATGCATAAAGCGATAATTCGCTTCATCTTTCAATAAGAAAGCACCACAGCTAATGCTTTGGAAATAATGCTTATGGAAGTCTAAAGTGATCGAATCGGAGAGTTCAATACCATCTAGCATATCACGATGTGCATTCGATAAAATCAATGCACCGCCCCAAGCGGCATCAATATGCATCCATGCACCATATTTATGGGTGATTTCACGGATTTTCTTGAGTGGATCAATCGCACCTGCATCGGTTGTACCCGCAGTAGCCACCACACATGCCACGATTTTGCCTTCAGCTTGCAAATGCGCCATGGTTTTTTCAAGCGCATCCACATCCATTTGTGCATTTTCGTTTACAGGAACAGTCACAACAGACTGAAAACCCATGCCCATCATCGCCATGTTCTTTTGCACAGAGAAATGTGCATTTTCAGAACAAATGACTTTAACGTTTTTCATAGCTTCCGCAGGAATACCATCACGTTGAACTGACCACGGTTGACCGTTTTCATCTTTCCAGTTTTTAGAAATACACCAGTCACGTGCCAATAGGACACCCATCAAATTGGACTGCGTACCACCTGAGGTAAACACGCCTGCTTGGCCAGACCCATAACCAACCTTTTGACGTAACCAATCAATCAATTGCACTTCCATTAATGAACCCGCAGGGCTTTGATCCCACGAATCCATCGACTGGTTAGTCGCATTGATGAGCACTTCCGCGATCTGGCTAGTCACCATCGTTGGACAATGCAAATGTGCAAGAGAATATGGATGGTGTACCTTTAAGCTTTTGTTGAGAAATAACTCAACCATACGACTTAAAGACTGGTGTAGCCCCATCCCTTCTTTTGAAGGATTAAAAGAAATCGCTGAACGCAACTCTTTAATGCTCCCACCTGTATACATTTTGTCATTTTGCAACCATGCAGCAACGGCTTTCACCGCCTCATCCATTGCTGACTGATAGTCAGCAATAGAACCAGCATCATTGCAGAGTAACGCTTTACGATGTTCTGCAAAATCAACCATGCGATTAGCCTCGAACTGCTTTAAGTGCTTCACCCATTGCTTTTTTGAAACGCGCGAGCACTTCAACACATTCATCCTGAGAGATGATCAGTGGGCAAAGTAAACGAATTACGGTACCGTTACGACCACCTTTTTCAAGCAATAGTTTATTGTTGAAACAAGCGGTTTGAATGGCAGCAGCCAATTGTGCATCAGCTGGACGTGAACCAATACGATCTACTGGTTTACGTTCATCTACGATTTCAACACCAATCATCAGACCGCGACCACGCACGTTACCAATACATGGAAATTCCTGAGCCAATTTTTTCAATTCAGCTTGCAGGTAATCGCCACGCTCTTGCGCATTTTTGGCTAGGTTTTGTTCTTTAATGGTATTTAACACCACTAAACCTGTACCCATTGCCAATTGGTTACCACGGAAAGTACCAGTATGACCCGCAGGTTGCCATGCATCAAACTTACGTTTAATACCCAATACAGCAAGCGGTAAACCACCACCCACAGCTTTTGACATGACGACTACATCAGGCTCAATACCTGCATGTTCAAAAGCAAACATTTTGCCTGAACGTGCAAAACCAGCCTGAACTTCGTCCAGAATTAAAACGATATTGTGCTTTTCAGTCACTTCACGGATTTTTTGCAACCATTTCACTGGCGCAGTCACGACACCGCCTTCACCTTGAATTGCTTCAAGAATCACGGCAGCAGGCTTGGTGACACCGCTTTCAACATCTTCAATTAAATTTTCAAAATAATAAGTTAATGCATCAACACCCGCTTCACCGCCAAGTCCTAATGGACAACGGTACTCATGCGGATATGGCATAAACTGTACGCCCGGCATTAAATTATTCACAGCATTTTTAGCGCTTAGGTTACCTGTCATTGCAAGAGAACCATGCGTCATACCATGATAACCGCCAGAGAAACTAATCACTGAGCTACGCCCAGTATAAGTTTTGGCAAGTTTAATCGCTGCCTCGGTCGCATCTGCACCAGATGGACCACAGAACTGTAAACAATATTCTTCCTGACCGCCAGGCAAGTAAGAGAGTAATGCTTCAGTAAATGCATCTTTCAAAGGAGTTGTTAAATCTAAAGTATGTAAAGGCAAACCACTTGCTAAAGTGTCTTGAATACTTTGAATCACCGCAGGATGATTGTGGCCTAAAGCCAGTGTCCCCGCCCCCGCTAAACAGTCAAGGTATTGAGTACCTTCGACATCTGTAACCCAGCAGCCTTGCGCTTTGGCAATGGCTAACGGTAATTTACGCGGATAACTACGAACATTCGATTCCATCTGACTTTGGCGAGTCAAGTAGTATTCGTTAGTTGAATGGGTGGCAGGATTTACGGAATTAACGCTCATATCGAATTACCATCTCTGATATGGGTTGAAAGAAATAAGTCTGGTGACTTGCGGTCCTTTGACTCGGTGCTTGTAGGATTCTAGTTAGGCAACATTTGCTTTCTTATCACTAGGAGGGCGATGATACCCTTTTTTGTATAAAAATAAAGACCTTTTGGTCTATAATTTCATGTAGATAGATCAAAAAAAATAAATGCCTAACTCCTTGAACAATTTATAATCATACTATGTGACAAGCGAAAGAAAATACGCTTTTTTTATCTACTATTTTGCTTTTGATAAATTTAACATTTATTTTATCATCAAGAATAATTAAGCATATGATTTTTAATAGTTTAGCTGTCAATATATAGATTCTAATTACATCTAAATTATTACAAACTTTCCACAAAAGATGTTTAAGTTCTACATCACTGATCATTAAGATAGATTGAGATAAAAACAATTTTTTATTTTATATTCTAAGGAGATGTTATGCGTCATCTATTATTGGGCAGTGTATTACTTTCTGCGAGCATGAGTCCTGCTGTATTTGCAGCAGAAAATGAGTCGCTTAACTATAATGTGGTAAATGTTCAGGCAGAAGCATCCCGTCAAGTGTCCAATGATGAAATGCATGCCACACTTTATATTGAAAAAAGTAATAAACAACCTGCTGCATTGGCTACACAAATTAATCAACTGATGAATGAAGCGATGGCAGTCTCGCGTAAATATCCGCAGGTTAAAGTTGAAACAGGCGCGCAAAGCACTTATCCAGTTTATGACAATGACAGCAGCAAATTTAAGGAATGGCGTGGACGCGCTGAAATCCGTCTGGAAAGTAAAGATTTTAAAGCAGCAAGTCAGTTGATCAGTGAATTACAGCAAAACTTCCAGACCCAATCGATTAATTTTACAGTCTCGGATGAACAACGTAAAAAAGTTGAAAATGAGCTCATGGTCGAAGCATCCAAAAACTTCCAGCAACGTGCGCAGGTGATTACACAAGCTTGGAACAAAGGTAGTTATAATCTGGTCAATCTCAATTTAAATACCAATAATTATTTCCCACAGCCCATTATGATGCGCGCCAGTATGGCAAAATTTGCAACGGCTGAAGCTGCTCCTGCACAAGATGTGGCAGCAGGTGAATCTAAAATTACAGTCAGTGCAAATGGTACGATTCAGTTTAAATAACTACCTAATTACGAAAAAATAGAGAGCTTTAATCTCTCTATTTTTCATCACAATGACGCAAAAACTATTTCTTAAACGGAAACGCATATTTCACAATACGTCCAAGCACTTGACCATACTGTTTTACCAAACTCGCGTTGTTATAATGAATGCCATATTTTTTACACACCGCTTCAACTTTGGGTGCCATTTGACGATAACGACGTGCAGGTACATCTGGAAATAAATGATGCTCAATTTGGTGACTCAAATGTCCTGTCAAAATATGAAAAACTTCCGAACCTGTCAGGTTTGAAGAACCACGAATTTGACGCATATACCAATGACCACGACTTTCATTTTGCAATACCGTTTTTGGGAAAACTTCGACATCTTTGGTAAAGTGACCACAGAAAATAATACTAAATGTCCAGATATTACGAATCCCATTGGCCACCAGATTTCCCGTAAATACAGGCAAAGCCGCAGGCCCAGCAATCAATGGAAAAAATACATAATCTTTAAACAGGAGCTTACCCATTTTTTTCTGTGCAGGTTTCCAATCTGCCATAAACTGTTTCCATGTTCTACGTTTATAGATCACTTTACCAATTTCCAGATTTTGAATAGCAACACCCCATTGGAATAACAAACAAAAAGGAATGCTATAAATAGGTTGCAACAAGAACCCTGGTTTCCAGCGTTGTTCTGGAAATAAACGCAACAGTCCATAACCAATGTCATCATCCATACCTTTAATATTGGTATAGGTATGATGTTTAAAATTATGGGTTTGACGCCAGTTATCGGCTGTTCCTACGGTATCCCATTCATAGGTCTGTCCATTAAATTTGGGATCATTCATCCAGTCGTATTGTCCATGCATCACATTGTGACCCATTTCCATATTTTCCAGAATCTTGGAAACACCCAATAGACCAGTTCCCAAAACCCATGCTGGCGGAAACCAACCTGCAAATAAACAGGCACGCCCTAAGACGCTGGTATAACGAATTGCACTATAGACACGGCGAATGTAGGCAGCATCTTTTTCACCAATATCATCCAAGACTTCTTGCTTGATTTGATCCAACTCTTGGGCAAATTGATCTAACTCAGCTTGGGTTAATTCTCTATTTTTTGGATTTTTAAAATATTCAACTTTGACAGGCATATTCATGGGAGTTCTCTCTTTAAAGGTCGATCACAAGATCAGACTTGGCTGAACTAACACAGATTTTAATGTGATTTTTTGGTTCGCTATTTTCACTGGCATTGAGCAAATCTTGAGTAGTGCCTTGCGTCTTTTGGCAGACACACTTATGACAGACGCCCATGCGGCAGCCGTAAGTAGGCTTGATATTGGCCTGTTCAAGTCCCGCTAAAATGGATTGTCCTTTTGGAATAGCGACTGTTTTATTGGAACGACTTAAAGTGACATTGACAAAACCTGTGTCATTGTCAGAGATTTGAGTCAAACTAAATGCTTCACTCATAAAGCATTGAGCATGACCAAACAATTCTTCTGCGGTTTGCACAAAACCTGATGGTCCGCAAGCGTAGACGGTTGTATTTTCCAGATTTTCGATTGCAGCCAAATGCGTTACATTTAAACGGTCATCGTGTTGCACATCTTGCGTACTAAAAATTTTGTACTCAAATTGTGGATATTGAGATGCAAGTTGTTCAAATTTTGAGGCAAAAGCGGCTTCATTACGATGTTTAACCCAATATAAAAGTTTGACTTGGGCTTGAGTCAATTGCTGATTACGTTTCAGTTGTTCAATCAGGCTATACATTGGAGTAATACCACTCCCCGCAGCCAGTAAGACCACATTTTGTTGATCATCTAGTTGCATATCGCCAAAAGGCTGACCAAGTTCGACAATATCACCCACTTGGCTTTGCTCGTGTAACCAAGTACTGACTTTACCATCAGCAATTTTTTTTACCGTCAAAATCAGATCACCATTGCGCTCCGTTAAACTATAGCTACGCTCATATAAACGACCGTCTATTTTAACTTTCACTGGATGATGCTGGCCTGCCTTGCCCAACTTCACATGGCGATTGGTTTGCAAAGTTAAACTGATCGTATCTTTTGCAACTTGTTTTTTTTCTATAATTTGCGCCAAGGCACGTGATGTCGACCAAATTGGATTAACTTTTTGTAGCCAAAAATCAGCTGCATGCGGATCGAACACTGATTGCGTCAATGTACGAAAGAGTGATGGACTCTTTTGAATTGCTTGCATAGTAATGCCACTCTAGGTTGCTTTTTAATTATTATACACATGTATATAAATTTGTATATACACTTGTACTTTTATTTGCATTTCCCAATGGCCTAGCTCTATGGTTATAATGATTCAATACCGACAATGTATTGAAAAATATGACCGCTTCTTCCCTTTCTTCAACGCTTGCTTCTCATTCTGACACTCCTGAATTTGATCAGAAAACACCTAGCCGTACCGTAGGTCGTAAAGCAACCATTACCAAAGAGGAATTATTTGAAGCCGCGTTAAACTTGATTGGACCAGAAAAAAGTATCGCATCTTTAAGTTTAAGAGAAGTTGCACGCGAAGCTGGTATTGCCCCGAATAGTTTTTATCGCCATTTTAAGGACATTGATGAACTGGCAATTGCACTGATTGATCGTTCAGGAATTGTGTTACGTCAAATTATTCGCGAATCTCGATTACAAGCATCTAAGCAAAACAGCATCATTCGCAGTTCAGTCGAAGTATTTATTCAACAACTGGATACCGATGAAGGCAATTTAAGCTTATTACTGCGAGAAGGTTTTACTGGTTCCAAATCCTATAAAGAAGCCGTAGAACGTCAACTCATTTTCTTTCAACAAGAATTGCAAGAAGATTTAATTCGTCTAGAACGACTAAACCGTAGCAAACTTTTTCATCCAGACCTTGTTGCCAAAGCCATTACTCAATTGGTGTTTAATATGGGGGCAAAAGTCATTGATTTACCTCATGAACAGCGTGAAGAAGTTGCGGAACAGACGATGGTGATGATTCGTATGATTTTAGAGGGTGCGCGTCATCTAGATGAATCAAAAATACGCTAATTCTTTGACTTTACAAATAAAAGTCAAATAAAAAATTCTAATACAAAACTTGAATAATAAAAACAATTCTCAATTAGATATTGTGATAGCTTAAAAATACAACATTAAGTCAGACCAATTTTAATTGGTTAATATCATCTCAATACGGGGTTATCATGAGTAAAGCACTTCAAAAGTATTAAAAGTCTATACACGAAATAATTTAGATGCGTCAGTCAAAGAAGCTACGGTTAAAATTTTAAATCAAATTCTTGCGAATCTGATTGATCTTTCATTGCTGACCAAACAAGCGCACTGGAATATGCGTGGCAGCAACTTTATTGCCGTACATGAAATGTTGGATACCTTTAGAACTTCGCTCATCACGCACTTGGATAATGTTGCTGAACGCGCAGTTCAGATTGGTGGAACTGCATTGGGGACGACTCAAGCCGTCAGTAACACGTCGCATTTGAAAGCTTATCCAGTTGAAATTCACGATGTGCAGGATCACTTAAAAGAGTTGGCCGATCGTTACGCGATTGTAGCGAATCATTTACGCGATACGATTGATGAAATTGAAGATCCCATTTCTGAGGATATTATTCATGCAGCTCTAGAGGATCTGGATCAATATTTATGGTTCCTTGAAGCCAATATCGATCAGGACAAGACGGCTTAATCTAAATCTTGATGCTATACGCTTTTAAAACACAAAAGGAGGAATTAATTCCTCCTTTTGCATTTTCAACTGATTCAAAAATTTATGGTTTTACTACAACCATTACTTGAATGGCTTCTGGAGTCACAGCTAATCCATCCAGTAAATTTAAACCTTCTTTTTGCAATTTTTGCAGACGTTCAATTTCATCTGGACGAATACTTGGATTGAACTGTTTTAAATAGCTTAAACGTTCAATTTCATATTGCCATTTTTGACCATAATGTTGTTTGGCTTGTTCAATCAAGCTCGGTAAAGACGTTTTTGCAATATCAAGTGCCTGAGTGTAGCGTTGTTCAATCACTTCTCGACGCGCTTTCACAACTTGACGGCAGCTATTACCATCCAGATGATGCAAATAAGGCTTCAAAATCGCTGGATCAATCTTTTCAGACAAATCCTGACCCGTTTCACTGAGCAATACACGAATCAACTGTTTTGGTAAGCTTGACGGAAGGTTAAGAGCTTTAGGGGCAACCACATCTACTTTGAACCAGACTTCAATCAGCACGGAACCTTGTTTAAGTGCATTAGACTTTAATACCGCCACATTGGTACTACCAAAGGCTTGGGTATTGATCAACTCCATGACACTTTCAACAAAAGGATGTTCCAATGTCAGGTATTGTGCATCTTCACGAATTTGCGCCTGATCACGATAAAAAGTCGCGGTCATGCCCTCTTCATCTAGGGTTAAACCCTGTACCTGCATTTGATCAGTCGGTTTGATAATAACCGTACCATTACTTTGCTCATCAAAGTCGATATTGGTGGATGACATAAATCGCTTCATAAACATCGGCAGCGTGGTATTGTCATCATAATCTTCAAGTGCTTCTACAATCTGTTGTGCAACGACAGGACGACAAGAATTGTACTCCAGCAATCGATCACGACCCGCTTGTAACTCAGCTTCCAATGCCTGACGCTGAACATTCACTTCTTCAAGTAAATCTTCAAAACGTTGCCCAAGATCAGCCAGTAAGCATTCTTTTAGATCGACAATAAAATTTTCTTGTAAGGTTTGCGCAGTTGGCGAAATGCTACCAAAAATATTTAATGCTTCGTTATACCAACGGAACATACGTTCTTGTGCAGTTCCAATTAAATAAGGCACATGAATCTGAATACGATTTTCCTGACCAATTCGATCGAGACGACCAATACGTTGTTCCAATACATCAGGATTTGCGGGTAGATCGAATAAAATCAAATCACTGGCGAACTGAAAATTACGACCTTCGGAACCAATTTCAGAGCAGAGCAAAATCTGCGCACCATAACTATCTTCCGCAAAGTATGCGGCAGCCTGATCACGCTCCAACAAACTCATCCCTTCATGGAACATCGCAGTACGAATACCTGCGTGTAAACGTAATGCATTTTCCAGTGCTTCAACCACAGGCCCACTACGCGCGATCAATAACACTTTTTTATGTTTTAAATCTTTACGCAAAATTTCCATGAGCCATGCGACACGTGGATCTATTTCCATCCACGCACCATCCAGTTGACCTTCTTCTGGCCACATTTGCTCACGCAACTTACCATCCATTGACCAATCTGCGGGTGCTGGCAAAGCGGCAGGCTGACAATCACGTCCAGGGAAACCCTGAATCGCTTCACGGGTATTACGGAACAAGATACGACCCGTTCCATGACGATCCAATAATTCTTGAATGGCTTGATAACGCTGTTCAGGTTGATCATCAATACGATGACCCAATAAACCCTCTAAAGCATCAATATGTTCATCGGTTAATGCTTCATCTGACATGAGTACTTCAGCAACTTTCGCAGTTTGCTGATATTGCTCTTCTTCGTCCAAAAAACGATCCAGACGACTAAAGCGTTGTGGATCGAGTAAACGTAAACGGGCAAAATGACTTTCTACACCCAGTTGCTCAGGCGTTGCAGTGAGTAGCAGTACACCCGCAGTTTGCTGAGCAAATTCTTCAACCAGATCGTAGCGGTCATTACCACCTTCTTCTTCGCTCCACATCAAATGATGTGCTTCATCGACCACAAGCAAGTCAAAACCTGCTTCAAGCGCCTGCTCACGCAAATCTTCATGATCAATCATCAAGTCAACGCTAGCAATAATGCATTGTTCAGTCGAAAATGGATTTAAGTCTGGATCATGTTCTTTCATCGACGCAGTACGCGTCAAATCAAATAAAGAAAAATGCAGATTGAAACGGCGACGCATTTCAATCATCCATTGATACTGTAAAGAATCAGGAACTAGAATCAGAATACGTTCTGAACGACCTGTTTTGAGTTGTTGGTGGATGATCAAGCCTGCTTCGATGGTTTTCCCCAGACCGACCTCATCTGCAAGCAGTACACGCGGTGCAAAACGCTGACCAACTTCATGTGCAATATAAAGCTGATGTGGAATTAAGCCAACACGCGCACCAATTAAACCCCGCAAAGGACTGGTTTGCATTTGTGCCTGCATGATCAACGCTTCTATGCGTAAATCGTACCATTCCTTATAATCGACTTGACTTGCCAGCAAGCGATCTACAGGTTTAGATAACTGAATTTGAGCGCCAATACGGGTTTCATTCAGTGCTTTGCGCTCTTGTTCACCACTTTCTAGAGTACGTACAACATTGTAGCGTAACACCCCATGACGATTTTCGATGGATTCAACCAGCCATTTACTGCCTTCTTGATCCTGCACTTCATCATTGATATTAAAAATAATACGCGATAAAGGTGCATTGTTGCGTGCATAGACACGAGTTTCATCACTTTTTGGGAATAAAATGCTGATTGAACGTTCATCAACATCAATTAAAACACCCAAGCCGAGTTCAGTTTCCGTATCTGATAACCAACGTTGACCAATAGCAAACTGCTGCAATTTTTCCACCTTTATCTCAAATTTGCACCACACATTTTACGCTGTTCATTTGATTAAATGTCAGTCCTTTTGTGTAGTCTTTAAGCACATATTTTGACACAAAGCTCATTAAAAAAAATGAGCTTTTCACGATTGTTAAAAAAGTTTTGACACTAAAACGGAACAGGACAATGAAATGTCAGTAGCTCTCCCGTTTTAGGATGATGAAAACTTAAGCTCATCGCATGTAAGCACAAGCGAGGCATAAGTTGCTGATATTTTTCATCTGCATATAAAGTATCACCCACAATCGGATGACCTAAATATTGCATGTGCACACGTAATTGATGCGAACGACCTGTAATTGGAGTCAGTTGTACTCGCGTTACAGGCTGATCTTGCCATTCAAGATGTTCAATGACCTTCCAGTGCGTTAATGCAGGTTTATGATGTGCTGGATCCACAATATGCAACGGCGGACGTTCAGGATCATAGATCACTGGAATATCAACCGAACCTTCACCTGTCAAATTGCCCGCGACCACTGCCTGATAGATTTTATCAGTTTCACGCGCCTGAAACTGCTTTGAAATATGAGTTTGCGCAGCTTTCGATAAAGCAAATACCAAAATGCCAGAAGTATCACGATCCAGACGATGAATCAGTAAGGTACGTGGCTCTTCTGCGACTAATCGCGTTAAGACACTATCATGTAAATCGCCTTTTCCTGGAACACTAAGTATGCCTGCTGGTTTATGAACGACTATAAA
>Ga0099800_1293_pt1 | contig 11385 bp, 10 predicted proteins | sample Uncmet6_SortRC_1_FD_89868 | JGI IMG/M metagenome (GOLD analysis project Ga0099800, IMG submission 89868) | Marine eukaryotic communities from CALCOFI LINE 67, Pacific Ocean - CN11_C50_N6_SortRC_1 | ecosystem: Environmental > Aquatic > Marine > Oceanic | place: Pacific Ocean: Monterey Bay... | reverse complement strand
GGCTGACAAACCACAGATGATTACATCATTATAACCCGCGTCTCTTAGTGTTTTTGTAGCCGTATAGCCGTCCATTTTTGGCATCTGCACATCCATAAAGACAAGGTCATATTCTTTTTCCTTAACCGCTTTGACAGCTTCAATGCCATTTTCAGCAAGGTCATAGCTTATCCCCAGGCCTTCTAACATATCCCCTGCTACTAATTGATTAATGGGGTTATCTTCCACCAGTAATACATGGCCCGTCATTGCGTGGACATCGCCAACTGGAGTGGAGGATATTACAGCAGGTGACTGATTGACCCCAAGTATCTCTCTAAAGAAGCGTTCATATTGACTGGGTGAAAACGGATGTTGAAGCACGGTAATATCCCCCATTTCGCGTACTTTTACTTTCTCTGCGTTGTCATTGGAGTTCAAAACACAAAATAGTTGAACCTTGGATTTCAGACAGCTCGATAAATAGGAAGCGGGCAGTGCCTTGATTCCTTCAAATAAGACAAATTGCTCTTGTTCACTCGTTATGACCTGTGCACCTTGGATTGTACTGATATCAACCAGAGGGATGTGAAGCTGTTCAAATACATATTTAATATAAGAGGGCTTGCCGTTTCGCCCGGCATAATGAATCGAAGGCAGGTCGCCGGTCAAAGGCGTAAGCAGTGGCGTCTGGTCGGCAATATCACAAGCAATGGATACGTATATCTCTGTGCCAACATTAACGCTAGATTCAACTTTGATGTCTCCGTGCATCAGCTCAATGAGTTTCTTGACAATAGATAGACCTAAACCTGTGCCCCCATATTTTCGGCTAATGGACCCATCAGCTTGGGTAAAGGACTCAAAAATGGAATCAAGCTGACTTTGTGTCATGCCAATGCCCGTATCATGGACACTAAAACACAATTGATTGTCGATATAATCAAACTTAATAATAATGCTACCGCTGTCCGTAAACTTAATGGAATTACTGCATAAATTGAGTAAAACCTGACTAATTCGCAGCGGATCACCTATGATTTTCTTCGGAACATTAGGGGAAACCCAGACTTTAAAATCTAACTGTTTATCGTTTACCCATACCATCATTGATGAAATTAGATTTTCAATAATTGTATTGATATCAAGCTCAACGGATTCGATCTCCATTTTACCCGCTTCGATCTTTGAAAAATCTAAAATATCATTGATAACATTCATCATGATCTGACCAGAATAGGAAATACGATCAAGATACTGCTTTTGTTTGTTTGTTAGTTTGGTCTTTAAAACAAGATCTACCAGCCCAACAATGCCATTCATGGGGGTTCGAATTTCATGACTCATATTCGCTAAAAAATCACTTTTTGATTTGGCCGCTAATTCGGCTTTCTTTTTTTGCTGCTCTAGTTGGATATTGAGCACTTCTTGAGTGGCAATCATATCTTGTGATTCCACCAATAGTTTTTTGGTTAAGCTATTATTTTGATGGAAAATTTCTGCCGCTTTGGCTAAATCACCTATTTCATCATTACGATTAACACTGGGGATACGATCAATATCATCGCCTCTGGATAGCACTGTAAAGATATCCGTAATATTTTTAATGGGAAAAATAATTTTACGAGATAAAAAACCAAGCAATGGATAAAATAATTAAAATTGAAACCACACTAATCACGCCATTTACAAATTGCGCTTCTTTGGCTGCACGTTCTGCCTCTAATTCAATTAAATCTTGTTTCTCAAGTGCTGCTTCTCTTATCTTTTTTGTAATAAATAGAAATTCATTGGCTGATCCGGCCATCACCACACTCACCAGAAATTGATACCCTCTGGTTAACTGAATAAGACGCCTAAATTATTTTTTGATACGCTTAGCTTTTTCAACACCATCCAAATACTGAATGCGGGTAAACTGTGAAATAACCTTACTGATTTTCTTATTAAATCGACTTATATCTAACGGGTTAAATTTCGCAAGATAACTCGACATAATTTCTCTTAAACTTACCACTTCACTTTTAATATCAATCGATACTTGATTACTTCTTTTCGATGTATATTGATCAATACTGGCAAGATCACTGTCAATGCTTTCAATGGCGCTTTCTTGCTGGTCTTTGGCATTAATCACTGAGGTGAAATTTTGCTCGTAGTCAGCTAGGTGACTCACCATTCTTGAAAAGTTTTCTTCATTGATCAGATATTGTTTACCGTCACCCACTTCCTTGGATAATTTAAGAATTTGCTCATTCACTAATTCCATAATAGTATGAAAACGGTGAATCGCACTGTCACTACCTGTGGCTTTGTAAATACGGAGATTTCGCTGTAAATCAATCACATCACGCTCAAGTTCATACACCACACCCACATGGCTATGTGAGTACGTTAGACTTGATTGATTTTTTACCAGTGTCGACACGCTATTACGAGCAAAGAGCAGCTGCGTCAAAAGTGTTACAGCCAGCACTAATAACACGATGCTTACCTGGGCCTGCAATGACCGAATTTTCATTCACTGTCCCTAAGCACTGACAAACTCATACCATTTTTGCAAACTGTAATCATAAGTGGGCATGACGGTATTCCAAACAGCGACATTACTAAAACGCTGCTCATAACTGCCTCCATTTCGAACGTCACCGGTTTTAACAGACACCCTGCCATCGGTTCCTTTTAATTCGTTGGCCGCAGGTTTGCCGGCGTACCAGTAATCCCACTCAGCCTGTGACAGATAAGACTTAGACCGCTGCGGGTTAGAAATGTAATAGCCTTGGCGCGCAATAAAAGCACCAGGCCAACCCGATAACCACCAGTTCATGTATTCATAGGCGGCGTCTTTCTGCCTTCCTTGGGTTGATGAAGATAGGCACATCACACCATGCCAACCACGATAACCTTCTTTGGGTGCCGCATAACGAACAGGTACACCTTGACCATTTAATGCCGAGACAGCAGGGCTAAACATGCTCTCAATCACCACACGCTCAGAAGCCATAAAATTCACTGACTCAGGCACCGATGTCCAAAAGCCGCTAAAGTGCCCACTTTTTTTCATCTCGATTAAGATATTAAAAAGCTAATTCATTTCTGATTGGGTAATGGCACCAATATCCTTAAAGCTTACAAACCCTTTTGCTTGTGCGGCCAATGCCAAATCAAATATGCCAATGGTTGGCGCATTGACGATTGCGACTTTACCCGCGTGCTCTTTATCCAGTAACCAACCCCAGCTCTCGGTTTCATAAGCGATACCCGGTTTAATAACATTGGTGTTATAACCAAAGGAATCCACATTATGAACATAGGGCAAAAAGCTGACATTTTGAGTGGGAGTTGCGCTGAATTCATCATCATCCTGCACATATAAAATCTTATGAGGCGCGTCCCCTGCCCCCATTCGTGCATCGTTACTCAAGCGTCCGGTCTTAGAGAGGTTATTGATTTCGTCCCAGTGTGTGATGCGTCGGGTATCAATACTTTGAATGGAGCCTGAGTGCCATAACACGTTAATGCTATTTGACCACTGCTCATACAAATCAAAGGTATCAGGGTATAGCGATGCCTTCTGCAGCACCGCTGCACTGCCTCTGGGTTCAAATATCACTTCGATCCCAAGGTCTTGCATGGCCCTTTGTCGTAACTCTTCTTGAAGCGTGACATGGGTGCCGAGCACTCTTATTGTGGTTTTCTGTTTTGCAAAAACGTAAGGCGCACCTGTGATTGCACACCCAGCTGCGCCGACCTTTGCCAAGGTTGACAATGTGTGACGTTTATCGAGATCGAAAGACGATGCCATAGCCGGCCCCATATAGAATAACCTTCAATGAGTATAGACTGCGTTTACCGAAAGCAAGTGAGCTAGCTAGTGGGCATTTATTCTGGCCTATGGTGTTCAAATGTTAAGTTTGCGGGCTTAAAGTCACTCAGCAGAAACAGAGGGATTATCCTTGGCGTGGGCTTTAGCGAGGTGCTTGGCTCGCTGCTGATCAGCTTGATTGGCATCTAAGCCTGCTTGGTCTTGGCCATGACTGGGCAAGTAAACCAACTGAGTTAACAAGGGGAAGTGATCCGAGCCAATACTGGGCATGCGTTTAATAAAGCTAAATGAAAAGTCTGCACTGTGAAAGGTGTGATCCAATGGCCAGCGCAAAAATGGGTATCCCGCATGGAAGGTATTAAACATACCTCGGCCCACCCTTGGGTCTAACAAACCGCTCACCTTGCGAAATAAACGTGTGGTCGAAGACCAAGCCACATCATTTAAATCCCCCGTGACGATAATTGGGCCGGCTTCTTCACTCACCTGTCGTGCCAACACACTCAACTCAGCATCTCGCTCAGATGAGTAGGTGTTTTCCGTTGGACTTGGCGGTGCAGGGTGAACAAAATGTAAACGCACCACATCGCCAGAGTGAAGCGTGACATTGGCGTGCATAGAGGGCACATCGTTTTCAACTAAGAACGCGATGTGTGTTTGCGTCAACGGCAAACGTGAATAGACATGCATGCCATATAAATTTTCAAGCGGACACTTCATGGTGAAGGGCATGGTGTCTTCCAGTACCTGCAGTTTCGACTGCCACCAATGATTCGACTCCAGTGTCACTAAAACATCCGGTTGATGTTGTTTCACCAGTTCGATTAAGGCCTCACTATTTTTATTGGTGGCCAAGACATTGGATGTTAAAAATGTCAGGGTACGATCTTTATCCGCCACTGTTGTGGCGTTGACCTCACAGGGCCAAATGGGGGTATAGGGTAAAATCCACCACAATTGCCATGCCATGCATAAACTAACAAAGACAATACTCACGATTGATAGTGCGTTATCAAACTGAAATAAAATACACTGAGCGCTCAGCACAAGACTTGCAAAAATCGTAATTTGTAACCGAGGAAAATCAAATACGCGAATCAACCAATGGGAATGGGGAAGCATAGGTAAAAATGTTAATAGCACCACAATGATACCCATAACAAAAAACAATGCTTGCATGTCACACCCAATCAAATAAAAGTCATGGGCTAGGCTATACCGCAGATGTAGACAAATCAATTCATTTGTCTAGACAGTAATACAATAGCCAAAACACAAAGCAGGCCCTAGATACAAAAAAACCACCCGAAGGTGGTTTTCATATCAAGCAAACAACTTAGACTTTCATTTTAAGAAAGTTGGCGAATAAATCATGACCGTGCTGAGTCAAGATGGATTCAGGATGGAATTGCACCCCTTGAATGGCAAGGGTTTTGTGTTGCACGCCCATGATCTCTTCAATACTGCCATCTTCATTTTGTGTCCAAGCGGTAACCTCTAAACAATCCGGCAAGGTGTCCTTATCAATAACTAAAGAGTGATAACGGGTGGCGGTAAAAGGGTTATTCAAGTTAGCGAACACCCCTTTATCTTCATGAAAAACGTCACTGGTTTTACCATGCATCACTTGCCCAGCGCGAATGATTTTACCACCAAATGCTTGGCCAATACTCTGATGACCAAGACACACACCTAAAATAGGTAGCTTGCCTGCAAAGTGTTTAATGGCGGCTACCGACACACCCGCTTCATTGGGTGTGCACGGGCCAGGGCTGATGACCAGGTGATCTGGATTCAGAGCCTCTATTTCTTCAATGGTGATTTCATCATTTCGAAACACCTTAACATCCGCACCCAGCTCACCAAAATACTGAACCACGTTGTAAGTAAAGGAATCATAATTATCGATCATTAATAACATTAGGACTGTCCTTTGTTGGGTTCATCATTGGCCAGCTTTGTGATCATGGCCTTTAGTGATTGAATTTCTTCATGTAAATCCGCCATGGACGGCTCATTGGAGTGAGCCGCATCTTCAATGGCATTTTCTTTTTCAATGACACTGACCACAATACCAATCACCATATTCAAAAAGGCGAAAGCCGTTAAGAAAATAAAAGTTAAATAATAAATCCAGCTTAAACCATACACTTCCATAGTTTCATACATGACATCCGTCCAATCTTCGAATGTCATAACCCTAAACAGGGTTAATAATGAAATAGAAATATCGCCCCACAGTTCTGGATTAATCGGCGCAAACAAGGTTGCACCAATGGCCGCATAGATATAAAAAATAATAAACATCAGCAGCATCACATAACCTAATTGCGGTAATGCTTTGAGCAATGAGTTTAACAATACACGCAGCTCTGGAATGATCGACACCATTCTTAACACACGGAAAATACGCAGTAAGCGGCCGATAAACGCCATCTCACTTTCATCAACGGGTACCAGGCTTGCGATAACGATCAAGGTATCAAAGATATTCCAGCCACTTTTAAAAAAGTGGCGTTTGTTTTCTTCACCGGCAAAGCGAACAATCAACTCCACCAAAAAGATCAGCGTAATTAAATGATCCAACCAAACCATGATGCTCAACATAGTTGGTGGTAAGTCATAGGTTTTTGCACCAACCACAATGGCCGAAAACAAAATCACACCCACAACAAACAGCTCAAACCCTTTATTACTGCGCAACGACATAAAACGCTGCTGAAGATTCGTGGTATTCATTGCTTAGTTATCCAACCCTGACTCAGCCATGGCCACGGCTTTAAAGATCGCCCGTGCTTTATTCATGGTTTCTTTCCACTCAAGGCGCGGCACACTGTCTGCAACGACACCAGCACCGGCTTGCACATAAATCTTTTTGTTTTTGATTACCGCGGTACGAATGGCAATGGCGGTATCCATATTGCCATTCCAACCCAGGTAACCCACCGCGCCGCCATATACACCGCGCTTAACCGGTTCAAACTCATCGATGATTTCCATGGCACGGATTTTTGGCGCACCGCTTAGTGTGCCTGCTGGGTGTGCGGCTTTTAATACGTCCATAGACGAAATACCCGGTTTAGCTTGCCCTTCAACGTTACTGACGATGTGCATCACATGGGAGTAACGCTCTACCACCATTTGATCACTCACTTTCACTTCACCCATATTACTGACGCGGCCAACATCGTTGCGACCTAAGTCAATCAACATTAAATGTTCAGCAATTTCTTTAGGATCACTTAATAGCTCTTCTTCAAGTGCTAAGTCTTGTTCTGGGGTTTCACCGCGGTAGCGAGTCCCTGCAATGGGGCGAACGGTAATCGTGCCGTCTTCAAACCGAGCCAGTATTTCAGGACTTGAACCCACCACATGGTGATCACCGCAATCCATGAAATACATATATGGGCTTGGGTTTAGGGTGCGAAGTGCACGGTATAAGTTTAAGGGGTGACCATGAAAATCCACGGTGAGACGCTGACTGATCACGCACTGCATGATGTCACCGGCCAGAACGTATTCTTTAATTTTATCCACAGACTCCATAAAAGCCTGCTCGCCATAACCGGATACAAAGTCGGACTCTTGCACATCGCGAGGTTGAATTAATGGCTGACCAATTTGCCCTTGATAAGCGCGGCGAATTTGTCCGCGCATAATCGTGATGCGACGCTTGGCTTTTTCAAGCCCGCCTGCTTCTTCTGGGTTTGCCAGCACAATAAAGAACAACTTACCGCTGAGGTTATCAAATACAATGACCTCTTCAGATTGCATCAGCAGGATATCAGGGTTACCGATGTCATCATCCGGGGCAGATTCGGCCAGACGTTTTTCAACATACCGCACTACGTCGTAACCAAAATACCCAACCAAGCCACCATCAAATTTTGGTAAACCTTCAACAGGGGCAATTTTAAATTGGGCTTGATAGTCTGCGATGAAGTCCAGTGGATCATCCACATCGTGCTCTTCAATGAGCTGGTCGTGTTCAATAATCTGTACTTTATTCGCAAAGACCTTCAGCACGCGCTTACATGGCATGCCGATCATGCTGTAACGGCCCCACTTCTCACCCCCTTGCACGGATTCGAGTAAATACGAGTAAGGCCCTTGGGCAACTTTTAAATAGGTACTTAATGGGGTGTCTAAATCAGCTAATACTTCTTGGAAAACCGGAATACGATTGAAGCCTTGCTTAGACAACTCAGTATACAATTCTGGCGTCATGGATCTTGATCCTAATACGAAAAAACAAATAAATAAGCAGTAATGGTGGCAGGCAGGACGCTGAGACTACGAGGCAGACAGGAGCTCGCGCGTCCTGCTAAAGCCATCGCTTGGCTTGAAGGCCGGTGTTCAATCGATTGGGGTTAAGGAGTACTTTCACCCTGTTATTCCTAGATACGATAAAGAAGGCGCTACTATAGCAGCCTCGCTTAAGAGCTTAAAGGTAGAAACTTATATTTTGGACTATATTTAAACGATTGGGAGGCGCTTATGGAAGCACATGGACATTTTGACATCTGGCTCGATAATCAGGTGGTCTTGGCCCGCTTAAAAGGCTCTTGGAATCAAGAGATGGCGCAGCTTTACGCAGATCAACTCAAGCAAGCCGCTCAGCCTTTAATTCACAGTGACTGGGCACATATCGTCTACTTAGATGATTGGGAACTGGGCACGCCCGAATTTGAACAAGTCATCAGTGAGCTTGTGGCCTGGGTCATTGAACATGGACTCAAGCGTACCGCTCAAGTTTATAGCCCAAGCATGCTCAAGCAATACCAGATGGACAGGCTCGTGAAAAGCTCAATGGGGGAATTTGAGCGGCGCGTATTTCGGGATGAGTCTGAAGCCTTTGATTGGCTTAGTCGCCAAGGGTATGCTGTTAAGCGCGAGCAACTTCAGCCTATGAGTGCATAATCATCATGAAAGATAACAAAAACAATATTCAGTTTTTCACCGCACTACTCAGTGTGATGGCCGCCGCCTTTGGCGTACAAAAGCGCAAAAACATGCAGCGTGATCTTCAAGCTCCCAACCCGGTTGTTTATGTGGTTGCCGCCTTGGTGTTTGTATTGTTATTCATCGGTGCCATTACCGCCGTTGTGATCATGGTGGTACCTGAACACCTCACCTGATCAGGCGCCTACAAATACAATAACCTAACTCTGATCTTGGCTCTTATCTAAATTTTTAAGCAAGCGTGTCACGTTTGAATTAACACCACTGGGATACTGGCACACACCATTAGGGAAAATAGACTCTAATTGGGACTGAAACGCTTTCATATCCACACTACCATACACACCCGATGCAATGGCCGCCGCCACTGACTGCTTATCACAATATAGAGTGTCACCATAAATACTTTCACCCGCCACAAAGCGAGACTGGGTAAAGTGGGGGAAGCGCTGTTGACACACTCCTTGTGTTTTTTCATTCCACAGCCCGTCCCATGTATTGGGCGCATCATCAATAATATTCTGTTGCGCATCATAACAGCGATCACTGGCAGAGGCGGGCTTGTTCTGTTGTAAACTTAGCTGTGGGTGGGTCTTCATATTAAATAGCCACTGGTCGATGACCCGCAAGGCATCGCCAATAGGAAGGCTGCGGATCAGGTCTTTGCGGGATAGGTTATCGTCTTTTTCCATCATCCAGATTAACTGGTGTTCACTATTGCCCATGGCATATTCAATGCGTTTACGGGTCGCAAATGAGGCCATGGAATGATGCTTATCTAATTGATGATCTAAATAATGGCGTAAATCAATGATCGGAATATCCGCCACACCTAAAAATACTAAGCCCGCATCATAAGCCGCTTGTGCAGCCTGGGCATCCCCTTGGCTTCTAGGGGCGGATATGGACTCCCCCTCGTGCGTCATATTATGCTGACTCCAAAGTGACAAGCGCTTTAATGAATCATCACCACTGATGTGCCAAAACCGATCATCCTCCATTTCAATGGGGGGTTTCCAACCGCCAATTTTTTCATTCAAGTTAATGAATTCGCCCACTGATAATTCACCTTTCACTAACGATGATAAACCGTATTGCACACCGTCATTTCCCCAGAAACGTCGACCAAAGCCATGCTGATCTGTGCCATAAACATGTTGTAGGTCACCCCAGTGACTCCAATCAAAGCGTTTAAATACATCAGTGGCCACTTCGTGATAATCGGCAAAGAACTTAGGGTTATTAATCAAATGGGCAGGGCCTCTCCAGCCATTCGTACATTCACTGGCCCCTTTAGGCATTTTACTGAAGTCACCGTTCATCATGGCGGCTATTCCTTGCAAATTACCGTAACGGTTTTTGTATCCTTGGCGCGCATGACTGCCTTCGATTAACGATCGATTCTCCCATTGTTCCCATTTTGGATTGTCACTGGTTTCGTCAAAATAGTAATGCATGAGTTCACAATCCAATGCATAGCTCACTTGAGTGACCATGTCGGGATAGGCGTACAATGGAATCGCGGCATCAATAATACCTGGATGATTTTGTGCCAGTAAATACTGTTGAATGGCGCCGCCAGAGCCGCCCATTCCCACGGTGTATAACGGTTTACCATACTGGGTTTCAAATTGACGTTTTACGCGTAACGCGGTGTCTTCACTTAACCAAATATCATAATGATTACTGGTTTGTGTGCCGGTACTAAACGCGACAGCATAACCTTGCTGCAGTTGTGCTTCATGCTCATACAATAATTTATCGATATTCACATTCCCTTGTTTACGCCCAACGCCAACGCCACCTTTAAATCGATAAATTAATTTTTGATTCCACTTACTGTTATTAAATAATTCTGGTGTATCTTGTTTATTTACTGGAATGGCCAATACATATATAAACCGATTAATGGTACCCGTTTCGATGCGTATAATGGTTTTGGTTTCCATATCCAATGAGACAAGATTATCTGCTTTAACAAAACCATCTTGTTTTTCATCTTTAACATAATATTGAATGCGCGTAGGCAAGCGGCAATCTTTGCTGTATCCCATCAACTGTTTAGTTTTTTTATCGTTGTCATTGACTACAAATACAGCAATACCTTGCTTGTCTTGGTTATCCACCAAGGGTTGGCCTAAACCACTGTGTTGTGTATCACAAATAAAAGGGTACTGATTCGGTGCGGAAAAAAGAGGTGTGACAGGGCCCGTTTGATTCAGTTTAATCGGAAAAGGAAACGTCTCAGCAGGACGCGCTTGTTGGCGAGGATGCAAACCCTGATAAGCGCTTTGCTCTTTTTTTAGCGCAACATCAGGCGGTGTATTCAGCACAATCAAACCGCTGGTTTTTGGTAAGAAACGTTGCTCTAAGCGATCGTAAAACACCCCCAGACTCGTGGAGCAAATAACCACTACTACTACAAAAATAAGTACAGTTTTCATGTTGCTCTCCTTTGCCCTATATATTTAAATCTAGCGTCTAATTGATTAAGGCAGTAGATAATTTTGGCAACATTTTCTTTCTAAAAAAACAAATAAAATAACAAAGTATCTGCTTGCTATTTTACCAACTATACCCATCATGACTGACAAACTTAGTCTGACTTAATTCACGCT
>Ga0099800_1285_pt2 | contig 11397 bp, 8 predicted proteins | sample Uncmet6_SortRC_1_FD_89868 | JGI IMG/M metagenome (GOLD analysis project Ga0099800, IMG submission 89868) | Marine eukaryotic communities from CALCOFI LINE 67, Pacific Ocean - CN11_C50_N6_SortRC_1 | ecosystem: Environmental > Aquatic > Marine > Oceanic | place: Pacific Ocean: Monterey Bay | collected... | reverse complement strand
GTATGTGCGTGTCAAGCAGTGACTTTGTCTCTTCTCGTGTTCCTTTGGTTTCCCCCTTCGAACCACATCCCTGGGCGAAGCGGTCGAGTCGCCAAAAATTGATTACAAGGATCATCAAGGATCCCACGGCAACGAGAGTGGAGCGAAACATGAAGCGCATGCCACCCACATCTGAGAGCCAACCTGCAACGGAATAGCCAACAGCACGACCGCTGTAGAAAGCGGCAAAAAATGATCCCTGTCCAGTAGCCTTCAGATGAGGTTTCTCATTTAAGAGAACATCGTTCATGTAAGTTACGCACGGTCCCCAGAAGAGAGCAATTGTGAGTGCATGAATTGGTTCAATGAGCAGCACGTAATATGGATTTTGCAGGAGAGAGTAGGAGACGACTCGAATGAGATATGCAACGCTAGTAATTGCCAAGACCCACTTCATCCCAATGCGATGGTAAATGCGGTCGCTCCAGAAGAAGAGAGGGATCTCGACGATTGATGCAACAGCGTACATGGCGCCAACGAGACTCGAATTCCCACCAAGGTCGATGATCCAGAGTGCGAGATAGCCGTCAATCGTTGAGAAAAGGTAGCCCGTACACAGAATAATCGACAAGAAAGGCATCATGAGCACATTATGAACAACAAGATGCATGAGTTCGTTCCACGAGGGCTTACCTTCGTGCCCCGCATCGTGGCGGACGTTGCCGTAGAGTGTGAAGGGATAAAATGATAATAGGATTAAAGCGACAAATCCCATCAAGGCAAGGACATAAAAAAGCATGTAATATCCATAGAGATCCATGAGCCAACCGTCACCAAAACAGAAGAGTGCCCAAGCAATCGCAGCGAATAGTCTTTGGCGACTATAATCCTCACGTTGCGCATCTCGTACGAGCTGCACTGTGACGTTATCTGTCATAGGCAGCACAGGCCCCCACGCACATTGCGCTAGGATGCCTACACCTGCGGTGTAAGCAAAGTGGTTGCTAAATACCAAGCTGCACGTGAAAATGACAAACAGTGTAAAGCTTGTTAGAGCCACATTTCGATGGCAGCTGTAGCGATCTGCAAATGCTGTCAGCAGTTGCCCACTTACTGCGTTACATACGGTCATTGCTGTCAGCAGCCCACCGATGACCGCATTGTTCATTCCACGACGAGACAGCACATAAGCCGCAAATGGTTCCCATGACGCGTCTGCCGCAAAAATACAGAAATATACTGCCTTGGCCAGCACTAGCATCCGCGAATGGTGCGCAGCGTCGTACTTTGGTGGCTTCGTCACCTCTTCCACCTGGTAAGTGAATTGCGACACTGAGAGTCCACGCGGAGACCCAGCATCACCCACGTTCGCTGTAGCCGTTATGTTAGCCTCTCCCTCGCCGCCTGCGAGTCCCATGGGCTGCTCAGCCCGCTTGTTCATATACGGGGGTCGTAGGGCATAATCGCTGCATCTTGAGCTGGTCAACTTTCGATCGAACCGGTATAACTGTTCAACTTGCCCTTAAAACACACTTTTACTAGTTTTAGCATCTTGAGCATACAACGGCACAACTAAACTAATCTTCACCGCCAGGAAGATAGGACAGATTATTATTGCAGGACAGATTATTATTGCGTGATCTTCATTAACGGAAGTCACCCTTGTTTGGGGGTTCTCCCTCTAGGTCCAAAGGGCATTTTCTCTCGTGGGTCGGGCGAAACACGTCCGCTGCCTCAAATGGACCGAACTGCCGCAGGCTAACCAACCAATCGAGGTGCGAGGATGCCGAGGGGTGTTGGATTTGCCACATCCTCGCGGGTTGGCTCATTAAGTCTGTCGGGCCATGATTGAAGTCATTCGCACAGCGTCTTCAACCCGTGGCTAGCTGACCCTGGCGACTAGATGCCTATGATCCCAAAACTTCCAGCAGCAAGCCGCACGGACTTCCAGATGTTTCCTGCACACCGATGGTGGCGTGTCCAGCTTCAGCGTACGCACCACAAGCTTTCTCTCCCCTGACCATTGTCATGCGGCTATTTCAGGGTAAAGATATAGCCTTAGAGCCTAAAAGTTGAGGCGGCCAAAGCTCCCACGCCGAGCCCGTCTCTTCTTATCTGGGGACTCGAATGCCAGCGCCTTTGTCTTAAAACTGAGCTTCGAATGAGATCCTCTTTTTGAGCGTTGCCGAGTTTCTGTATCCTGTTTCTGTACAGGGATATTTGCTGCACTTTCCAGCTGTGAGGAAGAGTGATTTTCAAAATACATGACGATGACCGATATATCATCAATGCGCTCTTCCTGTTCATACCATTCCTGGTAGGCCTTAGCTACTATTCTATAGCATGCGGTATACCTGAATATAAAGAGTCACGCTTGAGGCGCGTATTTTTTCTGGACTCGGGAGTCATTGTGCGGATCTGGGGTAGCCAAGCAGATGTCTATGACATTCTGGTTGGTGAGAAACTCCCAAACACCATCTGAGGCAATGACGCAGAGTACGTCTTCGTCCGAGAGTTCATGTGTCGTAACCTCTGGCTTTGCAACACATCCAACCATTTCAGCAGTCTTGTCACCAAGGCTGCGTGAAAAAGCGCAGCCGGGCTCAAATTTATTGGATAACCAAATCCGTGGAGGATCCCCATCCTGATCAATTTCATCACCCAACTCACACTGAAAACAATGACTCATTGAAACTCGACCTTCAATCTGCCCTATTGACATGATACGGCCACCCATGTCACGAACACGCTGCCGTTCATCAGCACGATAGAGGGTTTGGTCCGAAGACAGTGGCTTAGGCATGACCTTGAAATTACCATGCAGTAGCAAATAAGACAACAACGAAGACACGGCAGGTCAACCACACCCTGGGGGCTGCGCACACCAAGTATGCAACGTGAATCACCCACATTGGAACAGTACAAGGTGGTTGCGATGACTAGAATGGAGACAGCAGTGCTGCCAGAGTCATCTGAAGGGATGTGAAAATTACTATGTAACTGTTCATTCACAGCCTCATTAGTTTGGACAAGCAGGTCAGGGATTGAAATCAAAGGCTCTTGCTCCATGATCTGATCAGCAACATGTTCCATATTGTCCCGACAGTACTGGGCACAATCATGACCATTTGGTCCATGGCCATCAAAAACCATGAACCAATGTGCCGCTTGATCACTGCCTGGGAATAATGCTTCGTTGATGACGTAGGTATCTTGGCAGGGTTTCCCCATTTGGTCAGGATAGAGACCACGAAACATAAGGGCCGCATAGGTACACGAACGCTTTCCCATTAGAATATGCCGAGCAGGGGACTTCGTGAGTCGGCTTTGTATCTCGCAGGCGTCTAAAAAGCACGAAGCGATGACATCTGCTGTGAACGTGTGATCGAATGATGCAGAGGCCGGGGGGTTCAAATTCACCTTGCTATGCCTCCTTTCGTGAGGCCGCAGATCCCCGACTGTTGCATTCCTGGATGCAACTTCATCCTTTACTGTAGACGCTGAAGAACCCATGAAATTTGCCTCATGAAAAATTTATTCGCACAGGGAATCCGGCGGATTAATCTACCGAGAATCAGGTAAGGCGATGCTCCTCATCAAAAGCGCTCGAATACTAGAAGTGCCGCACCAGTTGCACACACGCGACCAGATACACACACGCGGGGGAAGTAGCGTTGCATGTAGTCATTCAAGTCATTCAGATTTTGTTGGATAGGGGGCAGTAAGGTGGGCCTGGTTAGGACCCACCCACTGCCCCAGTTGCTACCTACCTACTCTGCTACTCTGCTACTATGCTACCTCTCTTCCTAAATAGGCTTGGTTGGCCACGGGGAGGAAGACACTCAGAGCCGGCCGGTAGGCCGGTGCTCGAAGGCCATCATCCTGCTGGGCGAGGGCAAACCCACCATATGGCTTCGTCAAGTATGATTACGACTCATTGATGGACACGCTACATGAAATGTCCATACATCAATTCGTGGTGGGAGAAAAGAAGGAAGTTATCAAAGAAGTCATTGGGGCGCTGTCCCAAGTGACGTATGTTTAAAGATAAAAAAGAAATTGGAATCGTGGAATTCGGAGTGAGTTACTGAGGGCAGTAACAATCTCGAGTAAGGGAGCAATGTAGCTGGATTTTGGACTATCCGCTACTAGGATGAGTTGGCTATTTCATTCAAGTTACCAGTTACTAAGGCAGAAAGATATATATCGAAATTAGTGAAGTGAAACTCCTTCCCTCACACTCAGCGACACCGAAGTCGGAGTGCGCATGGAGGCTAGCGAATAAGCTTTTTAGTGAAAGTTTACCGGGAAAGTAGCTAGAAAGCCACTCCAGTAGGCTCGGGAGTCTAATCCGCCTACACTCTGCTGGCGGTACACTCCGTCAGTTCGTTGTCTATCGACACTTAGAACTGGATTGGAATGAATTAAGGAGGGGGGAGGGATACTAGCAGGATGCGTAGTGGAAGCGCAGTGGGGTGACTTGGGTGAGGTAGAAATCTCCCTATCTCTCTACAGGGACAAGAAGCAGACTACACACCTGCACTGCGCTTTCTCGCGTAATTTCGGACACCAACGACTTTGAGATACTCATCAAGAGAAAGGACACCCTCACCTTTTTCCGCTTTTAGCTTGTCCCCGAAAAGCTTTGTCATCAGCCTTTCGACGTGCACACGCCCATATGTCTGATCATGACCATACCGTGCAAAAAGCGTAGACATCGTATCATCCTCAGTTATCTGAGCCTTGAAGTCTTTATCTATTTTCAAGGACGGAAGATATGTCATGAACTGGACAATGTTGAAGAGCTCAAAAGGCTCTAAGCCTGTTTCATCTGTTACGTTGCGGTGATACATCATCTTAAACTCATTCCAATCGATCTCGCCATCGAGGTTTTCATCTACTTCCCAGATCATGTATTCGAGCTGTTTTTTGGTGCACTGACGTCCCAGAGTTCTAAGAGCGTGATCTAGGTCTTTGATTGTGATCACCGAAGGACCTTCCTCAAGCTGCTTTGCATCGTTGATTTCTGTTTCCAGTGCTGCAATTTCGAGAGACAATGACCGATCAGTTTGCTGCGTGCCATCGACCCTAGCCGCATCGTAACCATCCACCATTATTGAAGTGTTTGACTGCTGACTATTCTTTTGCATCTCTGCGAGTTGTGTCTTTTTCGCTGACAGCTTCGCCGGGAGCATATCCCGGTGTGCTCGCTTGAAATTTCCAGCGAGAAATTCGAAGACGCGACGCACATCCTATATGTCACATGTTGGTGTTCGACTAGCGAGATAAACGCACCTTTTCTTCCTGCCCCTTGAGCGTGCCATCGACTGGCGGTGGTGGGACCATGTGACCGCAACTTGCAAAAAACTAAAAACTGAAAGCAAGGCTTGTATCTGAGGCGCTGAATCTGCACAGGATATTAAAGAATGATACAAGATTCCTCTGGTATGAGTCTGTAGTGTAAGTTTGTAGTAGTTTGTAGTTTTGTAGTTCGGCAGCCCGGGCAGGTAGGTACCTGCCAAGGCAGCTCAATGACCATGATCTCGCAGGGGCAGCTGCAAGAGTTGCGTGGACTGACCTACTGGCGCTAGCGCCAGGGAGGGAGGATCTCAGTACTTTGGGATAAGGAAGGAAGGAAGGGGAGAGAAGGAGGCTCCCCCAGTAAGGGAATAGTCTCCTAGTAAGGAAGTGGACTATGGCAGTGGACTATGGCAATCTTTGACTGTAGGAACAGTAAGAAGACCCTGAGTACAAAGAAGGTACTTTCACTGTAGTTTAGTAATAGTAGTCGGGAAATAAACTTTGAGATGATAATAATAAAAATTGTATTTGGATTTAGGTCGCTGTTGAAGCTGAGTGTGCCTTCAACCAAGGAAGGCTCCACCCAGCTTCCCTAGGCTACTCCGCTAGCCTCTCAGGGGAAAGAAGAGGGGCGGTTGGCTAGGAGAACATTTCTCCTACAGACTACTGCAAACTTACTTAATCAAAACTACTACAGACTTATACCAGAGGAATCTTGTATCATTCTTTAACATCCACGCTCGGATATATCACCTGTGCATATCCTGCGCATCGCATGGCAACACAAGCGACTCAAAATGACACGCTAGCGCAGCTTCGGCCTGCATATGGCATGCGTGCGTCTCCAACTGCAATGAAGGAGATACTGAAGGAAACCCTCAATGAATCACTCTCCGGGCAGACATATCAGGTGCATGTTATTACTGTGACCAGTGTCATGACAATTTTGTGGGACAGGGCGATCAAGTCCAGCAACAGACAAAACTTATCGCCGATACCGTCAAGGAAAAATTAAAAGGTGAACTCAATTCATCGCTTGTCTGAATATATGAACTTCAGCTCTAAATTTACCTCGATACAAATATATGGTACAAGTCGTCATTGGTGAACAGCGGGGTGAAGGTGTACGGTATGGATCCTTCACACATATACTGAGTTCAAACTACAACCTAATTGCGCAGCATGGGATGCCGGACATTTTGGGACCGTGATACCGACACGTATGCAAGCGAAACATTTACGAATGATAGTATCTTCTGTGTTGTTGCAGCATACGCTGTTTATCTATGTTGAGCAAGAGTACACACAGCTGCACTTCGTTGGGAATGTATGTTTCGAGCATGGACAGGCCATTTACTCTCGTCTTAAGATGAGAAAGAGCATATCCATGGCATCCAGGCTAGCAAATGGCAGATTTTTTGTCGGACGCCGACGCCAGGCTGCCATCGTCTGCTTCACCAGAGGGGATAGAACACCAGATGGCGCCTAATCCGCCGAACTAGTAGTGGGGGCCGCCACGTACCTGACTTTCGCTCCGCTTGGGCGCACTTGTAGCCGTGGCGGACGCGGGTTCTAGTCTACAGCGGAAGGACATTCTTTGATAGAACGTTTTGATGATTGCAATCTTGACCAGACACGCATCAGACAAGTCAGGTAATAGAAGCCCCTCGCATTGGCCCCCCCGTTGTGTCGATAGCCCCCCCGCACCCCAGGGCAGCTAGGCCCAGTCCATTAATTGAGCCCCGCATCATAGCTCAGCTAAGCTAGAGTAAGATATGGGAAGTATACCCTGAAGGGAAAATCCCGCTGGCCAGGGTCGCGGTCGAACCCCCCTGCAAAGTCCGTTTAGTTCATGGTTGACATGCCCGGCCCCGGCGCCTGGCCGGGCGTGTCCCAGGCGCCCCTGGGGCGGGGTTGGCGCGGGGGCGTGCCCACAAAAGGCCGTCTTGGCCGTCGTCGGCGGTCGTGGAAATAAGTACCCTTCCCAGGGAAGCAGCAAAGCTTCAAAGTACGGAAATGAGACTGATTTCTCCTGCCAAAGGCGCAACTGTAGTACAGGGTTTATTTGAGGATTGAAAACATGGTCAGTATCAGTGGCCTTACTCTCAAAGAATATGAGATGCCTAGGTCCAGGGAAAGGATGTTGGGTGGCTCTGTACCAGCGAGCCACTAGGGAGATATAAAACTCTCTATCTCTCTAGTTTCTACGGCGAAGTGGTCTCAGTTCCTCTCACCGTGGCCCGAAACATGCCGAACGCGGCGTCGGAGATCGTTGGACCATCGCATAGCTGCCCAGCAGCTAATTCATGTGTGCTGCTTGTGAATTACTACAAAGCTACTCGCGTGTGTCCGCCGGGGGTCAACGATGGTTCGGCCCGTATTCGACCCTTATGAGCCGCATCCTGGGCCCGGCTCGCGTTCTCTGGCTTGCGCCGCCCCTCACGGACGTCAACGGGCCGGGGCGGGTGCGTCGTGGTCGTCTTGGGGCTCCCTGATGGCGCTAGCAATTGTTTCGTACTTCTGGGAGGGGTCGACCGTGGCCTGAGCCCAGCCACGAGCCCAGCCCAAATCAACTTGGTTGGGTTTTGCTTGTCCTCCCGTGCACCCCAAGGACTCCCCCGACAGAGATAGCAGGGGTGGTATGGCACTTAGGTAGCTCACTTAGGTGCGCCCGGGGGGCGCGTCAGGGCCCAAACTCAACATGCTTGGGTTTCGCGTGTCCGGAGGGGGCCGGGGCTCAAACTAGAACGCGTCGAATTTCCCGCGTTCGCGGGGCGCCCACTGGGCGCCCAGGGGTCGGATAGCGGCCACCACTGAAAGTTGTTAACTGGACCGCGAGCTGGCAGCGAGGGACCGCGTCGAATTTCCCGCGTTCGGCGCAAGGGGCGCTTTCGGCAGCCGGGTGGGGCCACGACTGAGGGTGTCGAAATTCCCGCGCGCGTCCTACTGCCATGATCCTCGTCATTGGCAGCTAAAAGGCACGGGGCCGAGGAGTTCAGTTCGAAATCAGTAGCCTCAGATTTCTCATAGTCTCTCATAGTCGTCTCGAATGTGTCCGGGCCACTTGGGTCGTTCATGATGGGTGAATCTGTGGCCTCCAACTTGGTGAATTTTCAGTGATTCTCGCAAATGCGACTCTGCACGTTCCGTTCATTACGGTATACTTGCGTTTGTGCTGAGTTCCAAATTTTTAAGGGGAATTTCCTCAAGATAAGAGCCCGAAGTACTGAAATTGTTAGATTCCAGCTGTGCGACCGCGGAGAAGCGAAGTTCGCACGAGAAAAGCGTAGTCACGATGCCAATGGTAGGATGGGTTTTGAAAACGACATAGCAAGAGCCAGTAGACTCAAAGGGAAGGGTATCAAGGGGTACATCTGCGTCATGAACATAGAGATCAGCATCACTAAGAGATTCAACTCGGACACGAATATTCTGCATTTGCTGTCCTTTTGCGCTGTTGGTAACATGAAACTGTAGGACAATGTGTGACTCAAAAATATGACGGACACAGGAAACATGATATAAATCTATTTGTCCATGCTGGGGATGAGTTGTGTGGTAAGGCCCAAGGCCCTCTGGGTCTTCACTCAAGACAACAGGGGGGAGGGAACAGATAACGCGGCCAAGGCGCGTTAGCTCGGGCACAGCAGATATCTTGGATTGATGCTTGATCTGCTCTTGCGTGAGCTCATATTTGAGATTCACGAACTCAACTCTCTGCAGATTATGCTCCACTAGGGCAGCACGACGCTCAGATTCCAAAAAGCGAATCAATGCCTTCACAAAATGCACACAGCGAGCCAGGGAAACGTCCTTTGGTAGTGCACTTAAAACCGCAACTGGGTGGATTCGGTCGAGATGCCGATACATGAGACTGAGAGCATCGTCGAGAGATGTCATTAGAGACGATTCCCGAGCAGCATCTAATTGTTCATTTCTAAGAGGTGATCGTGACGCATAGCAATGCGCAAGCGTTGCATAAATATCGAGAGCACTCTGTGATAAGACTTTTTGTTTGGGATGATCATGGTCAGCGCCGACGTGTTGTGCAATGACGCGTCCGTCACGAGCCTGTGCAGCCTCGCACCAGATTCGGCTACAATAGTTCTCAGCAAGGCCGTCATCCTTCAGGTCCAAAGCATAAACATCCAAGACTGCAGAGTGATTTTGCAGGTGCGCTAACATCAATGCTTTTTCGGGGAGAAAATCAGGTGGGAGCCAAGGAAGCAAAGGCTGAGATTCGTAGTTGTCAGACGTCTTCAAAAATTCACAGAGCTGTGTGCGAAAAATATGTACCCTCTTGATGTCGTTACAAGCTTGTGCTTTCTTGATGTCGCGGAGAAGAAGATAGCCAAGCTCGTTGTGCAGCAAAGCGGACTGCTCACCAGCAGAAACAAGATGCACGAGATAGGCGCACGCAACTGCAGATCCAGTATCCAGTGGAAGAAGTCTCATGGTAGATGCACCAGCATGGTCTTCCAGAGAATCGCTCGACAGGGTTGCACTGAAGAAGCTCGAGTCGAAGGCTTGGTCACAGTGTTGAGCCTGTGATTTCAAACTCAAGTCTTTCATCCAAGCGATAACATCTTCAACAGGCGTGCCTACAAAATCAACCAACATCAGCTCAAATAAGATAAGTGAATCTCTATGGCTAGGTACAGAAGAAGGAAGCAGAATTAAATACAAAATGGCGTCAAGTGCGAATGATTGGGAACGCACCTGCGCCACCAGTCAAGCTATCTAATGGCTCACTGGATATATCCTCATCGCTCATTTCAGTGCCTGTAAAAATGGCAAGACCGAGAGCAGGTGCATCATCGAAGATGGAGGCAGCGTGCTCAAACACGAGACTTGCATTTCGTGGCTCACTAGAGAACCAGAGCCAGCGCAGGTATCTCGCCTTCCAGCGGAGGAACTGGAAACGATCCCAGGCACCATCAACGTCGCCGCAGCACCGATCTTCAACAAGGAGTGTCAACGCACGCTGGTGGGCATGCTTGCTTCGATAAAGCCAGAGTAAAGGCTCCGCATACGCTGCTCCGCCCGCGGCCAGTATGGGAGCAAGCTGTTCAAGTTCGCATCGGTGGCATGGGTCTTGCAGTAAAGTGACAACATTTTCAATTCGTGGTGGTGAGCATTGAAGCCATGCTGCGACTAGCATCGTATCTACAAGTAGAAGCTGATCGTGAAGCAACTCTCGATCAACGCGACGGGGGGGGTCGCCGCTGTGGCCAGAGCAGGAGCCTTTACCACCGATATGTTCCCCATTCAACCTTCTTCGTGTCGCCTCGAAGAAAGATGCAACAGCATTAGCTGCACGACTCAAGCTTGCACCACGAAGAACGGGGGTTGAATTCATTGCGTGGCGCTTTTCAGGTGTATCCGCAGAGTTCGCAGTACCCGCCCCTCTGTGTTCACCTAGATCATCAGGACAGACCTTGTGTGCAGGTTTCTTTTCAGAGCGTGAAATTGTGGATATTTCCGGCGGCCGGAGCGTCGGGAAGAGTTCCGCGACAGCCTCTGGTGGAGTTTCTGCGTTTAGCCAGTGTTGTGATGCACCTTCGAAGTCACCTCGGCTGTAGAGAGCATACGCATACCGCTCTTCGATGAGGAGTGTGTCACGATATGAAATATCTGTCGAATACGCACACAGAGCAAGTGCATCCTCGTATAAAGCCGAGTCTACAAGAACTTTCACCTGCTCACTGATGGCAATCATGTGCAACACGATTCCCCCGCCGTCTCCCAAGCAAAAAAAATCGTGAACGGAGGAGGGGTTCCCAGAATGTCGACTTTCGTCCAGCCACCCAGTGTACTTAATTTCATTCTTGGAGGACAATTTGAACGAGCTGTCATCCAAAGTCGAACAGTCCCTAGTGACCTTTGGCCCTCTATCATTTAGCACATCGAAGACTTTGCTGTACAATGCAGCTGTTTTGAACACTTTTTCTAGGGAAATAGTCTGTACAAGTGCAAGCGTCGGCAAAAAGTGGACCTAAGGATAGGACGACTTCAAGGAGCAGAAGGAGACTAAAGGTGAGACCTCGACGACGCTCCCAAGGAGGGCAATCAAAAAGGCTGATGCAGTCTTCAAGACAAGTGGCGCGCTGGACCATG
>Ga0099800_1292_pt1 | contig 11402 bp, 12 predicted proteins | sample Uncmet6_SortRC_1_FD_89868 | JGI IMG/M metagenome (GOLD analysis project Ga0099800, IMG submission 89868) | Marine eukaryotic communities from CALCOFI LINE 67, Pacific Ocean - CN11_C50_N6_SortRC_1 | ecosystem: Environmental > Aquatic > Marine > Oceanic | place: Pacific Ocean: Monterey Bay... | reverse complement strand
GGCGGCAGTATGATAAATATGAGTCCCGGCGGCGGAAGTAGCCAACGATCGCTCAATAAACACCCCGAAAGAAGCCTCTGAGATCTGCCGAGGGAGTTTCGCGAGTTTCGGGAAGCGCCAGTAGCCGGTAGGCAGCCTTCACCAATATGTACATCCTGAAGCACACCGGCGACGTTGTTTTCAGGCGACGTTTTCAGTTCGTGACGACTCCCGAAGATCCTTCCGGCTCCTAGCGATGATTCACGGGCACAGGAGTAGCGATGATCCACGGGCACAGGAGCAGCCAGCGCAGACCCGGTAGCTGCAGTTACTAGCGCCGCCCCCAGTTCTTTATTCTTTATAGCTGGCCGGTCGGCTTACGGCTTAAGTGCTTCTTCTATATATACTTCACGTGTTTGAAATGGCGCAGGGCGGGTGGGGCGTTTGTATCGTGCTTGAAAATTTTAAATATTATTTAAACTCCAGCGCAGGCACAAACGCAAACGCCAAAACACAAAACAAAAACCCGGGAGCTTCTTCTTCAGCAAAAAAGAAAAAAACCGAAACCGGGGGGGAATAAAAAAATAACAAAAAGTTGAGAGCAACCCGCTGGCACAGGGACAATACACACACTAAAAGAGCCACCACACCAAAATTAGCACCTCAGAAGTAGAGGCACATATTGGACTGTACTACAATTGGGGTAGTATGAAAAAGATTTCAAAAGATGCGAATAAAACGATAGAGTGTCTTGTTTTAGGAGAAACTTTCCGAAGTTCCGAAGAAGGCGCGGACCCGGGCGTGCCGCGGTGTGCAGGGTATAAGAGCCGATGAAAAGCAATCTGAGTGCAAGTCTCTACGCACGAGACGCGAACTGGCCACGCCCCCTGGTATGCGTGGGTCCTGTAAGTCCGGGGGGTCCGGGGAAAGAGAAAAAGGTGGGTCCTGTAAGCCGGGGAATCGAGATGGCGATTTCAAACCGAAAACCACTTACGACTTATTACCTAGAAATCTCTCCTTCTCTACTCCCTACTCGTAGCCTACTCCCTACTACTACTCCAGACGCGAACCGGCCACGGCCCCTGCGTGGGCCCTAAGCTGGGGAATCGAAATGGCGAAAACCGAAAAACCGAAAACCGAAACTCCCCACCATATCAAAAGATTATTGACGCGCTTTGATGTCATGACTCCCATCGTCTACCTTCTTCAGGATGTTTCTCCTGTAGTGCAGCCGGTCCAGTGTATGGTCGCTTATAGTGTCAAAATCGATATCAAAACGCCCGAAAACCCGCCCGCTCTCGTCGCCCCCGGGTGCATGCCCGGTGCCCGGGTGGGTACCCGGGTGCACACTTCGCTCTGCTCCGCTACTGTGTGCTCTCTCTAAGAGGTGCATTAAGCCAGTTGCCTGAGCACGGACCAGAGGTCGAGGACGGAGTCTATGGAGTACGTCGGTGTTTGCTGGTCGTCACCAGCGCCGTCCCAGAAGGACGTCGCGGGAGCTACTGCTGCTGCTGCTGCTGCTCCTCCTCCTTCTCCTCCTCCTCCTCCTCCTCCTTGTTGCTGCTGCTGCTGCTGCTGCTGCTGCTGCTGTTCGGGCTCCGGTGGCGCTAGCGAGGGGCAGCTCTTGACCCACACCGTCGCGAGGCAACCGGCCGCGTTGCCCCCGCCGACGTCGCAGCGCAGCGAGTCGCCGACCATGATCGCGTCGCCGACGCCCACGCCGGCGGCGGCGGCGGCGGCGAGGAACACGCCCGGGTCGGGCTTCATCGCAGGGAAGTCGCCCGCGACGACGAGGCGGTCCTGGGACTCGAAGAGGTCGGCGGCGCCGCACGCCGCCAGCTTGGGGCGCTGCACGTCGGAGTGGCCGTTCGTGAGCACGGCCAGCGCGTAGCCCGCGCCGCGCAGCTCGCGGACCAGCCCGGCCACCGGCGCGGGGAACCGGAACGAACTGAGCCTCCCCTCACACCACGTGTCGTGCACCCGTTTGGCCCAGGCCACCTTGTCCTCCGCCACCGTGCCGTCGCCCCCCCTTTCTCCTTCCGCGCCGCCGTTGGCCAGGAGGATGCAGCGGACGACTTCGGCGGTTGGGTCCGAAGCGGAAGGAGGCAGTGCTGGAGGAGCCGTCGAGGGGCTCGTCGCGGGCCAGATGGAGCGCGCCCATAGCGTCGTTCGCCAGCACGCCACCGAGACCGGCGTCGCCGAACCGCCGGGGCCGTCCTCTACTGCGGGGGGGAACGGCTCGGCCTTGAGCAGCGCGCGGAAGCGTTCGATGAGCTCCTCCTCGCCGCCCGCCGAGGCCACCGCTGTCGGGTCGAGACTCGCCGCCAGGGAGGCCGCCGCCGCGACCGCACCCTTGTCGATCGCACTCGTCGGCACCAGCGTGTCGTCCAGGTCGAAAATGATCGCCTTGCACCGCCTTTCTATAGGAGGGAGGGTAGAGACGACTGCCATGTTCAGATGAATATTTTCGAAGGTGCGTGTCGTACAGCTGTATCCGCTCCTGTATCCAGGTAATTTTGAAATCTCCCGGATTTTAGCGGGAGGTGTTGTCCAGTCCTGGACTTCGGTGCGAACCGGAGTCTTAGCGCGCCGGGCGAGTGTTAGGGATCTCGAGAGGGAGGATAGGAAGACGATGGAGGAGGCCCGCAGTGCGCGGTGTCAAAAACAAACCCAAATCCTCTGCGGGGGCCCGACGAGCGGGAGGAGTGGAGGAGTGGTCCAGTCCTGGACTTCAGTGCGAACTGGGGTCTTAGCGCGCCGGGCGAGTGTTAGGGATCTCGTGAGGGAGGACAGGAAGACGATGGAGGAGGCCCGCAGTGCGCGGTGTCCGAAAGAACAGATACAGAGAGGCCACGCGGACGTTGCAGAGCGGCGTACCGGATAACCTGCGGGGGTGTTGGTCCGGGCTGTATCCATACGCATCTAGATCAAAGTATCAAAAGAATTTGAAGTGGACACCATTCAGCACCACCCCCGGACACGCTCTCGGACCTCGGACCGGCGCAGCACACGGAGACCGAGCTCTGCTAAACCCAAAACCTCTACGGGGGCCCGGCGAACGGGCGGAGGCTACCCGGAGTCTTAGCGCACAGCGACCGAGAGACCGAGAGCATGCACTCGGGGAGTCGTCCTCAGTGCTCAGTGGTAGCGTCCCCAGTACACCTTCCGGGGTAGCAGTCTCACAGGGTACTGCAGTACATGTACTTCTTCCTCTTCTTCTTCACCTGTCGGAGGATCCAGAGCAGCTGCGGTGTCGACAGTACCAAGCTGAGGCTGGAGCAGTTCCATACATGTATTCGATAGGATTTCTAGCATCGCTGAAGATTTTCGCCTTTTATTCGGCCGTTCTAGAACTTCCCCTTGCTCCTCCTCGTCGTCCACGCCTTCTTCTTCTGGAAAGTTTAGGATGCGACCATCGTTGACAATTCTTGCCCTCTCGTCGTACTTTCTGGCCGCTTCCTCGTCACTCTTAAAATATCCAAGATGCGTTCGCACAGATTTGATGCTGATCTGAGATACCCACTTCCCTGCTCTGCTGTGCCAGTGCACGCCGGCGTATTTGCTCCTCGGGATGTTCTTCTTAGATTGCGACCGCTTCGCCCCGCCGTGGTACACTTTCGGCGGCATGATGAAGGGCAGTGCTCAGGGCAGTGCTGACTCGTGTGAAGTGTGCGCCTCCCAGCAAAAGCCGTTGACACGTCAGGACGACTGGCACAACCCGATGCAGTAGCAGAGCCAAAGAACCTCTGCACCCAGGCTCTGCACGCGATTTCGTGATCTCACACTACTTGCTAGTGGTGCAGTTGTCGACAACACAGAATTAGCCTTGCCGGCGCGTCACGGTGCAGGTGCAAATTGAAATACGTATTTAATCAGCAGGTGGCCTATAATAAGGCTGTTTTCTATAAAAGCTGAAAGTTGTAAGCTGAAAGTTCGTACTAGGGATAAAAAATAAATTTTTGTTTGGGAAAAACAATCCGGATTCAATATCCTCCACAAAATTACTAGCAATTTCTAAACTTTTACTACGAATGAGGATTTAAAAAAAAATAAAGGCTTCCATAATCAAAATTTACTAGAAATTGACTAGAACTTTTGAGATCGAGCAAAATGTGTAAAAGTTGGTGCTAATTTTCGGCATCGATAGGTGATCTTGAAAGTTGTAATCGATTTTCTTTTCAGGCTTTCAAGCTTTCAGTTTCCACTTCTTAGCTCGGGACCAGCCACTGCTTATTCTCCTATCTCATCGAACCTCGACAGCACTTTGACCTCCTGCTCTCGCCTCTGCTCTTCACGGCACATTAACCTGCACTGCTTTATGTCCTTCTATCCTCGAGCACTTTCTTTCTTTCCTCACTTTCGTCACTCGGGCCTTCTCCTTTCTCCGATGTTGGTTTCTGTATTTTTTTTTACCGACGATTTATGGGTTTTCCAGTTTTTATCGACATCGACTCACCTTCTATGACTGGTATCCTCCTTCTCTACTAGAGGAGCCCGATGGCGGTAGTAATGCCGAATCGGGCTCCTCGAACCCAGTAACAAAATCCGAACCCCGTCAATGGAAAAAAGGGAAATAGGGAGACAGGAGGGGAGCAGAGGAGGGGGAGTCGGCAGAAACGCAGGTCCACATGAAGTGAAAACGAGTAGCCGAGAGGGCAGTGGCGCCCTCCACCGCGTCGAAAGGCCGCTTATTTGTTTTCACTTTTTGCGACAACCCTAATATTTGAGACACGGGCCTTGGTCCCCATTGAATACTGCCACATTTTGAAAGTATTTGCTGTGCCGGTGACGCAGCCTGTGTCCTGTGTTGTCGGCTTTTGTGATGGCGGCTGCGCTTGGTCCTCTGAGAGTCCGAAGGGCTGGCGGACTCAGATCTGATGAACCCCTTGAGAAGACGGCGCATCGTCTCCTATGTGAGTGAAGGCTCTGCCGCCATGTTCTCCGACAAACCATAAACCTCCTATTAGAAAAAGACTCTAAATTCTCTGTTGTACAGATACAGATACAGATACAAGTGTTGTGAAAGTATTGAATATCGCGTAAATGGAGAAACTTATTACTAAATTTATAAAGAAGACTAGCTAGTAGAAAGGCCCGGATCTCCGCAGATTTATTTGCGATTCCATCAAACATTCCTCCTCTCCTTCACACATGAGGTATCCATACAGGGGCCCTGTACGTCGTAGTAAAGCCGTATAGAAATCAGCGGTTGACGACGCCGATGTTGCCGTCTTCATCGCCCCTGCTTTTGCTGGTTTTCGCGACTTTGGTTTCCTCGTTCACAACTCCGGGGACTCCTCATTTCGTGCTGAGGAGCAGCCAACGCTCGGCAGCTCGACGCGACGGTGAGGTCAGCGCGGCGGCGGCCGTGGAGGCCGCACGGCGGCAGCCCCAGAAGCTGGCCCGCTTGTTCCTCGGCAACGCCACGGTCATCGCGCCGGGCGTGTCGCTGCCGCTGTCGGCGGACCAGGGGCACTACGTGACTCGGGTGCTGCGGCTGCGGCCCGGCCAGCTGCTGCGCGTCTTCAACGGCATCGACGGCGAGTTCCTCGCAGCAGTCGACGACTCTACTGCTGCCGCCGCCGACGACGACGACGACTGGGCTTCCGCCGCCGGTAGCGGTGGCAGGAGAGGCAAGAAGCGTCCGCAGCGAGGTCAGGGGCGTCGGAGACAGCAGCAAGGTGCGGTGGTGCTGAAGGTGCCGAGCGACACCTCGGGAGCGAAGCTTCGGCCTCAGCCGCCGAGTTCGAGCAGCTCGCAGTGGGCAGAAGGTGGCTCGGGGGGCGTTGTGCGGGAGGCCCACCTGTGGATGGCCGTGATCAAGCCTAAGGCAATGCGCCTGGCAGTCGAGAAAGCGACCGAGCTCGGCGTCGCGACCATTCAGCCCATCCTCTCGGAGCGCGTCCAGGGCTCGTCGTCGTCTTCCTCGTCGTCTTCCTCGTCTTTCTCGCCTTCGCTGAGGGCGGCGGAGCTGCTCCAGCAGCAACCCACCCCCTCGTCCGCCTCCTCGCTCTTCGACGCCGCGAAGCTGGAGGCCGTGGCGGTGGAGGCGGCGGAGCAGTGCGAGCGCCTGACGGTCCCGACCATCGAGCCGTGCCGGCCTTTACGCGAGGCCCTCGCTACCCTTCGACGGGAAGCAGGGCGAAGCCATCAAAGCCACGGAAACGGTGCCATCGGCGAACACGGCGACGGCGACGGCGAGGAAAGACCTCCCGAAGAAGACACGGCGAGCAGGGGCGCGGCGAGTGCGAGCGGCGTAAAGCCGGTGCTGTTCGTGTGCGAGGAGCGGTCAGCGAGCGCAGCGCCTGCCCTGCGTGCGATGCAGGATCTGCTGCGGCGCGATTACCACAACCCGAGCCAAACGATGGCCACTGCTTGCAGCAGCAGCAGCAGCAGCAGCAGCAGCAGTGCACCCGCCGCGGCGATGGTCCCGGCGGTGGTCTTGGTGGGGCCGGAGGGCGGCTGGGCTCCGGGGGAGCTCGACGCGGCGCTGCAGGAAGACGAGGCAAAAGAGGAAGCCGACGAAGCCGGAGCCGAAGAAGAAGGAGGAAGAGGAGGAGCAGGGAAAATACCCCCTTCCGCCCTTGAGGTGCACCGCGTGTCGCTGGGCGGCAATGTGCTGCGCGCGGAGACGGCGGCCGTCGCAGCGGTTGCGTGCTGGTCCTTCGCTCTCGACTGCGCCACGACGGACAGCGCGATCGGCAGCAATAGCAGCAGCAATAGCAGCAGTAGCAGCAGCAGCAGCAGCAGCAGCAGCAGCAGCACGATACTCGACATGATACCTCCACAACCACCATAACACAAGAGCCGCCTTCTTCTGGGTCCCTCCGGGCTTGATTGACATGGCCCTTGTTGGCCCTTCGGCGATGAATTGGCGGCCTCCTCCAACATCCAACAGCCAGTAGTGTTCCTCCGGGGCGGCAAACAAATACAGGGTAGCAGGGTTACAAATGAGACTAGAACTCCTCAAGGAGCCCGATTCCGGTGGTAAGGCCGATGCGGGTTACAAATAGGATTTGTGGGTGAATAGTGGCTTTTGTCTTTTGTTGTTGGTTTTGAGTCTCGCATCTAATAAGTCCGGGGGGTCCGGGGAAAGAGAAGAAGGGGAAAACCCCAACGCGCGCACCCAGCTCTCAACCCGACCCAGCACCAGACCGCACCAGTCCGCACCGCCACACCACAAGACCCGGACAACCAATAAAGAGAACAAAAAGTTGGTTTTTGCTCTCTTATATTCTTATTTTTGTTGAAGTCGAGGGGCTCTCGGGTTTTTTTCTGTACTTGAGCGTGACAACGGCCACAAATGTTGCTACCGAGTACTCTACCATTTTGCTTTACATTTTGATTTTGATATGCCTGCTTCTCCTCGGCCCTTCTCCTCCCAATAACTCTAAAAATCAAAAGAGCAGAAATATCACTGCGCACTGCGCTTGAAGAGAGACCCAACACAAGCGAGAGGAATCGTCATTGCGACTCAGTCCACGGCTGCTTCGGCGGCAGGGATCCAAGCGACATTTATTTGTGGTGGGTTCTTCTATCGTTGTTTCTGAATTGTTGATTGTTGGGCATGCTTCGGATTTTTACCTCTTTCGTTTTCTTTCTTCATCTCTGTCGGTATCATCCATTTTGCCACTGCTTCTGTGGTGCGCGTGGTGATGGAATTTTTTATCAGTCAGGGTGCGTCGAAGTTTTTTATTGATTTTTGTGCTTGGTTTTGCTGAAGTCGTCGGGGGCTCGGTTTTTTTTTTTTGTGCTTGTTGTTGAGCGCGTATACCCGTGTGCTCCTACTACCCGCTGGTACTGTGCTGGTAGTGCTGGAAAACCGAAAACCGCTGGAGTAAAATATCACTTATAGTAGATAGTAGTCGAAACTAGCTTTTGAAAAGCCATTAAATTTTATTTCCGCCTCCAGTTTTCTCTTGTCTCTCAGCTCTCAGAGCTCGTGTTCTAGTGCGCGTATATAGTAGAGGCCTATAGTTATAGTAGAGTGGGATCAAGCCAAACCGGCCGGCCCAGTAGGCATCTGCGCCATTGGGGTCCAGGGCGGCGCGTATAAATAATTAATATATTTATTTATAAACACCCCTCAATCGAAGCAAGCGCAGAGCGAGCGGAGAGAGAGCCCCGAGCTCAGCTCAATGAGAAAACGCCGAATCTGCCTTCTTTTAGTTGCAAAATTAACTCCTTTTGGCTTTTAGTCAGGACATGGCACCCGCGTCAGCGGGAAAATTTCGCGATAATAAGGGGTGTTCACCCATAGAAATTGCCACATCTCGCTTCCGCATCGCTTCTCACAGCGGCTTCTGAAGTGCTATCGATATCCAGCAGTAGCCCGGCTCCCTCGGCCCTGTCTGACGTCCGCCTCTATCACACCGCGCTGGGTGACACCATCGCCATGCATGCATGGTCACTATGCCCATATCAGTCAGCATTGATGCTTCAGCGCTCTGGAGTCGGTGACCCCTCCTGTGTTGCGCTTCTGTTGCTCGTTCTGCTGCTCGCCCCGTTGCTCGCAGCCCAACGAGAGAGAGAGACAGCCACCGCGCAGCGGGAAAAATTTCCTTCTTGCCTGCTCAAATGAACCGCGGTGGGCCACGTATCCCCCTTCTCAGCTTCGATGTGCATCAGCTGTTGTAAACTTTTCCGCGCGGCGTGCTTGCCAGGAAGACAAAGAGAATGGAGGAGATAATGAGAGAGTAGGTGACATGAGGGCTGTCGCCGCGCAGCGGAAAATTTTTGGGCTTGAGCGCGTGCTAGAAGAAGCAGGGACGTCATTCAATGCTTAATCAGCTGCTCCTCACATCGCATCGCAGTGTCGTCACGTAGAAGAGAGAGAGAGAGAGAGAGAGAGAGAGAGGGCCGAAGCTCTGTCTCTCTCTCCTCATCCTCTCCCGAGATTCTGCATCAACAAAAAAAAGAAATTCGAAAAATCGACCTCCCAAAAAAAAGGGCCTCCGGTAGAGGGCATCGGTTCTTCCCTGAAAGGCTGCGGGTCGCGGTAGGTCGCCTGTGAGGTACTTCCATGATCAGCGGTTCCAGCTCATCTGAAGGAAGGGAAATGAAAGCGCGATTTCCAGTTCGCCCACTTCCCGGCTTTGTAGAAAAAAATGGACGGCACGTAGCAACACCCACGTGACACGCTTGCTCCAAATCCGCCGTCCTTTTTTTTCTACAAAGCCGGGAAGTCCGCCATCTCGATGACCCGAATTAATATAATATAGTTAATTAATTACTGTGTACTAGTAGCGTACTTGGCATACGCCTAGCCGGTTTGGCTTGATCTCACTCTCACTCAGTAGACCAGCCCCATGTCTCATGAGTCCCCGATAGTCTCCGCCGGCGGTATTGCCGCCCATGTCGCCGTCGCCGTGAGAGGCACAGGCTCGCTTGGAAAATCATGCACACAAACCGCGTCGTTGCTGCCTCGTCGCGCTCTCTTCCCATCCCCGCCGGTGGTTCTGGCGGCCATGCTGGCGGCTTGTTGTGCTGGCTCTCAGCATGTGACCGCAGCATGTGTGGGTGCAGCGAGGGCGCATATCGGGAGTCATTCATCAGTAACCCGGCCCATATGACTCAGATGACCTGGAGGTCCTGTTGGTACTTGAAAAGCTCCCGCCACAGGACGAGCACCTGCTCTCCTTTCTCGCGTAGGCCGTTGAGAGCGAGTTCCGCAGGTCTATTTTCTGCGAAGTTCTGGTGGTTGGAGTGCTGCTCGTCTTGGAAAACCCCGAAGAAGTCGAGCTGCCGCTCTCCCGGGCCGTCCTTTCCTGGGCTTGCGCGCGCCGCTCCCGCTCACCGATTGCCAACATCGCGATCGCTTCCACGGCCGCCTGTACTCCAGTCCCATCCTTGGCGCTCGCATCGATGTGCCCGATGTCCAACCTGGAGCACCACTCCTTGGCGAGTTCTCTATCCACGGGGGCCTCGCCGTCGCCGGCGCCGTCGCCCGCAGGAACGCCTCCGGATGACGCTGCCCCCCCCCCTCCGACCGTGGCGTTGTAGCCTTGGTCTCGGAATCGCCGTCGTCGCCCCCAGCGTCTCCGCCTTCCTCCGCCGTCTTGGCCTCCGCCGCGGCTTTGGCCTTGGCCTCCGCCGCCGCGCGAGCCCGGTCCTCAAGGATGTCCAATTTGTTGCCCACGACGACCACGGGAAAGGTCCTCGGGTCGATGTCGTCGCCCATTTTAGAGAGGAGCTCCTCCCGCCAGAGGTTTACCTGGTCGAACGTGTGCTGGCTGTTCAGGTCGTACACGAGCAGCGCGCCGTCGGTGCCGCGGTAGAACGAGTTGCCCAGGGTGCCCTTCGCGAAGCGCTCCTGGCCCGCCGTGTCCCAGAGCTGCAGCCTCACGGGTTGGCCGTTGAGTTCGACGGACTTGGTCACGAAGTCCGTGCCCGTGGTGACCTGCCGCTTCCCCGTGAACTTGTTGCTTGCGTACCTCTTCATGAGACTCGTCTTCCCCACGTTCATGCATCCGAGGATGACGACCTTCACGGTGACTCGTTTAGGCGGCGACGGTTCGCCGGTGCGGCTCGCCATGTCACAGAATATGTTTTGCGATTATCGCCCCCTGGAAATCGAGCATATGCGGATTATCGCTCCCCCCCCCGCTTCTGGTATATGAATAGGGTGCTCGTTCCTACCCTTTGCAGCAGCAGAGAGCTTCAGCAGCACAAGAAGAGAAGACGGAAAAAAGAATCTCTCTCCACCAAAAGCAAAAAGAAAGATACGCGCAAATACAAAACCCCCCCGAGCACATGAGCAGACTGAAATCCCCGCTTCCTTGCTTCTGACTTAATATGCCAAATATCCACTGTGGCACGTCAGAGCACGGGCCGTCGCCAGTTCACGGGTACTCGTGCCTCCGTAGTAGAGACTTGTACTCAGTACTCAGGCTGATACTTTGATACTTTGATCTAGATGCGTATGTATACAGCCCGGACCAACACCCCCGCAGGTTATCCGGTACGCCGCTCTGCAACGTCCGCGTGGCCTCTCTGTATCTGTTCTTTCGGACACCGCGCACTGCGGGCCTCCTCCATCGTCTTCCTGTCCTCCCTCTCGAGAGTTCGCTGAATAGGGGGTCAGTCAATCAGCCTGCGTGTGCTCCTCCTGCGCTGGAGTTAATATACGGATTTCAGTCTGCTTGTTTTTAGTGAATAATACTAGAACTCTGCAAACTCCTCAGAGAGCCCGGTAACCTTTAAGGCGGAGGGGAGTTGGAGAAATTCGAGACCTCGTCTATAGTCTGACCGAGATACCCGGTCGAGGTGCATACCCATGTGCATACGAGGACCACCGAATTTGCATAATTTGCATAAGTATTTATAAGTTTTGTAAATTTTATAATTTGCATAAGCTAGGGCCCCTGGCGAAATTCCAAAGAGCGGTGCGTTTTTATTTTTGACCTGCTTACTAGAGCGGTCTG
>Ga0099800_1290_pt1 | contig 11461 bp, 24 predicted proteins | sample Uncmet6_SortRC_1_FD_89868 | JGI IMG/M metagenome (GOLD analysis project Ga0099800, IMG submission 89868) | Marine eukaryotic communities from CALCOFI LINE 67, Pacific Ocean - CN11_C50_N6_SortRC_1 | ecosystem: Environmental > Aquatic > Marine > Oceanic | place: Pacific Ocean: Monterey Bay... | reverse complement strand
TACCCGCACGTTGTGCCTGATCGTGCGAGATCCACCATCCTTTTGCTATTGCTCCCGTAAAAAACTCTGTTGTGAGACACTGAAATTCAACCATTAACTTAGATAACCTCTGATCTGTCCCGCTGTTAGTCCCAGCCTTTCCTTGTTTTATCTGATCCTTCAGCATTGATTCGGCTTCTGAAATTTCCATCTGGTGTTTAACTGACAATGAAGACTTGATTGTTTCCTCTAGCTTTATCTTTGGTTCGTAGACGATGCGGTTAGACGTTGACCGTTGCCCAGGATAGAACGGCTTGCAATACACCATGTAACCCAGCTTGCGCAGTTTAACAGCGTGGTATGATACTCCGCTTTTACCGATGCCAAGAGTTTCTGACAGTCTGCCTTGTGATACGAATGTTCTGCCTATTCGGTCTGCGTATGAGCAGTAAGCTGCGAGAACTCTGAAGGTTGACGCTGACACCCTTGGATCGCCTAACGCTCTGATTGGAACGATTGTGAACGCTCTGAGATCTTTGGCTTTGAGTTGCTTGGGTCTCAAAATGGGTTCTCCTCAATGGGGTCGTACTCTTTGGCTGGCCTGGTGAAGTCTGCGAGTTTGTTTTGTTCGATTGAGTATTTATAACCTTCCAGTGTTTTAGCTGTTACCAGGTTTTTTTCTATGAGTCTGGTTGCTGCCGATCCGGTGATGTATGTTTCTGCCACGCCTTCGCCGTTGTTGATGCGCTTTGCTGCGATAGCGTCGCTGTCAAATGCAATTACTTGCGCTGTTTCAAAGTCCTGTTTTGGTGTGCGGTCTTTGATTGCTTCGACAATCTCGCGGGTTATGGGCCATGCTCTTGTCTTAGCTGACTTCTTGAGATCTCGCCGCATTCTCTCAAAGAGCCTGGTGATGTTTTCTTCTGTGGCTTCCTTTGGGATTGAGCTGTTCACTGCGTCTGCAACATCTGAAATCTCTTGTTTTTGCCAAGAAAGATCATCAGCCCTCGATCTTGGCGGTTCGTAGCCGTTCAGCAGCTTTTGCACTTGTGCTGTAACAATACCTATTCGCTTGCTGTAATCCATCATATGCCCCTTCCATTCTTTTCTATGAGATCTGCCACAATGCTGTCAATAACTGTCGGATCTTCAACTGCTCTAATTATTGGCGTTGATGGTTTTCTTTGCATTGTGTTGCGTATCCAGTTTCTCCAGGTTGCTTGCCAATCGAGCTTGGTTCCCTTGCTGCCAGAGATAGCGATCCAGTAATCTGAGAAACTAGCCGCTTGGATGTAAGCGTCTTCGATTTGTAAACCCTGTTCAACTGCCCACTGAATCCAATCATCTGCAACCTCGTTTTTGTCCGTCCATCTCGTTCCTTTTTTTGTAGATACTTTAGTATCTATTTTTTGTATATTGGTTTTGGTTTTGGTTCGTTGTCCAGCCGTTACCCTCCCCGTTACCTCCTCCGTTATAACGACCGTTGCATCCAGTTCGTTATCTTTCAATGACTTAGCTTTCCAACTCGCTTCCCCTGCGGCGCGTTTTTGGTTTACCGATTTGCTGACGGCTTGGAACACTTTTAATTGCTTTTTCTGTGTCCAACCGATATCACTACAATCCCAATGCTGCATAATTACGGGCTTTAATTTGAGCCATTTCTTTGCTGTTACACCGACCATCAAAGCAAGTCTTTTGTCATCATCTGGCAGAGAACAATCTTTAGTTCTCCAGGCAAACATCAAAAGCCTGAGATAGACCCCATGCTCCTCATTGCTCAAGTGTTGCGTGTCAGCTATGTATGCGTCCGTCCATAACGGCATTGCTGGAAAATTAGCCATCTTTTAACCTTTTAATCTGGTAGGGAGTGTGTATTATAACCCTACATTGTTTCACCCAAATCAATGTAAACACTGTTAAGCCTCTGCATTTATCTGTTGCAGGGGCTTTTCAATAACTCACAGTGATAATTAAACACGGATCTCCATACCTCTTAATTACCTTTAAATCGTACACCTGTTGATCGTCCTCAAAAACTACACCGTTTAAAGCATCAAGCGCAATCTTTGCCACGTTGTCTATATCTGGCTTGCCTGGATTGATTTCAAACGCCGCCGCTTGTGCTTTCTTTTTCTTTGTCCAGCTCTTTGGAATCTCAAATTGTGCCTTGATCATAACCTTGCAGGGGCAGACAATTGGATCTAACTGCCGCAAAACCATCCAGTTCGATGCTTCAGCAGCTAACCGATGTTCATAACGCCTGGTTTTCTCTGGAGTATAAACCCGCCCCATCCTGGTAAAACGTGGACGCCCCTTGCCAATCGGCTGGCCTGGCAAAAAAATATGAACCTCATTCATATCCGCTTTAACCAATCGTCCAAATCTGCTTTGTCCTCCGACTCGACTTCCTGGTAAAGAACTGCCTCATCCGGTAAATTGACAACCGATTGATTCAAACCCTCATGGATAAATTCAACAGCTAAACGGCTCTGAGATATGTTTTGCATCTTCGCCTCAATGTCCAATTGATGCTTTAGACCAACTGGCAATCGAACCACCAACGGCTTTTTTTCTACAGCCTTGCCTTGATACTTCATTTTGTTTTCCTTTACTTTCAACAACTTATAACTTTTATTAATTATTTGTTAATTTTTTTTTAAAAAGCTATTGACTCTATTGTGATATCACTTTAAATGTTTTCTTGTAACAACGCAACAGGAGATTTTAGAATGGCTTTATATTCCAAGAATAACGCAAACGGTTCGCCAGATTTGTTTGACAACCTTGCTGACTGTCAGCCTGGCGAAAGGCAAATGGATATCGAAGAAATCATTTACGAAAAAAGCTTATACGCTTTGATCGCTGCTGGTGACGAAGTTGGTAAGGTTGATTGGATCGATCAAGCTGGCTCCGGTAAAGTAATGCGGATTGTTTAGAAAGGACACTGCAATGGAACTTTTTTATAATGCAAAATGTTTTGATAGCGCCCACGTTATCAAAGAGTGGCCTTGGGGTTTCAGAATGAAAACAGAAGCAAGGTTTTGGATAGAAACTACCAAGCATGGCGATAGGTTTGTAAAGCAAACTCTTAACCCTAAAAATGGCAAATGGTGCAAGCCTAAAAAAAGCACTTATGAATCCGTTATGGTTTTGACACAAGATGACGATAACAAGATGTCACGGATCAGCATCGGTAAGTATGACTCGCAAAACTGGATGGCAGAAGCTTTAGAAATTATCGACTTTAACAAGCTTTCCGACGAGCAGAAAAAGCAGATCTGCACAATTAATGCCTGGCAAGACGTTATGAAGAACGTAACTTTTCAAATACGGTCCTCTGACGATCATAGACCAGAAGCTGAGATCGATGCAGAGCAAGATATGATTACTCAAAAAATTACCAACGTAGCTAATGCAAAAGCAAATGAGTGCATGGCAAAAAACAACTTGATTTAACAGTGCAGCCTACGGGCTGCATCATTAAGTCAACCAAGGAAAGGAAATTGATATGATTGCAAGAATGAACGCAACTAAGTTTCATTTAGATACTTATTTCGAGAAGCTTAAAAACAAAAACGATGAACCTTATTATCGGGGTCAGTTTAATAACGCTGCTGACTTGGAAGATTTTTTCGTTGACAAATTGATGAACGTCAAAGGTTTCAGCAGTAAAGCCATTGGTAATGTATTGCTTGTTTTTGATAAAAATTATGGAGTGTAAAATGAAAAAGTTTTTTAAACGCCTGGAAGAAAATCCACTTGTTGAACTAGTGGGCATTGTTGCTTTACTAGCTGCCTTGTTTGTCTCTTTGTTTTTCGGTCAACCGTTATGATGGAAGTAAACAGAGCGCAATTAATCACCGATGAAAACGCAATTTGCAGGTACTGCAAAGGCAACGGGTTCACAGCAGACTTTAACCACTTCACTGGAAATACAGAGTTTGAAGATTGTTTTTTCTGCGATAGTAGCGGCAAAGAAACAGTTTTAGTTTTTAAAAAAGGAGAGCAAAATGATTGACCAGGTAGACATAAAAAAGATGCACCACCGCAACGGCTCCGACACCGAAATTGCGGCGGCGCACAAGGTGGCCCGATCAGTTGCAGGCAGACGCCTCGAAACCTTACAAGGACTTGCCGCATTGGGAGGTGTAGCGGCAGGCGAGCAGATAGCCCTTGAAACCGGACTGTCTATTCTTAGCATAAGACCACGCATTTCGGAACTGCTAGAAATGGAATTATTAGAAGACACGTTTAAAAGACACACAAACACGTATGGAAATACAGAAATAATTTGGAAACTTACAAAAAAGGGTGAAAAATATGTATATTAAATTTGAGGACATTCGAGAAATGTCAGACCAGATCCGGTTGCTTACGGGTGACGATCAGGACACGTTTCTGGACACGCTCGACGGCGAAACAGATGCAATGGATATCTTGGGCAAGCTGATACAAGAACGCACTGAAGCAGCAGCGTATGAAGTTGCAATGAAAGATCTTGCAGCAACATATTCTACCAGGGCAAAAAGAATGAACGCCAGGCAAAATGCAATTTCAGTTACGATTGGTCAGTTACTTGACGCGATGGGCGAAACAAAAGTCAAACACCCAATGGCGACAGTCAGTAGAACCAAAGCTAGATGGTCAGTCAGAATTGACGATGAAGCAGAAGTTCCTTCGCAGCTAATGAAAGTGACAACAAAGCCAGACGTTGCAGCAATCAAAGCACAAATGGACGAAGGCGAGACAGTCCCAGGCTGCTCAATCAATCCAGGCAACCCATCGATTACAGTGAGGATCAAATGACCGACCTACAAAAAGCAATGGCAGAGGTAAACGACCTCAATAGATCGCATGGAGTAACCCAGCGCGGCGGCAAAAAATACACAGAAGTTTTCGTTCGTGTCGAAGCATTTCGCAAAGCGTTCGGTACAGATTACGGAGTTGACACACAAATTCTTGTTGATGATGGCAAGCGTGTTGTCGTTAAAGCAGTCATTACAAACGCCACTGGCATGATTATCGGATCTGGAATGGCTGAAGAAATCAGGGGAGTTGGCAATGTCAATAAAACGTCAGCCCTTGAGAACGGCGAAACGAGCGCCATAGGACGCGCATTGGCTTCGCTGGGCCTACATGGTGGAACTTACGCTAGCATCAATGAGATCGACGCTGTGCCACGCAAAAAGCAAGCTCAGAAAGAACAAGCCTCTGGTCCATCTACGAAGGCGACACCAGCACCCGAAACGGTTGCATTACTAAGCCACACCGGAAACCAATTAAAAGAACTGGATCACTCAGAGTTTGCTGAGAGTTTAGTCAAAATGTTTAAAGTGTATTGCACTACGACACATGACAAAGCTGGCAATGAAGTTGAACCACGCCGCCGCATGACTTTGTTGCGCGAGTTAAAAGAACACAATGAAAGCTCTATGGCGTTAATAAGTGAGGCATTGAACGAGCAGATAATGAAAGCCTATACGAAAAACTTGCGGTCCCTGGGCGCTCAGAATGGAGAGAAGTAAATGGAAACGTGGGAACAAATAAAAGTTAGGCAGAAAAAAGAACAGGTTGAGTTAATAAACAAAATTGCTCAAACTCAAGTAACGCAAACAGAAGCAGCGAGGATATTAGAAATAACACCACAAAATCTAAACAGTTTTATTTTAAAAAACGATATTGATTGGCCTGTTAAAAAGCAGGGGAGGAGAGCAAAATGAACGACAAACAAATAACGCAATGTATCAACGCCGCAGAAATGGGGCTTACCCAAGAACAAGCTTCAGAGTTACTTGAAATACCTCTTGGCCTGGTACACGGTTTAACCAAAGAATTTAATATTCAGTTCTCATGTCTTAGGAGCAAGACCAATGCAAAAAGAAGAAGCGACAATCGAAATAGCAATAGAAAGAGGCGACCGATTATTGAGCATTATGATCGAAGAAGCGAAACGCAACATGAGGCCGAACTTGCAACAAAGGTTAGAAGAAATTCAAGCCTTGTTCAAAATGATCCAAGCCAACACAAAAAAGATTTAGAAGAATTTAAATCTCTTATTGCTTCGTTAAATACAACGGAAGAAAAAATTAAACTTTGTGAGGAAATAACCTACGCATACAGAATAAGAAACTTGAGGGAACAAGAACACAAAACACCAAAAGGTCCAAAGCTTCCTTACAATAAAAAACACACAGGTCCGATATGTTCTGGACTGTATTAATACTTACTTACTACGTTGAAGAATACACCATTCATTCCGACATCTACTTTAGAGATATGAAAAGTTGTTGGGCGGCAAGTGATGTATTCTATCCGGTCATAGCAGACCACTATGAATTTTCTATGTCCAGGTGCAGAGAAACCGACCTAGTGTTAAGCGAGTTTAAACAAAGACCAAAGCTTAGACCATAAGCTCAAAGTGTGGGCCATCTATGAATGGCCTACGCATTTGGGTTCTTCGCGTATCAATGTAACTGTTCATTGCATCTTCCATTGTGCCATTAAAGTAAGCAATGTTTGGCACTGTCCAGGCAGCACCCCAGCGAATAGGAACGTCTACTTCACGCGCAGATTGAGCCATAGCGTCAGCTATATCGTCGTAAAGATTAAGTTCCCATGAAGCCCGTGAGCCAATGTAAGCCATGAGATCGACAGCATGACCTTGCAAATGTTTTGACTTCATTGTTTTAGATGCGCCTTTGGCAACTAAATCTTCTTGTTCTTTGGAAGTTCTCATGCCGCAGATCACACCAAAATCTATTTTAGATTTATGTATAGCTGACTTAACGACAGCAACCATGCGCTCGTCTACACCTATAAGTCTATCTAGGCTGCGTGTTGATAATTTAAATGTCATTTTTCTGTCCTCACGTTTAAACAGGCTACAGCAATTCCGTTATGTGTTACCATAACTTCAGCGCGTTTTCTATTGTTTTCGCACTCTGCGCTTGTTTCGTACACAGCCAATTGAAAATAATCTACTGGCTGGCCTGATATTAATTGCATCCAAACCAAAACCCACATCAACTAGAGAGCTTCTTTTTTAGCCACAGAACAATAGCAAAGACCACAAGTCCGTACACTGTAGCAACGCCAACATCTACAAGATGTTCACGCATATGATAAATAAACTCTATACCAGCCTCGACATCACTGCCGCCGCCCATGCCAATGTTAATTGTTTTAGTTCCTATTGAGCCGACCGTCTGGCTCATATCAATATCACCGTCCATTACTTTTTACCTAAAAATTGTTTAACACCCTTCACCCCAAATGAAGCACTGATTGCAGTTAAAAGCGCCCAAAAATACCAATCCGGTGCAAGAGAAAGTTGCTCGAACCCGTGAGCAACAACACCTTCCATGCCTGGTATGAAACATAAACATAATGGTATCGCTAGGATTATTGAAAAAAACTCATCTTTCCACGAACCAGCAGAATTTTCTGCCATGATTCTTTCCCAATCCGCAGTAGATGTTTCTTTAGATAAAAGAATTTTAGCCTTACTCTCAGCCTCTACAAGTTTGAGTTGTGCCGCAGCAGCTTGCTTATCAGCTTTACCCTGGAGCCAAGACCCTGCAAGATTAGCCACAGGTCCAATTAAGTTTGAAATAATACTCATTTGCTTTCCCCCCTATCGTCAAAGCTTATCGAAGCTTTAGTCTTATCAGACTTTGCAGAGTAGGCATTGAAGCCCATGTAAGCAGCAACAACGCCAGATGCAGCGATAACGTAGACACTCGCTATATCTGTAATTAAACTTGCAGCTTTGTCAAAGCCAAGCACAGAAGCAAACAAAATTATAAACGGATAGATCAACATACCAGCTAAAGCAAAGCCCGTAAATCTACGCTCTGCATTACGCTTTAAATCCTGGTCATGTATTTCAAGCCTACGGTCCTCAAGCGCAAGTAAGTTCCATTCAGTACGCTCAATCGTTGAGTTATTATTTAGATCTGCTTTGTCGAACTCTGTCATGTTGTTTCCTTGCATAAGCTAAAGCAATCTTTCTACTGCTTGTTATAATGACAACTTTAAAATTTGCATCATAAACGGCCCATCTTATCCGTCGTACTTGTTCTATCTTCACCCATTAGCCCACCGATCTACGCCCCAAACCATAACAGCAGAGCCAATAGCAAAACAAACAACAGCAAATACAATGCTTAGAATATAAAATACACGATCTCTATATGCAGCTTGGGCTTCCAGAGCTTTCTTCTGCCGAACACGCGCCGCAGCGGTTTCCCGTACTACCGCATCCCAGAGGCCTGGCGAACCGTAGAGCCGACACTGTGAGCGTAAATCCTCCATAGCCTCTTTGTGCGCTATTTTTGCTTGCGCAATGGCAAACCCTTCTTGTTCGCTAAACGACAAACGTCCTAACGGTCCCTTATGTTTACCAGATTCTGCTAGATTAATGTCCGCTTCAAGTTGGGCGAGTTTGCCAAATTGCGGCATTAAAGAATTAACATCTCGACCAGCTTTAACCGCTGCTGATATACCAGTAGCAATCTTTGTAACTGCTCCTGCAAGTGCTAATACTTCTATCATTTAAATAAATCCACAAAGAACCTATCCAATCATATTAATGCGTAGAAGCAGTACTATTATAAATGCAGATGCACCTATAACAATAGCCTCAATGCGTTTCACCCTGTTAAACAAATCTTTAAATTGAATTTCCATCTCGGTTTTTATTGCCACGATTTCTTTCTCCAATCCATTTATGCGGTCATGCGCTGAAGCTATTGTTCTTTTGTCCATTTATTTTAGTCCTTAGTTTCTTCTTCTGTTTCAGAAGCCTCAAGAGAGCTTGCTAACATTTTACCAAACGCTTCGCTCCCTACTCTAAGTTGATCTAAATTAAACTGAGCAGAAGTTATTTTTTGTTGTAAAGAATTAATATGATTAATCATCATCTTTTGCTCATCAGTTAGATCGTCTTCTGTGTAGTCTACATCGTTAATCGTAATAACCTTTTTTTCTTCAGTCATTTTGATTTCCTTCTAGGTTGTTACCACGATACCCCCGTGGCTTGGGTATTTTTTACCAAGGCACTCCATTAGAGTTGGCAGCAGCACGATCTATCTGACCCTGCACCTTTGCTGTACGTTCTGCTTCTATACGAGCCTTAGCTTCAGCAGCGGTTTCATCACCTTCTTTAAGGCTGTCATACACCCACCCAAGAACGTCACTTTCTTTTAGGTCTGCGTATGCAATGTAGTCTGATGCAGAAGGATCAGCGGTGCATCGTAGCTTACCACCTTCTTGTGCTGAGTATGTACCGTCAGTTGCGGTTAGTGACCAGTAGACAAGGAATACACCTCCGTCTGAGTCCTTATGCGTCATATCGTTGACGCTCCATTTAGTTGTTATTGCCATGTTTGGTTTCTCCTTTATGACAGTGAGTTAAGACCACGGTGTAAATTGTTGTAGTCCATATTGAACTGGCACAAGTTTAGTTTCTGTACCGCTAGAAAATGTTACTGCTTCTTGAGCTATTCCAATAATCATAGAGGGTGACGCTGTAGCCTTTTGTCCAATCCCTGCTGTAGCAGAAGTACATATGCCATCACCTACGGCTATGTTACCTCCAGAATTGTTACAAAGAATGTGTCCATCACCTAATACATTTACAAGATGTTCATTATTATACTTTGGGTCTTTCCCTGCATAAGCACCTAAAACTTTTCTTGAATTAGCACTTGCAGACTTAACCACTTTATAACGAATACCTCTTTCTGTTTCTTGTCCATTTTTTCTTTTTGAATAAGTTATTTCTGTTGTGTCTAATAGCGTTCCATAGGCATAACCATTTTCGTTATCTGCATCTGGTAAAATAGCAGGGTGTACAGCAGTAAATGTAGCATATGTTATTGTACCGCCTGAACCTGTGATTGCTCCAACACCACTACCGTCGCCATCATCAAAAGCTATATAAGTATTTGTGCCACTACCATCATCTGTTCCAATTTTCATTATTAAGCCGTAACGATTTACATTATTACCATCATTGCAAATTCCAGCTGCATAATTTCCTGCACTATTCATATTAACAGTCAAACCATATTGACTACTGTTATTGCCAATGTTTACAGCATTGTTTCCTGCATCAATAAAGAACATATGAGTTAAATCGTTACTCTCAACACGGAAGTCTACGTCTGCACTCACATCATTAAAAGTTGTGTTCGCCTCATCCATATACAGGCGTTCAACATTAGTTCCACCGTGTGTTCTGGACTTAAACTGTAATCCAAAACCGTATTGACCACTTGTAGCAGTACGCTTATAGGCTTCTATTGAACCTGCGGTAGTCATATTACCACTAGTGTCGTATATCCCATTAAACTGTATTGCACCGCCGCCGCCTGCTCTTAAAGCAGTGAAGTCAGCTACAACTAGCATACCACTAGGTATGCCTGAGCCTGTACCTTTATTACCGCCAACATTAAGTTTGCCGCCTAAATAAGTTACGCTGGTGTTAACATTAACAAACTCGTTCCCTGCATCAAGAAACAACATATGAGCGTTGGTGTCACTCTCAACACGGAAGTCTATATCTCCACCACCATCGTTAAACACGGCTTCACTACTAGAAAAAGCTAAAGCACTAACATTGTTAACGCCAATACTTAACTCTTCGTTAGCAGCATCGCCTTGAATACTGACAGTTCCATCACCCCAGAAAACTTGTTTATCATCATTTAATTTAATGTGTGAATTAAAGTTTGCTTGACCAGCCGCAGACATATCAAGGGTGAGGGCGGATATAAATGAACCACCATCGTTACCTCTAAAGTAAATGTCTTTATCAGACGTTGGGTTCGTTATAAACAAATCTGACGAAGAATTACTAAGGTGAGCGTATGGTGTACCACCATCTTTTAGGTTAATATCACCACCATCTGCATCAAGATTAATATCGCCAGCTACATCAAGGGTCATATCTCCAGCATGAGCAATATTGCCCGTTACAGTAGGACTAGCTAAAGTTTTATTAGTTAATGTATCTGTAGTTGCCTTGCCTACCAGTGTGTCACTGGCGTCAGGGAATAGAATAGTTCTTGTAGCAGTAGGATTAACAAGTCCAAGATTAGTTACATTGCTGTTTTGATGAATACTCAATGTTGGACTAGAGCTAGTATTAAACTGAAAGTTATCATTGCTGCTAGGATCTACAATATAAACCTGACCACCAGTAGGTTTTAAAGTAATGTCAGTACCAGAATTAAGAGCAAGGGCTGCTAAAGAAGTAATGCTTTGACTAGCGCCGCTTTGTATTGCAACCGTTAACCTAGTTACGTTATCATCCTTAAATAAAATTTGACCACTGCCAGCATCTAAATTAATGCCCACAGATGAATCTAATGTAATCCCACCACCACCATCGTTTGTAATTTTATCTAAAGAAATTAGACCAACATTAGTTATGTTTACATCGCTCATATCTAAGCTGCCCGTTATAGTAGGGCTAGTA
>Ga0099800_1288_pt1 | contig 11465 bp, 10 predicted proteins | sample Uncmet6_SortRC_1_FD_89868 | JGI IMG/M metagenome (GOLD analysis project Ga0099800, IMG submission 89868) | Marine eukaryotic communities from CALCOFI LINE 67, Pacific Ocean - CN11_C50_N6_SortRC_1 | ecosystem: Environmental > Aquatic > Marine > Oceanic | place: Pacific Ocean: Monterey Bay... | reverse complement strand
AGTTTTTGCTGGCTTCAGTAGCGATGCACTTTCCGATAGAAATAACGATGCATCTGCCAAGCTTATTATTACTGCAGACGGAGCATGGCGCCGCGGACAAATCGTACCTTTAAAGTCAAATGTAGATGGATGCCTTCCAAACTCTAAGACAGTCGAAAAAGTCTTGGTATTAAAACGCACCAATCAGGATGTCACAATGAAAGATGGGCGTGATATCTGGTGGCACGACATTATGCCTAAGCAGTCGGAAACATGTGAAGCAGTGGGTTTCTCTGCCGAACACCCGTTATTTATACTTTATACCTCAGGATCAACAGGTAAACCGAAAGGAATATTACATACCACCGGCGGCTATCTTCTAGGAACCACTCTCAGTTCAAAGTTCATCTTCGACCTAAATGACAAAGATATATATTGGTGCACAGCGGACGTAGGCTGGATCACTGGCCATAGTTATATTGTATATGGGCCACTATCTAATGGTGCATCTATAGTCATGTATGAAGGAGCTCCCAACCACCCAGACCCCAGCCGTTTCTGGAATATTATTGAAAAGCACAAAGTATCAATTTTTTATACCGCTCCTACTGCTATTCGCGCATTTATCAAATGGGGTGACAAGCACCTAGAAAAGTCAGACCTTTCTAGTTTGCGACTATTGGGTACTGTCGGGGAACCAATAAATCCCAAAGCATGGATGTGGTACAAAGAAAAAGTAGGAAATGACAAATGTCCTATTGTCGATACCTGGTGGCAAACCGAAACAGGGAGTATCATGATCTCACCCCTACCAGGTGCAACTCCCACAATACCTGGAACGGCAACACTTCCATTTTTTGGCGTAGATCCAGAAGTTGTGGATCAAAGTGGCAACAAAACAACAGATGGAAAAGGTGGTTATTTGGTTATAAAAAAACCATGGCCCAGCATGCTGCGAGATGTCTACAAAGATCCTGCAAGATTCAAAAAAACATACTGGAGTCAGATTAATGGTATGTACTTTACAGGCGACGGTGCCCGCAGAGATGAACATGGATATTTTTGGATTATGGGTAGAATTGACGATGTCCTAAATGTATCAGGCCACCGTCTAAGCACAATGGAGATTGAAAGCGCACTAGTCAGTCATCACCTAGTAGCGGAAGCCGCAGTCGTTGGCAAACCACATGATCTCAAAGGGGAGGCCATATCCTGTTTTGTTACCCTAGAAGGTGGTGTTGATGCATCTCAAGATTTAATGAGTGATCTAAAATCACATGTTACAAAACAAATTGGTGCACTGGCTAGACCTGATGAAATCAGGTTTACAGATGCATTACCTAAGACAAGGTCAGGAAAAATTATGCGACGATTCTTAAAAGATATTGCCGCAGGTAGAGAAACAACTGGTGATGCCACGACTCTTGAAGACTTTTCCGTCTTAGCAGCCTTACGAGAAAAAGAACTTTAAATAAACAGCCCTTATGGGGCTGTTCATCTCCTATGAGGAATAATATGAGTAAATTTGTTATTTATCACAACCCGAGATGCAGTAAGAGTCGACAGACCTTAGCAATTCTTGAAGAAAACGAGGTCGAAATCGAGATAGTCGAATACCTTAAGAACCCTCTGAATAAAAAAAATCTTTCATCTTTAATCAAGAAACTAAAAATAAAGCCAAAAGAACTAGTTAGGACAAAAGAAAAAATCTTTAAAGAACTAGATGTTGATCTCGAAAATGATGCTGCGGTCATTAAGGCGATAGTCGAAAATCCAGCTCTAATGGAGCGACCAATTGTAGAGAAAAAAGACCGGGCAATTATCGGTAGGCCACCTGAAAATGTTCTGGACTTGCTCTAGCAAAGTGCTCTATTTAATTTAGGGTTCGTATTGGGCTGATTTTGAGTCAAAATAGCAAATTCATCTTCAGCCCATTGGACCAAAGCATCATCCAACCACCAATGATCACCATATCGAGTATTCTTTTTAGTGATAAACCCCATATAGCCACCTGATTTTTCTATCCGTACGGTAACAGCATCACTAAAAGGGGCATTGGTAACTGTACTAATCGGAATAAAGGGATCATCCGCAGCAACAATCACCTGCGTAGGTAACGTAATTTTAGCAACAACATCCTTAGGCGACATCGAAATCTGCTCACTAAGGCAAGCAAAATCAGGCCCCAAGCAGACCTCCATACCAGACACAGGGCTAGATCGATTGATATATAACTGATTTGAAATTTTACGATTATAGTGTGTCGAAATCGGCAGATTCCTCAATAAACTCCACCTATATTTTGTTTTCTCCAAATCAATAGTGGGACTTACCACCAATGCTCTTTTTATCTGTGGAATCTGATTAGTGATTTCAGGCTGACTACCAAGAAAGTTCAAGATAACAGTTCCAGAAAGTCCCATACCAGCAATAAACAAAGGAGCATCTGGCCACTTGTTATAAACTGCGGTAATGCCTGCAGCGATGTCTGTTGTTGAACCAAAGTGATAAAATTTAGCAGCTTTGTCGAGACCATCACAACACCGATGATTAAATCTCGCTACCCTAAAACCGACCTGTATAAGCTTCTGAGTATAGCGAGACATTTCAGGAGAATTTGCAGATTGACCCCAGTCATGAAACAGCACAACTACGGGCGTTCTAGCATTAGAAAGCCTCGGTAAATTAATCTGTATGGTTGTCTCATCCCCACCCGATAATTGGATAGAAAGTATCTCATCTGGCGGACAGGGCTTTGCTTTCTGAAAATATTGAGATGCAATTGTTTGTAAGTTTCCTCCTCTAAGAAGAGGATGAGGGCGAAATGGTAGCAAGTTCAGTTAAACCTCGTATCAGTCAGAAATTCATTCTAATATTATTTTACCAAAGCTTATTGACATATTCCAATAGGGAAAAAGCAGCAATTGCACTAAATATACGTTGTTAAAGTTCAATTTATTTGGCATTTTACCATAAAAAAGTATAAAAGAATGGCCGATGTCTATATAGCTCGTTATAATTAGACAAGTCAGATTAGTGAATCACATTATTTTCGAGGAAAAAGTGAGAACAGAGTATATCTTAGGTATTTTTTTACTTCTTAGATTCAGTCAACACTTAGTTGAAAGATTTCTAGCCAGCTCCAATCGCAAATACTATTCACAGAAAAACAAACTAACCCAAGCTAGTGAAGTTTTGAATATTAATGCCTCCGACATGGAGAAAACATTAACTTATTCTCTCGACAAATCACAATTTGGCTCCATTAGCTCTTGGGCCAGTGTATTGATTAGCCTTGGGTTTATCGGTTTTGGGGGGCTCGGTTGGCTAGAGCAACAAGCACAATCTATGGCCTCTACCTTTACAGCAGAACCATCTCAAACCATCGTAGGATTATGCTTTTTTCTCCTCGTTGGGATATTGAGCTATATTTCTAGTGTTCCTTTCGAACTATGGAATACCTTTGTCATTGAAGAGAAACATGGTTTTAATAAGCAGACACCTAAAGGCTTTGTACTAGACCTAGTCAAAGGAACATCAATTTCAATCATCCTAGGCGGCGGGCTGCTATATGCTCTTCTAAGCATTATGGAATCTGCTGGTAACTACTGGTGGTTAGGGGCATGGCTGCTAACCTTCGGTTTTAGCCTTTTAACGGCTTGGTTGTACCCAACTCTTTTAGCGCCGCTATTCAACAAATTTGAACCTCTTAAACCGGGTGAGCTGAAGGATAAGATTTTCGATCTCGCTCAAAAAATAGAATTTGCCGCTGACAGCATATCTATTATGGATGCCTCCACACGAACATCTCATGGCAACGCCTATTTCACTGGGGTCTTTGGTAAGAAAAAGATCGTATTATTCGACACTCTTATCAAATCTATGAATACCAGTGAGATTGTAGCAGTATTAGCTCATGAGTTAGGGCACTTCAAATTGAATCATATCCGTTGGAGCCTTATTCGCAGTTTCTTTATGACAGGGTTTATTTTCTGGTTACTTAGTCTCTGCCTGCCACTCATAGACTTCTATAAAGCATTTAACCTTTCTGGAGTGAGTAACTGGGCTGCGCTAGTTGTGTTTTCACTATGGTTTGGTCCTGTAGGATTTCTATTACAGCCTATAACAAATCACCTTTCTAGAAAAAATGAATTTGCCGCAGATGCTTTTGCCCTAGAGCACATTCAAAATAAAAAATTGCTAGGTGATGCCTTGCTTAAGCTACGTGAAAACTCACATGTAATGCCTATCAGTGATCCCGCATTTTCTGCTGTATATCATTCACACCCCCCTTTAATGGAACGGCTCGAAGCAATGGGGTATTTGAATACAGCAGAACAAAAGTAGAGGGGTATTATGGAAAAGCTGACCGATAAACAAAAGAAAGCATTTAATTATATAAGAGATCAAGCCATGAACCATGGCTGTGCCCCCACTCTTCGCGAATTATGTACTTTTATGGGATATAAAGCTGTCGGCTCGGCCCAAGATATTGTGGCTGCTCTAAGAAAAAAAGGCTATCTAGAAGTACCAGAAAAACAGGCAGCGCGATCACTCATGTTAAGTGAGACTGGCAAGCATTATGGAGGCGTTCAACAGATCATGCTTGAGAGAGATGAGGCTAGCTACACAGTCCCATGTCTGGGCTCCGTACCTGCAGGTAATCCGATAGAAGCTATTGAAGAAAAAATAGGCCATATTAAAGTCTCACCCTCTCTATTTACCCCTCCCAGACCACAGCCACAGCAATTGTTCGCTCTAAAGGCATCCGGTTTAAGCATGATTGATGCCGGCATATTAGATGGGGACTGGCTTATCGTGAAAACTCAGCAAGGCGCCCGACCTGGCAACATCGTCGTAGCAAGAATCGAAGGAGATGCCACGGTAAAACGACTTGAAAAGGATAAGACTTCAGGATGGTATCTGAAGCCCGAAAATGAAAACTTTCCTAAAATTTTTGCTAAAGACCAGCCATTTGAGATCATTGGTAAGGTTATTGCTCTGCAGCGAGTTTTTGGTAGTTAAGCCTTTAGAAAAAAGCAAAAAAACCATAGCCACCAATAAATCTTCCAATTAAATAAACACAAGTGCTTCGCAGAGCCAATGATTAAATCTTAAGGTCTTGCAAGAGAACTTCACATACCCCCACGAAGCAAAGTAACCATTGACATAATATCGCTACCCCAATACCATATATTTGAATGGTATATAGAAGGTGAGACAGTAAGTAGCCACCTCCACAGTTAGGCTCTTATGATTGGATTGATAATAGATCAGTACGAAGTACAAGAGATATAACATCAAAGCTCAATCCTACTAAAAGTATAAAACTGAGACTAAAACTATAATTTGAAGATTTGCTTTTTAATCCAGCGGAACATATTGGATCGATTGTTTAACCAACATTATCAATCTCCTCTATAATTGGCAAAAATCTATTAACGAATCATTGTAGCCATGAATCTCAACAGCGACATAGTGACGGCCAAACAACTATCAAACCAACGCAAACGATTACGCTCAGGCCTTTATGATTTGGATAACTTTTTAGAAGGAGGTTTACGCTTCGGCGACATTTGTGAGTTTGGAATACCTTGGGGACAGGGGGGACGAAATATCATTATGCCATTTCTAGCAGCTGGCACGCACCAACAACTATGGGCGCTTTGGGTTCAAAATAAACCAAATATCAAAATCAATGCACCTGCCTGGAAGTCACGAGGTATAAACCTAGCTCACATCCGATTTGTAAAAAGCTCATACCCGTTAGAACAATTAAAGCCTATTTTTATGGAAGATTTTTTTAAAATCATTATTTTAGACGCCCCCAAAATGACAAAGGATGATTGTGCATTTCTAGCACGACAAGCACGACAACAAAATCAGCTAATTTTCATACTGCGAGATTACTTCCTCTCTCAAAAAAACGGCAATATATGGGCGAAATTGAGAATAAACTGCTGGCGAGACCCCAACTTTAATCAATTAAATACACAAATTATTCGAGGACTATCTCCACGCAAAATATCCATCAACCTGGAAGATCTATCATCACCTATTTAAATATGATTTAACGAATAACCAAATCCCAGCAAATGAAATGATTCCAAACTAATTGTTTGCTGATATAATGGAAAAACTTGCTAAAACCAAATAAGGGTGTCTAAATGATCAGGATATCGGGATACATAAGAATATTGATCTCTATGATGGTATCACTGCTTGTTACAACTGAGGTATTAGCAGATGAAAATAATGATGCTCAAGACTTAGATAAAATGATGCAAGAAGGATCCATCTCATCTTCAACAGAAGATCTCCCTGAGATGACGACTGAAAGTCAAACAGAAGATACTGAAGAACAAGAGTTATATATTTTTGATCATAAAGACCAGATGCTACTTCGCAATGAGAGAACTCTACAAATCGCTATTGGCCCAGCATTCTCACCTGAAGGGTTATACCAATATAGTACAATTAGCTATTTAGTCACACCAGATCAGTCACTCAATCTAGTTTTTGCAATCCAACCAAATATGAATAAAAGCTTTATCAACAATCAAAATAGTTGGCTTAATACAGAAGGCTCTCAAGATATCATGGTTACCTATCAAAAGTTTTTTAACTCACCCTATTTTATGCGCGCTGGCTTGGGTCAAAGAAAGATGAGGGGGCGTATTGTTAACAATTTATACAGGCAAAGCTCTTCTGATCCCAAAGTTCCTAAAACAAATGGGGTATCTCTGGGTGAAATCACGATTAGTGGATTTGAATTATCAGCTGGTATGCAATGGGTACCTATCAAAGAAAAAAACATGTTCTTTGGATTCGAGTTTTTAACACTCTTTTTCCCTTTGTCATCAGAAAAAAGCGTCGAGATTACTGAGGACCAGTCAAGCTCTTTGTTTTCGAAAGATTCTGGAGAAAAAGAAGAATATAAAAAGTTTAATAACTTTGAAAAAGAAACCGGGATAAAAGTAATGAATATCTATCTTGGGTTAATCTTTTAATCTACATATAAAATTCTTCAACCCACTCCATCGTTTTATACAAGTCCAATTGCTGCTGCGATGATAATCCCCGGCCCAGCAATTGCTCAACTCCCTTAAATAAATTATTTAAATGACTCGACTTATCTAAGGGCTCAGGAAAACTACCTTCAATATCAATCGCAGCGCCTATCACAGCTATATCTTTTTCTCTAAGCTGACCTCTTAATATCCCTCCGATCCGGGCTAAACGTTGAATCGCTCTAAAGGGGGTTTGTTTCAAGAAGTCCTCTGGGAAGAGAGCTCCCGTTTGAACCCATTCATGCCAGTGCATCCAAAAATGACGTTTCCACTTTCGTGGTAAGCTATTTGTTTCATCAAATAAAAACCACCATGATGGAGGTTGAGCATATAACTTTAAATCATATGAAGAAGATTCACAGACTCGTTTAGCTTCTATAGCTTTCGGAACTAGAATTAATTCTAGGTTACCTTCAAAACGTCGATCACGGACTCGCTCCATTAACTGATCAGTTCTAGGCATAGACCATAATGGGTTAGTCAAATCATCTAATTCACTATACCGATCAAGCAATGCAACACATTCTAACCCACACCTATCAAAAGAAGAGAGCCAAAAGCTAATGTCATCCTGTAATTCACAGCGATGCATAAAAGTATCGACAAAAGCATTCTCATTAGTTAATAGTCGTGGGGAACAGTTCTCAAAAAAGTAATCATATACATTAGAATATTCCGTTAAAGACTTTACAAATCGGATCGCTCGCCGTCGCTCCGATTTCGACCAAGGACTCAGATCAAGAGTTTTCAACATTTTCTGAATCCCGTGAATCCATCGGCGACCAGAACTGTTATATACCATACATCTGATCACACCATCCCTTTGCAAAACCCTTGGCAACAACTTTATCACAGAACCTGGATTAGGCATATGATGCAAAACACCATATAAATCAATGTGGTCAAACCGATCACAGTTACTAATCTTCTCTAGCAAAAATGATTCTATATCCTGCTCATAGAAATGAGCATTACCTTTATTCAGACCTAGCCTTAGTCTGCCCCTGCGTATACTACGGGCAGATAAGTCGACAAAATTTAGACGATTATAGTGAGGTTCAACCTTTCTAAAGGCCAATGGCTGGAACTCACCACAGCCTAATATTAAGGTATTATGTGCAACACCTGACTGACCTGCTAATATGCGATTATAGGCTGAACTACAAGATAAGAGTTCTTCTGTTCTTGGCTTTGCCAGAATCGGATAACCAGGATATGGAAAAGACTCGTACTGAGCTTTTACCTGCAAAGAAGTCGCATCCATCTGAAGCCCCGCAAAAGAAAGTGGTTAAAAATAATTTCACAATCAGAAAATATTTTTCTCTAGCAAAAAGTGTGAATCTTTCGCCTCGAATACAAATCGTTATTTTCAATCTTCATCAAGCAATTTTAAAGACATTTTAACCAGATCTCCCATACTTTTAGCCTTGGTGAATTCACTATTTTTATAGTGATCTGCTAAAATAGCAGCTAACTTATTTTGATTTTCTCTGGGAGCCAAGCGGTCACAAGCCATTGCGTCTAATAGCGGCATCAACCGATATCTTGATGCTTTCATACGTCTTTTAATTAAAGCGCGTTCTTCTTGTTGATACTGTTCAATAGTTTGCTGAGAAAGGTATTCCATCACCATATCTACAAAAGGTTTATTTTCCTTATAAAACTGAGGCAAGTATACTTTTTTAGTTGATTCGTAGCTCTGCTGATCAAAATCAATCCCCCGAATACGGTAAAAATTCTCCTCGAAGTCCATCGTGATATCCACAACAAAATTCGCCGCATGCATATCTCCTAAAAGCCTAATGAAACAGCGCTCATTAAACTTCACAAATTCTTTTGCTAGACGGACGTAGTTAGTTTCAGACTCAAAAGCATGCTTCTTTAGAAAGATATCACCTGGAATACCATAGATATGTTCTTCGACTAAAGTAGCATTGCCATATAGAAAACCAATACGGTTAGGAGAAAGAACATGCTCTAACTCCAAACCGTATACCCTAGAAGCATCAGCATCTTTAACATAAAAATATTCAAAATTTTCGTTCAGAGTATTGAGAATACGAACCCTAAAAGGCTTGGTATTCCCATAGAGACATAAATCTATTCTGTCCACCACAAGGTGTTTTTGAATAGCAATCTCGCCCAATGAACGGAGATGGGAATACATCTGGAGCAAGCCACTGTGAATTTCATCAATTTGCCCCTGATCATAAGCTACAGTTGACCACAAAGAATCATTACCCTCTTTATCATACAAGGCAAACGCTTCATGATACTTGAGCAAATCATCATACTCTAATGACATACGACAGCCTCTGTCGAAATAACGCAGATACTTGTCAAGATTACGAGAAATCGGTAAGACTTCTTTTTTTCGGCTGATTAGTTTCATTCTAACCTCCATTAATCATTATAACGGACCTGAAGACAACAACCAGCCCTAGGCAGCTATTAAAAGTGAGTCATATATGAATTATCAAGAATTACAGGACAAAATCATGGCATTTGCCAAAGTTCGTGACTGGGATCAGTTTCACAGCCCTAAAAACCTATCTATGGCCCTATCAGTAGAAACTAGCGAACTCATGGAACATTTCATGTGGATGACCCCAGAGGAAAGTAAAAACCTCCCAGATACAACCCTCAGCGAAGTTAAAGATGAAATAGGCGACGTCATGATCTATCTCACTAACCTCGCTTCCCGACTTAATATCAACCTGCTCGAGGCCGCACATCAAAAATTAGAAAAAGCCGCTGACAAGTATCCTCAAGAATTAGTGAAAGGAAAATCCCTAAAGTACTCTAAATATAATCAAAAGTGACTTAATAGTCTAAAATCACAAGATAAATTTTAACTAACATCAAATTTGAGCATCATTAATTACTTAATCAGAGATCTACAAATAGCATGGTGAATAGGTTTTTCTAAAGTTACGAATTTAAATAGCCGATACGAATTACAGTGTAACTCATTTTGGAAACTTACTATGCTTGAGGCAACTACAATCAACAGTAATGACGAAAACATGCGCAAACACTTCAGGTTAACCTATCCTCCACAGGAAAGGCCAGTATTTACTATGAAGTCGGGGCATAAGTTTAAAATCCAGGACTGTTCGGAAGGTGGCCTTTGTATTATTACTCAAGACAATTTCCCCTGGAAACAGGTGAGTGGGGATCTCTGTTTTAACAAGCGCCACAAAATCAAAGTCAGAGGCAGGCTTATTCGCAGAGAAGGCAATCTGGTTATTATTAAGCTAATGAATCACATCGACTATTCAGTTATCATGGCAGAACAGCGCTTCTTACTACAAAATTACAAAGAATTCCTTCGCGCATCCAGTTAATCATGTCCTTAAATATTAAGAATACCTTTCAAAAAATTAAGAACTTTTATCCCACGTCTTGCCTACTCAATGTTACCTTTAAAAAGATAAATATTAAGTCTGATCAAATCATAAAATAAGCTATCGTATAAGTTGGGTGCGAGAGTTTCTAATAAGGCTGAACAGCTCATCTTTGCTAGGGATAGCCTAAAAAAATTTAGGTCTCATTTTGAAAAGTAATCCATGCAGCAGACCTATATTCTAGCTGATTAATATATCTACATAGATAACATCAAGAAAAAACTAACACGAGAGAATACCAGACTAGCCCGTTTGCCATATCGATGATTGATAATTTAAATTATGTAAATACCTATAATCACTTAAGAAATGGTCGGAGAGACTGGATTCGAACCAGCGACCACTAGTCCCCCAGACTAGTGCGCTACCAGACTGCGCTACTCCCCGACACCAGCCTCTGTAAGTAACATAAAATAGACTGCCCAGTACAGAATATTTGAAAGCCAGAAACCATATTTTTCTATCGCCACTTCTGGCTGCTAACCAACCCCCTATCGAGCGGACTTTTAACCAGCATAGCCTCAATCGATATGGTCAAAAGTTTGACAGACTGTACGCCTTTTAGGCTCACAAGGTATTATTAATGAGATAGTATCCGGTAAGATGCAGAAGACTCTGACCGGGCCTAGGTTACAGCCTTCAAATCTCACTGGAACATGCATCTGGGAGCAATCAGAATGAACTCGAGGCGTCACCTTAATTTCTTTCTTGCAGGTCTATTATTCCTCATTCCATATTATGTTCATGCTTCTAACGGTTTTCCCGTAAGCCAGAAAATCGCTGAGCAAGTATGGTTTTGGGAAGGAATATTTTCTAAATTCGATTCAAACACAATGATTATTCATGATACTTTCTACCCTCAAATTATCATTGATGTGGTCAATTTTGAAATTTTTGCCAAGAAATTCAACCGCGGACAAAAATATAGTCGACAGAAAAAATCCACCATTATCAAAAAATACATAAAACGATATAACATAGCACTTTCACAATTTCGTCGTGCTGGGAA
>Ga0099800_1287_pt1 | contig 11475 bp, 6 predicted proteins | sample Uncmet6_SortRC_1_FD_89868 | JGI IMG/M metagenome (GOLD analysis project Ga0099800, IMG submission 89868) | Marine eukaryotic communities from CALCOFI LINE 67, Pacific Ocean - CN11_C50_N6_SortRC_1 | ecosystem: Environmental > Aquatic > Marine > Oceanic | place: Pacific Ocean: Monterey Bay | collected... | reverse complement strand
TTTTTGGGATTGACTCATATAAGCCTTCACCTGCCTTAAATGTTATCGCTACTAGAGTAGCAATTACTGCTACATTTTTTTTCCAGGGATTGGCAATCATACTACTTGCCTGGCTAACCACTCACCGCTGGCTTTACGGTTTGTTTATTTTCCCTCCGATCCTAAAGTACCTTGAATACAGAAGGAACTTCGAATACCCATTGAGCGAAACCTATATTCCTTTCATTATTATGTTTTTTCCTCTCTTACTCTATCGAGCCATAAGCGCTAAAGATACTGAGGAAAGGATAAAAGTGGGGGCTACGATATTAATACCCATGACTTTCATATCAATTTTTTTAGGGCTCACCTGTGCTCCTGCTAATATATTCATGGCGGTGGTTGGCCTGGGCATGATCCGCTGGTCTGGGCTCAAGATCATTCTGACATCCCGACACCTCCAGCGCTATCTGTTAATCATCTCTATTCCCTGTTTGGTCATTATCCTTTACACAGCTCTCAAAGTGGATCTGAAGGGCCTGTTTTTCTATAATTTCGAGTTTAATCGGACAATTAGCAGTCAGATAAATCTATTTAATTTTATAACTCACTATCGACAACATTTTTCAGGCCACGGAGTAGGCTGGGCTTTTATGCTAGCACCGATGACACTACTGCTTTCTCTAGTTATGGGGTTCTCTTTTTTATGGCCAAAAAATAAACAAGAAAGATCATATAGCAAGTTCTTATTTTTCATCATCACAGTTAATGTGGCTGCAGCATTAACTCTATGGCGTGCTGACTTCGGCTATAAAACTTGGGGTTTATTTGGCTTAAACTTAGGTATGTTTATCTCCATCATCACATATGGAATCAGCCGAACTCCTTACCTAAAGAGGTGTTATTTCGGCCTCAGAGGAAAGCAACTAATAGCTTTGACGAGCATCGCATTCGTTATAGCGGGGTACAAGCTAAAACCATATATCCATTCAGATCCGTTACCCTATTCACAATCTGATCAAGATTTTAGTCAACTATTAAATGAAGCAGATATTTGCCCATTTGGAGTTACGTCCGATACTTGTAAATGCCTCCGCTTAACCCACTGGGAACCTGATTTTTATCTGCGATTCAACGTCAGTCAATGTAAACCATTTGGTTTGTTTACCCCTCCCATTGCTTTTCATCACAGAACCAAGTCCCGATTGATGCAAGACACTAAAAACAGCCGAGTAGCCTTTATCTTGGCTCCACAACAGCAGTTGGAGTTCTTTTCCGTACCCAAAGATGCCGTTATGAAAATAAGAAAAAGAAATTGCACTAGCGTTTCAGAAAGGACTTTATGTAAATAAGATAGACAAAAGATTTTTCGGAGAAAATCGTATCTAAGTATGACAGAATTTAATCTTCATAGTGTTCGACGGCTTTAGGTTCAAGCAGCTTCATTATCTTTGGCGATCTGCACAGGCAGAGATATCTCAAAATGAAAGTTATAGAAATCATCACCTGCACCCTTAGGATCCTTGACGACTACTTTAATCTTGCCCTGACTGCGTTCAAGGAAAGAACGTACCGCATTCATTCCGACACCACGACCAGAAATATCAGAAATTTCCTGAGCGGTTGAAATTCCAGATTCAAACATAACTTCGGCAATTTCATCCAGAGAGGATCCCTCCAAAATTTTACCGTTTTCTATGCCAATTCTTTTTAGCTTGTTTACCGCCAAACCACGTCCATCATCTTCGATATAAAGATCCAACATTTCACCTTTCAACCGCCCAACGATAGTAATGACTCCTCTAGGATCCTTACCAGCCGCTTCTCGGTCTTCTGGATTTTCTATCCCATGATCAAGGATATTTCTGAAAATATGAATCATACAATTATCCAAAATAACTTTGCTTTCCGGACTCATGGATATATCATCGATATCAAATCGAAAATCGGGTAATGCTTTGCCTAAATCGGTAGCTATTTTGTTAGCCTTTTCCATATAGCCTTCAAAAGTGGCTGCCACTTGCTCAAAAATAAGAGAAGTTAAGGAATCACTTTGCTCTTTCAATGACTTAATAATTTCTTTGACTGACACCTGATCCGAATTAGTTATATCAGTAAGCAACTGATAGTGATGTTCGATAAAATCACGATCCACAGAAACCTTTTCGTCATTATTCTTCCGATTCAATTTGTCACGATTGATAGCTACATAGACCTGAAAAATATCTATACAGCTCTCAATACTCTGGGATAAAATTTCAGAATTTATCGCAACCTGATTTTTCAAGATTTTGCTATAGTAATCTTCTGTTTCATGAATTTTAGAAGCAATTTCTTTAAAGCCGAGAGTTCTAGCAGCTCCTTTAACTGTATGAGCATTCACAAAAAGCATGCGCACCATGTGCTGATCTATTTTTCCTAAAGATCGATCAATAATACTCTGATTTTCTAATAGAAGCGGCAAAGATGTCGCAAAAAATTGACCTGCTTTAGTAGCAGAAATATTCAACAGCTCCTCTATCTTAAGCATTTCCAACCTTTGCTTCGCAGCTTCTCTTTCAAAAAGCTTTTCACTCGTAACATCCATCAACGTTATCAGCATTCGGTTAACCGTACCCTCTTCATCTATTTACACGTTCCAAGTGACATTAAGCACTTTTTCTTGACTGTCCACAAGATAAACAAGTTCCCGCGGTAAATTACCTTCATTAATCTCAAAGCCTAACTCAGACTCACCAACTATGGATTTAATAATTTCCTGAATCTGATTTTTTTCGTCTCCACTCATCTGACAACGATCAAGAATGACCTCACTAAAAAAAGTATCGCTAATATCACTATGTCCTACTATATCCTCAAGATGGGCGGAATAATCCTGTGCGATTTTACCTTCTGGATTTTCGAGGGACAAAACTCCCTGAGGAATATAATCCAGCAATACTCTAACTTCCTTAGTTTTTTCATCGACCAAACGTTCAAGGTTTTTATTAAAAAAAGTAATCTCTTCGTTTTTACGTGCCAAATCTGCAGCCGCTGCTTTAGAGGCTTCTGCCGCTTTTTTCTGAATCTCTGTATTTTCTTCCTGCAATCTTTTCATACGCCGTGCTAAAGCGAGGGATAGCAGAATGACTTCTAATGCTGATCCGATCTGAGCACCATAATCGGTAAGAAATATACTGGGCAAGACCCCAAAAGTCCGTAGCGCATACAAAAGGGAACCAAATAGAAAACTAAATAAAGCCAATAAATAATACCTTGAATCTATACATCCCTTTCTAACCCTATATATAGCAACCACAGCCATTAACAGTGAGCTCAAGGCTGTTAAAAACACTTGTATCTTAATGGAAACTACGTAAGGAATAAAAAACGTCAAGACTGATCCGACGATAAAACCCAGTCCGAGTATCTTAAACGCCAAACTAAACCTAGGACTTGACTCATCGAGGACTAAAAATGATCGGGTGAAATATATTAAACCTAGACCAGAAATGCCGATACTAAAAGGCAAAGCTTTCTCATGGATAAATGGTGCGTACTGCCACAAGTACTGATAGTCATAGCCTTTCTGACAAAACTGATAGACAGCAAACATCAAGACATAAATCACATAATAAAAATAGGTTTTTGTCTTGAGGGTAAGAAAAATAAATGCGTTATAGAAAAACATGACAAACATGATTCCGAAATATACACCCTGAATCATGGTTTCTCGGGCCTCGTTTTGCCAAAATAAATCTTTATCATGCAGCAGCAAACCAACCTTAAAAGAACTATTCGTTTTGATTTTAATAACCATCGTTAAGCTTTCCTGTACACCTAAAGATATAGGCAACAGAAAGTTTCTGTGGTCAACTGGCCTCACATTAAAAGGCTGATGATCTCCCAACTCTTGTTTCAAATTTAGCTGATCATCGGTGAAGTAATATACCTCGACACTATCCAGCTGAGGATAGTCAAACTCCAACAGCAGATTCTTCATATTTTCCGAACCATTGCGTAATTCAAAAACGAACCAATAAGTTGACTTGGTATAACCGAAATTGGGTTTGTCCACTTCTGATTTAAGAAGCTCTGATTGTTGTTTCCGTTCCAAAAAAAGAGGAAGATCAACTTTACCTTGAGGGTCTTCTAGGTACTCTAAATATTTACCCAGAGCCATCGATGTGTGACCATCCTGAATGACCATAGTACCTGCCTGAACCATGTAACTGCATGAGAGCCCCAAAAAAATGAAAAAGTAGGCACCCCAAAGAAGATAACCATCCGAAGTCATTCTCTTGTGTTCTGGTTTAATCATTGTCAGCAACACCTCATCTATGGTTCCTACAAACGCCCCCCCACTCATCAAAGATGAGGAGGCCTAGCATCAAGTAAATTTAACCTTTAATATTCTAACCTTCGGTTAACCAACCTAGATGAATGAACCCTCTGTCATTATAGATAACGCTAAGACAATTTTCCCAAACAGTTTTAGTTAGTTAAAACATTAATTAGGAAACCTTTCTGTTCTATAGATGTTAATAAAAAGCGGCTGAGCCGAATCATTGAACACGGTTAAAATTCAATTTAAGGAGTGTACGCCTTGACAACAATCCAAAAAATCGACAGAAAAATTAATTAAATTAGGATGATAGATGACTTAAGACTATCTCTAATCAATGAACATAAGAACCAGTTGTGCAACCGACAGGAATTAATAGCCAAACCAATTGCTTTCCGGACTCATTAAATGTTACATAGGTATGCTGAATTAAAGTATAAGGACAATAATATTAGTTCCTTATAAAACTAATTAAAATATTAATAAAGTGCAGTTGCTTGCATTAAAGATTATTATGATTTTAATTGATAATGAATGTCACTATCGCTATGATCATACCGTCATTGGGTACCATTAGCAGGGACGTCCATCACTTGAAACCTGAATGGATGGAAGCCAACAAAGGATGAGTAAGGCAGTAGTGACGTGATGACTGAAAGAGCACCGTTGATTTGATTCCCAGAGGAAGCAAATAGAATAAGCTGGCTATGAACTTTGACCCCAACCACCGGTCTTAACAGAAGGAGCGAGAAAATCGAATCGTTACTTAGCATTAAAAATCTGAGCGTTGAATTTCCAACAAGCGAAGGAACCGTCCGTGCTGTTAAAAATATTTCTTTCGACATCCCGAAAGGAAAAACTGTTGGTCTAGTGGGGGAATCCGGTTCAGGAAAGTCTGTTACATGCTTGGCTGTTATGGGCATCATTCCTCAGAATACAGGTCGGGTATCTGCTGGCGAAATTCTTTTCAATGGCAAAAATTTACTCGAGTCGAAAGGACAGATGCGTGACATCCGGGGTAACCGTATCTCAATGATCTTTCAAGATCCAATGACGTCTCTAAACCCTCTTATGACTGTCGGCCGTCAGGTTATGGAACCTCTCATGCTCCATAAAAAAATGAACAAGACAGAGGCCAGAGCTGAAACGCTAGAACTCCTGAAAAAAGTCGGTATGCCTCAGCCAGATATAAAGATCGACTGCTACCCTCATGAGCTTTCAGGAGGTCAAATACAGAGAATAATGATCGCAATGGCTTTGTCTTGCGAACCAGATCTGCTTATTGCCGATGAACCTACTACGGCATTGGATGTAACCATTCAAAAACAGATTCTTGACCTCATGCTGTCTCTGCAAAAAGAGTATAAGATGAGTATCTTATTCATTACTCATGACTTGGGTGTAGTAGCAGATATTTGCGAAGAAGTGCTGGTCATGTACAAAGGGGATTTAGTAGAAAAAAACACGACCAAGAATTTATTCGCAAACGCTAAACATCCTTATACCAAAGGTTTGATCGCTTGCCGCCCGGATTTAGAATACAATCCTAGTCGCCTAACTACAGTACAGGACTATCTCGATGATAATGGTAATGCCATTGAACCAAAAATTAGTTCTATTAGTATTGATGATTACAAAAAAGAAAAACACCCCGATAGTGACGTCATCCTTGAATTGAAAAATATTAAGAAATATTTTCCTATTAGAGGCGGTATCTTCAGACGTTCGGTAGATTGGCTGAAAGCGGTTGACGACGTCAGCTTTAAAGTGAAAAAGGGACAAACGCTTGGACTCGTCGGGGAGAGTGGCTGTGGTAAAACAACCTTAGGCAGAACCATCGTGCGCCTATATGAGCCCACTGAAGGTCAGGTTATATTTAAAGGCCAAGACATCACTAATTTATCATTCAAAGAGCTCCAACCTCTTCGAAAGAAAATACAGTTCATTTTTCAGAACCCGTACGCTTCATTAAACCCACGTCAAACCATTGGCGAGATTATAACCGAACCTTGGAAAATACATAAAACAATAGAATCACCCAAAGACCAGTATGACGAAGCTGCCCGATTGTTGGATAAGGTTGGGCTACCACCGAGTCATCTAAGTCGCTATCCTCATGAGTTTTCAGGGGGACAAAGACAAAGAATTTGTATAGCCAGAGCGTTAACACTAAAACCAGAGCTCATCATTTGTGATGAATCTGTATCGGCGTTGGATGTATCTATCCAAGCTTCCGTACTTAACCTTCTTTTGGACCTACAGGAAGAATTTGGCCTTACTTATATCTTCATTTCTCATGATTTATCTGTCGTCAAATTCATATCTGATGAAGTAGGGGTAATGAATGAAGGCAAGCTAGTTGAGTTTTCTGACTTCAAGAGCGTTTACGAACGCCCCAAAGAAGCCTACACTAGAAAGTTACTCGATTCGATTCCAAAAGGAATACCCAATTGATCAACATCTTCGATCCCCTAAAGTAATATGCTTTTAGGGGATTTTAGTATCCAAAAGCCATGTAAATAAGCATTATATAATTAACGCAATAGATTTAACATTCATGACCATCGAAGTATAAAGAGGTTAGCATGAAGTTGTTTTTTGTTTTGGTTTTATTGATCTTACATTCCTGCGGAAGAGAAAATCGCGATTCCAAGGTCAAACATGATCTGGGCAAATTTATACCCTCAACTTTCCAACCATACTTTTGGCAAGCAGTAGATCCTGAAAAATTCCTGGCAGATACACTGAATGATCCTAGCGGTGTCAAAAACAGATTCATATTTACGGGTAACATGGTCGATTACCTAAACCAATGGATTACGGCGGCACACGAAATTGTTGTTAAAGAGACCGATCAAACCAACATAACCAAACCCAAATTGGTGATCTATAAATCAAAAGATATTAATGCGTATGTAACCTCAGCAAATTTCTGCATCGATATAGAAATGAAATTTAGCGATAGTAATAGCACCAAAACGAAAGAAGAAGTTGGTATAAAGTTAAATGGTGAATTTAAGAGCCCATTTGTAAAATGTTATGATAGTAAGATAGACGCTAAATCAATCATAGAAAGTATCTTGCCTCAGAAATGGCCCACATGCTACAAATTCACGGGCCTTGCAGGGCAGGATCAAGCGGTAGAAATATCCGATTCTTGTATCAACGACAATTATCTAAAAAGAATTCGCAAGGAATACGGATCTATTGAAAAATTTTCAATGAACCTAACACCAAATATCATTTTCATATCAAGCCAACTGATACAAGAATTTACAGAAGAAGAAACATTATCTATCATAGCCCACGAACTGGCTCATTATTATAGAGGACATAGCCTCTATCTCAAAGAAAACGAATCGTTCATCTATCAGATAGACCAAGCCAGCAATCCCACGGCGAAGCCTTCAGAGACTAAGGATAAATCTCTAAGAAGAATTGCAAGAAATTTGAAAGAAGGTTTAGCTATAGATACTGAGTATTTCCCTGCCCCTAAAGGTGCTCTATTTCACCCGCGGATTTATAGTTATTTAAAGTTCAATATTGGCTCACTTATATCCAGATCATGTACCGATCAAAAATGCCGACAAGCTTGCTATCGATTGCAAACTGATATCTTCTACAACGACTCGCAGAACTTATTAATCTACTTTCCGGAACAAAGGGTTGATTTCAAATCAGATAAAAACCGTATCTTTTACCATAAATATGAGCAGATGGTCGAAGCATGCCTTCTTCATATAAAAACAGAAAATATAGATCAATTCTCTCGCCAAACTCTTAAAGCTCCTACATATTATCTATTTAAAGCTGACAAAATTGATTTTAATAGTTCCGAAGTACTGCTAGAAATCATACAAAAACATTCTGATAACCTTATTCAATACTATGCAGACTATCAACTCGAAGTTGATAATATAATAGAGCAGGCAAATAAAGCGAGACTAGGCATATATACCGACGAGCAAGAAGCAGATGATATTGCAACAGAGTTTATGTACAGGTTAGGCTTGAACAATAAGCCACTCATCGAAGTATTCATAAAATTTCAAGAAATATTAGATGCAAGACGAACAACTATAAAACCAGGACAACGCAATCATCAAGAATGCCGTCAAGAGTATGAAATGGGATTCCCCAAATTTATCCCAATAGCAGACTATATCGATCCTCATCACGACGCTTGTTTTCGCGCCTATAACATATATCGGGAACAGAAAGCGCACAGCAAACAACTCGATAATATTCAAGTCGAGAACAGTAAGAAGCCTGATGCAAAACTATGGAATGAATTGAAAGAAAGCATACCGAATTTAATATTAAAGACAGTGAAAAACTAGGCAGCGGTTTTGCTTGGTCTCTTAAACAAGAATGTCAACTTATCAACAAATCGCTTGGTTTTTCCAATACCTTCAATTGTTCGACCGACTACCACAAAGTTTACTTCAAGAGGCTCCCTAGTGGTTATTGGCTCCACCAGGCCATAAGTATTAACCTCAAATGGAGCTTTGTAGGAACCGAACATCCTATCCCATATTGCTAGAACCGCTCCGTAATTAGTGTCCAGACATTCCCACTCAGAGCCATGATGAACGCGATGCAATCCAGGTGTGTTAAATATCTTATTCGCCCATTCGAATCGATTAAAATCTAAGGTGGTATGAGTAGCAATGACATAAACACGAATCAGAAAGGCAGCAGCGAGTACCATCAATGGCGGAAAACCTAAGTAGGCGAAAGGAATGACTAGCATCCAACGGTATAATGCTTCAATCACTGAGATCCTGCCTGAGATCGCCAGATTAAAATCAGAAGAGCTATGGTGTACACTATGAAAAAGCCATAGAAAATTAACTTCATGTGCTAGCCTATGCCACCAATATAGTACAAAATCAATACCAAGTAACAAGATAATAAATAAAACTAAATTATTACTATCAAATTTAAAAATAGAATGCTCATAAACGAAGAAAAGTGAGGCTATAAAGACCGGCTGTATAAAAACCTTCCCTAAAGCATATAATATCAAAATACCAAAATTGGATGCAGTTTCATTCGAGTGATAGTTTTTTGCCTTCATAAATATAGAGAGCAAAATTTCCAGAAACATAATCAGGAATATGCCAGTCAATATCGGAACTTTTATCGCTGTAATTATTTCTACCAAGTGATTCGCCATTTCCCTAACCTCGCATGCCATTATTTTTTGGTAAGTAGCTTGAACAAGCTCTATCGCAACGGCAGCAAACATATCGTCATAATAAACTCAAAAACTTGAATCTAACTCCAAACCTCGATCAGCACATCAATTTAACTAATAAATATAGATAATTATAGTAATTAAAGTTACGTGCTTTGGATCTTTTTTAAAAGATTTAAAGGATATGTCGGCAAATATCGGCGTCGTGGAAGTTAATTACTTAGAAGTGGTATCCCAAAAGTACTAACAACTCAAAGGACATGGGTAAGAAAACAAAAAATTCCATCACATGGACCATATTGCCTGACCAATAAGAACCATGAAACATAATGTATTTATATTAAACAGACCTCGCATCTAAGCGCAAATTTAGGCTTTCTACAAAGAACTGATCCATATACTTCTCTTTCTTCAAAACGATTCTGTTGTACTCCTCAGTCAATTCTCTATGGGAGTCTATGCTAGACCTTTTCATTCTAGTTTCTAGGCTTTTTTCCTCCAATTCCAATTTCTCAATCATTTTCACCAATTGCACGATGGATTTATTCATTACATGTCTCCTTGCATCTAAGTTAAGCTCCGCCAGTTTTGGCACTCCGTTCTCCTCCTTATCGGCCTAATTTGACTAATGATTAATATAGACCTCTTTCTCGTTTATTTACAGCAATTTAACATGGTGTTGTTCCTGCATAACAAACGATCTAAAAATGCAAAAAGGTGGTTATATCCAATAACCACCTTGAACCATTGCTAATACGAGACACCTATTATTTAAGCGACATGATGAGTTACTCAGGTTTAACGAACTTCACATCCAAAGAAGCAATCGCCGCATTGAATTCAATCCTCGCTTCAACAAAAGTTAAGATACTTTGTGACAAATCCACTAGAAATGTTACTTTAAATGTTCTCGCATTATTCTCAATCGAAAACGAGACTGTGTTGGCATCTTTATCTATAGGACCACGACTAGCATAGTGCCTTGAATTATCATTTTGCCCATCGTACCCTATCGTGATCTCGTTGCCTGACGGTATAGTTTTCAAAAAACTTGTCAAAGTCTGAGATGTTTCTACTTTAATGACTCTAGAATTATCAACCGGTATAGAAATTAAACCTAACTTTGCTTTACCTTTAAAATCGGTAGTAATGATTCCCGCAACTGGATCAACGGAATATGACAGAGTCGCATTTTTAAGTTTTTTATCTTCAACCTGAACAAATGTACCCATAACTTTACTCAATGCGACAGGATCTGTATCAGTTTCCGCATCTATAGTCGGTTGTTGCCGATCATCAGACGGAGGTTGGGTTATCTTTTCACCTTCAAGTTTAACATCGTAGGTTAACTCCATATCTACCCGCTCAGGCAAATTCTCTGCATCAAGCCCGAAAGTACCGGCAACGAGACCTATTGCGTTTTCTCTACTGAAAGCACCTGCAGAAAGTTCAATCACAGCATCAACAATGGAACTGACTGATGCGGCACCAGAGGCTTTCAAAACCTCATCTTCTTCAAGCGACACCACAGCATCAAAAATAGTCATACTCGCAATAATCTGACCACTATCCTGCAAAATCAGTGGAAATTTAATATCCGTGGGATTCGTCTTCAGTCCTTGAGAAATATCTTGGGCCAAAGGAATCTCAATTAAATTAGCTCCAGCAATAGACTTGCCTGAAATATCAAAACCGACCACGACCTTATCATTGGCAATACTGCCTACAACTAATCCTGGCAATAAACTCGCAACAATACTTCCACTGGCTGGTTGAGTAACTTTAGCGGAATGGCCTGTTGTATACTTACTTGTTACTCTAGCAAAATCAATTTGATCCAGTAGATTATTTTGGTCATCTAACAAACGTAGGTTCCGCAAACCAATAACAGAGTCATTGGCTATATACTCCTCACCGCTGAACTTGATAGGTGTATCACTTTCACTTGCATCATCATCTACATATACTTGAT
>Ga0099800_1286_pt1 | contig 11477 bp, 5 predicted proteins | sample Uncmet6_SortRC_1_FD_89868 | JGI IMG/M metagenome (GOLD analysis project Ga0099800, IMG submission 89868) | Marine eukaryotic communities from CALCOFI LINE 67, Pacific Ocean - CN11_C50_N6_SortRC_1 | ecosystem: Environmental > Aquatic > Marine > Oceanic | place: Pacific Ocean: Monterey Bay | collected... | reverse complement strand
AGAGGGACAATGTCGTCGGGCGTGTGTACCAGAAGCTCATGGAGATAGAGTCGCGGCTGCTCCCGTGCGGCCTGCACGTCGTCGGATGCCCGCCCACCGCCGAGGAGGCGGTGGCCACGCTTGTGAATATCGCGGGGCTCGATCGCGCGGACCTCGATCCGCCGATCGAGGCTCTTCCGGGCATACTCGCCAGCTCGGTCGGCCGCGACATCGAGGAGCTCTACCGCAACAACGACAAGGGCATCCTCGGCGACGTCCAGCTGCTGCGCGAGATCACCGAGGCGACCAGGGCAATGGTGACCAATTACGTCGCGGAGACGACCGGCAAGGACGGACGCGTGGTTGTGTCTGCGCTAGAGGAGAAGATCGGCAGCTTCCTCGGCCTGAAGAACACGCAGCCCTGGACGCGAGCGCTCAAGGGCACCAAGTTCGAGGACGCCGATATCGACAAGATGCGCGACGTATTCGCGTACCTGGGCGTGTGCCTCGAGCAGGTGGTGAAGGACAACGAGCTGGGCGCGCTCAAGCAGGGCCTCGAGGGCAAGTACGTGCTGCCGGGCCCCGGCGGCGACCCGATCCGCAACCCAGACGTGCTGCCGACGGGCAAGAACATTCACGCGCTCGACCCGCAGTCCATCCCGACCGTGGCGGCGTGCAAGGGCGCGGAGGTGGTCGTTGAGCGGCTCCTCGAGCGTGAGAAGATTCAGAACGACGGCAAGTACCCGGAGACCATTGCGCTCGTTCTCTGGGGCACGGACAACATCAAGACGTACGGCGAGAGCCTCGCACAGGTGATGCTCCTCGCGGGCATCCGGCCCATTCCGGACTCGCTCGGCCGCGTGAACAAGCTGGAGGTGATTCCCCTCGAGGAATTGCAGCGGCCCAGGATTGACGTTGTTGTCAACTGCAGCGGCGTCTTCCGCGACCTTTTCATAAACCAGATGAACCTCCTCGACCGGGCCATCAAGCTCGCGGCCGAGCAGGAAGAGCCGCCGGAGATGAATTTTGTGCGCAAGCACGCCGTGGAGCAGGCGGAGGAGCTTGGGGTGGACGTGCGCACCGCGGCCACTCGAATTTTCTCCAACGCGAGCGGATCGTACAGCAGCAACGTGAATCTTGCGGTGGAGAACTCGTCCTGGGACGACGAGCAGCAGCTACAGGAGATGTACCTGAAACGCAAGTCCTTCGCTTTCAACTCGGACAAGCCAGGTGCCGGCATGGATGAGTCGCGGGACATCTTCGAGAAGGCCCTGTCCACCGTCGACGTGACCTTCCAGAACCTCGATAGCTCCGAGATCTCGCTCACGGACGTCTCGCACTACTATGACTCTGACCCGACGAAGCTGGTTGCGGGCGTGCGCAAGGACGGCAAGATGCCGCGCGCGTACATGGCGGACACGACCACCGCGAACGCGCAAGTGAGGACGCTCTCGGAGACGACTCGTCTCGATTCGAGGACGAAGCTGCTGAACCCCAAGTGGTATGAAGGCATGCTGTCGTCGGGATACGAGGGAGTCCGGGAAATCCAGAAGCGGCTCACCAACACGGTGGGATGGAGCGCAACGTCGGGTGGGGTGGATAACTGGGTGTACGAAGAGGCGAACGATACGTTCATCAACGATGAGGAGATGCAGAGAAGGCTGCTCGAGACGAATCCGAACTCGTTCAGAAAAATGGTTGCCACGTTCCTGGAGGCGAACGGGCGGGGATACTGGGACACCTCGGAGGAGAACCTCGAGAAGCTCCGCAACTTGTACATGGAGGTGGAGGACAAGATTGAGGGCGTTGAGATGTGAGGAGGGTTACCTCGAGTCGCGTCGCGCCCCGAGAAGCGCGATGTGAGTGTGACGAATTTTAGATGACTTTTTTCCCTCTAATTCCATCAATGAAATTGGGATCTTTGTAATTGCTTTTTTTGATTGCTCAGGCAGCTCAGGCGAGTCACGCACGCGCAATCCTAAGCTGTTCGCATCGCGCGCCGTCGCGTCCTCTGCTGTCGACCCTACCACAGCTAAGGTGACTAGTCACGTGACTTCAAGTGACGTCTTCTTGACGCCCTTTCGAATGGTTTTTCATCGGAACCGACAAGGAAAAAAAAATAACGCGCGCGTTTCTGAATTTGAAGAAAATAAATTTAATCATGAAATTATTTCATTTTCATATTCTTATATTAATTGTGGAAGGTGTTTTTGTATAATGTTCGATATTTTTATTATTTTCGAACACAACTGACGGAAAGAGGAAGGAGGGAGGAGGGAGGAAGGGAGAGACAGAGAGACAGAGAGGCGTTTGCTCTCTCCTTCTGCTTCTTCTGCTTCTGCTTCTTCTGCTTCTTCTGCTTCTTCTGCTTCTGCTTCTGCTTCTGCTTCTTCTGCTTCTGCTTCTGCTTCTGCTGCTTTTTCTGCTTCGTCGTCGTCTTTGGAGTTCTCCTCCGGTTTTTTATCTTCGGAAGACTGACGCGCTGTGACTCGTTAGAGGATGAAGGAGGACGGAGCCGGAGCATTCGAGGTGAACCCGCTGCTCTCGAGCGGCGGCTGGAAGAAAAAGAAAAAGAAGATGCGCGATTCAAACGAGAAGGACGTCGACGGCGTCAGTCCTGTGTTCGCCGTGGCGGAGAAGGCTGTAGAGGCGGAAGCCCTGCGGAATCCCTTCGCGGAGATCCTCGTAGGCAACGGTTCGACGAGCGAGCCGCGCGGGTTCAACCTCGGCGACGGGATCAGCAACGCACGGCCGACCGCAGCCGGACAAGTGGACAAGCGAGCGGGTGCGAACAGAAGCTCGTACAATCGCTACAGCTTCCAAGGTATGGGTGGCGCCGACGAGGATGATTATGAGGGCGAGGACGACTGTAGCGATGCGGAGGGCAGCACCTGCTCCACCTCGACCCCGGGCAAACCGTTCGCCGAGGATTCCGTGGCCACCAGTGCAGCGGTGACATCGAACGGTGCCGTCACTGCGGCCGACGATGCTGTCTCCGAATGTTCCTCGGGCCCGGCGACCTCGACGCCCGTGCCGCCGCTCTCTCCCGGGGAAGTCGTGATGTCTGGTGCCGCCAACGATCAGGATCAGCAGCGATCACTGAGGACGGGCGCGTCGAAGCAGAGCACCTCGGAGTTCACCTTCAACAATGGCGCTTTTCTGAACAACGCGGCCGGCAGCGATGCGAAGATGTCCATCAGCATCGACGGCGAGTTTCCTCTTTCGCCGCTGATGGTGATGCCCTCGCAGGCGCCGAAGCAGCACAGGAGCGTGGAGGCGAGCGCGAGGGACAGTTCCCCGGCGAACGAGGGGGCAGACGTGATTCCGAAGGGGTCATCGGATGAGATGATCAAAGACACAGATAGCTTTCTGAAGGGCCAGCGCGAGGCCCTCATGCAAGTCATGCAGTGCATCGCGCTTCCGCAGCAGAGCACCGTCGCTTCTCTCGAGAGCACCGTCAGGTCGCTCGGATGCGCCGTCAAGACGAACGCCAGTGCGATCGAGCGCAACGCTGACGCGTCCCGCTCGATGGAGACGACGGTAGCTGTCGTGCGCAGGGAGATGGACATGAGTGTAGATAGGATTGCGAGGCTCGAGGACCGCATCGAAGGCAGCATCGAGGGCCTGATGGCGAGGCACGCCGCGACGCAGGACGAGCTCGTGGAAGCGCTGCGCAAGTCCAACATTGCCGCGGCGCGAACATCCCCGAGCGTCTTTTCGAGCCTGTTCGGCGTGGACGAGGAGATGGCCGGGGAAACATCTGAAGGTGGCGGCAATTCCGAAACGATAAAGGGAAGGGGAGGGGCGCTTGCCTCGTTTCTGTGGAGCTGCGCCAGCGGCCTCGCCTTGAATACGGAGCATGTCCTTTACAACCAATGCCTCCGCCTCCTGACGCTGCGCCCAGGCGCTAGCAGCAACGAGTTTGGCAGCTCGTGCAGTGATGCGATCGTCGCCATCCCGCGCTCAGCTCTCTTCGTACTCATGGTGGAGGTGTTCCATTCGCTGATCATGCGGCTGGCCGCCGCGCCGCGGCGACACGGCGGTGCTTCAGGGAGTATATCCGCCCTTCGCCTGTTCCTCCACAAGGCTCTGTATCCCACGCGCGTTGGCGCATCTCTTCTTCGACGGCTGGTCTGGGCGGCCGTGATTGTGGTGGCGCTGCACGGCTGCCAGAGATTGAGCTCGTGGGCGATCGTGTCGACCGCGCAATCGTTGTCGTCGATGCGCCGGCGGCTCGGCGACGTGGTGCCGGGCCAGCGGATTCTTGACAAACATGATGATGCTGGCCGAAAAGAAAAAGGCGAAGCGGAAGGACAGGGTGCCGGCGAGGAGTTTGGCCCGCTCGAAGGCTCAGAGGGTGCAGAGAGCGCAGAGAGCCCATCGAGCGGATGAGTCCAGGTCGCTCGTGGCGGCATCTCATAATAGTGGGAATGTTTTCTTTTGTGTCTTTCATGTTTTTTTTTTCTGCTTTCGCACTGGATGGAGCTCGAGCGATATCGTATGCGTGTACCTTCTTCTCCCTGCCTGGGGGAATAATACGATGAATGCAATGTAGAAATGTAGCAAAAACCAACTCAAGTTGTCCATCCTGGCAGCCGTATTTGTCCTTTTAGTCTTTAGGTGTTCGCAAACTCCTTGTTCCATCGCTCGAACCGCTCGATGTCGACCGCGGCGACGGATGCCGATGTCTTCGCCAGTGCAGCCTCAAAGTCTGCGCTAGTGATGCTCGCGTTGTCGAGCGCACCCGTCCTCTTCATCTCCCGTATCTCCGCGGTGGACTTATTCAGAACCAAGCGTCTCATTGGCATCAGACTCGCGTCCCGGCATACCGTCTTGATGTCGGCGCCGCTGAAGCCTTCCGTGCTGACCGCGAGCGTTTCGAGATCGACATCCTTGGCGACGTGCACGCCAGATAGGTGTATCTCGAACATCGCACGTCGTGAAGCCAAATCAGGAAGCGGGACGTAGATTCGCTTCTCAAGCCTCCGGCGCATCGCGTCGTCGAGAGTCCATGGAGAATTCGTTGTCGCCAGCACCATCACGCTGTCGCACTCTTCCGTGTGTACGGCTTCCCCGTCGCTTCCATCGCCGCCGTGAGGCTCAGCACCGCCGCCTCGGGCCCTGACTCCGGACGGTGACGATGAGGTGATGCCGTCCATTTGAGAGAGCAGTTCGCTCTTGAATCGCCTGCTTGCCTCGTGCTCCGCGTCTGCCTCTCGGCTAGAAACGAGCGCGTCGACCTCATCGAAGAAGATGATAGACGGCGCGTGATGCCTTGCGACTCTGAAGAGGCAGCGCACGAGCTTTTCGCTTTCGCCGCGGTACTTGGATGTGAGCGTCGAAGAACCGCAGTTGAAGAAGGTGATGCCGCCCATCGACGCGACCGCCTTGGCAAGGAGTGTCTTGCCCGTGCCCGGTGGTCCGAAGAGGAGCACGCCCTGCCATGGCTCCCTGATCCCTGTGAAGAAGTCCGGGATGATCAGAGGCAGTCTCACCGCCTCGTCCAACACCTTCTTCGCGTCGTCAAGCGACGCAATGTCCTCGAAGCTCACGCGCGGGAGCTCGCTGATGATGTCGCGCTCGATCATCTCGATCAATGCAGGGTCTTCGCCGACGAGCTGCGCACGCGATGGAGTCGCCTTGGATGCGCCATCGATGTTGCAGATGGAGTGCATGAGGAACGAGAGCTCTGTTTCATTCTTCGGTGCCATCTCAGCCTTGACGTTCTTCCATAGCTGTTTGGCCCTGTTCGGCGCAAGCATCCGCAGCGGACCTGCGACCCGACGCGGGAGCGACACTTGCTCAAAGATGACGCTCGACGACGAGACGAGTGAGATCGAGTTGCCGCGCACTTCCACGGCGACATGTCTCCAGGAATTTGGGCGCAGGTCGACGTCGGACACCGTCGCCAAGATTGTCGCATCGCGGCCACCGTTGTCCAGGCCGGCAGCCTCTCGGACCTCGAGCGTCCACTCACGGGCGATGCAGTCCGCAGTGATGCAAACCATCAGCGGCGTCGGCGACTTCCGGGTGTTCTCGGCCTCGCTGGAGTATTCCGAGAGGCCTATTGCTATGGTGATACATGCCGCACGTCCAGAGCCCTGAGGCGCATGCGCGCACTTTACATCGACTTCGAACGCGAACCTTCCCGAACGCACGGTGCCGTCATCGTCGCGGAGCGTAGCTATCGCAGCGGCGGGTGTGACCGTGCCGTCGAGACAGCAGACGTCATTCGCACAGCTGAACGAGACGCCATCTCCGGGCTGCCACATCGACGACGGCGGTGTTACTGACTTCAAGCCGATCGATGCTTGCCGCGGCTGCCTCTGATGCCGTGCCTGCGGTTGGTTGTGGTACGTCGCGCTCTGTGCCTCCTCAATCGCGTCGTAGATGGGGTGCCGGTGCGAACCCGACGACGAGGCGCTGATTCGTTCACCCCTATAGGCGACAGGTTCGGCTATAGGCTTCGGCTGCTGCTGTCTTTTGGTCGCCTGGGACTTGCTCGAGGGACGGCCGCCCCAAGGCGGTCTCTCCGATTGCGTCGATGCCTTTCGTGCCCCATTCCCGCTCGGCGGTATCGCCCACTGCGCAATGCCCCCGCCCCTGGCGTGCGCACGTGCACCTGACGATGAGGACGATGAGGAGCTCTGGATGCTCGCGAGAATCGCCCTTTGGAGGCCGACGTCCGACTCCATCGAAGAATCGCCGAGCCCCCTCGAGCTCGCACCACCCACCAGCTCTGCTCAGCTGAGCTCAACGCAGCTGAATTCAATTGAATTCAACTCAAGTTGAGTTGGTTGGATGAACTTTCGTAAACGCGCGAGTGCGTGCGATCATTCGTGCGACCGTCCGTGCGACCATTCGATGAGGACCGGTCATCTGTTGTCTACCACATGATGAAGGGAAGGGGACGAGGCGTGCTGCATCATACATTAAATTCGGCAGCAGCGAATCGTATCCGAAGCGGCGGACCCGAAAAGCCCGCCTGGAGGAGATACCTCTCGCGTCGACGGCAACGTTTCTGCACTGCTGCTGTGTTTGCGGGTGCACAAATTGTTTACACTGTCACAGCTGCCGTCATCGATCGAAGATCTCGCGCAGAGCGGTGTCGAAGTCTGTCATACTAATGAGGAGCGCGCGGCGCAGCTTGCTGCTGTCCATCCCTATCGACAGAGGCAGCGGAATCGGGCGTGGATCTGGTGCGTGTCCGGTCCTCACCGTGGACGCATCGTAGCCCCTGACGCGCGCAAGCGCAATGACCATCTCAGCGCGCGACATCGCCCGGTCACCGCCACAGTTGAACGTATGGCCGACGAATCGGCCGCCGCCGCCGCCCGCATAGTCGGTGACCATTCGTGATATGACAGCGGAGAAGTCCTTCACGTACGTCGGGGACCGGTACTCATCGTCATAGAAGGCGACCCTTGAGTCGCGGTCGCCACCATTGCCATCGTTCGAATGCGGCTCCGCGATTTGCCTCTCGAGCACACCGTCCGCCCACTGCAAGAAGAGTCCCCGCGATATCGGATGTGTCGTCTTCTTACCGTAGATGATGGACGGTCGCAGAATAACGTGATCGCCCGTATACGCCCGGACAGCCCGCTCGGCTTCCAGCTTCGATCTGCCGTATGCGTTGACGGGCTTAGTTTCATCGTCTTCGCAGTACAGAGGGCTGGCGCCACCTGTGGCCGCGGCCTTGGTGCCTTCGTACACGTGATCCGTGCTGATGTGAATGAGAAGCGGCGGCCCCTCATTCGCGCGCGCCCCGGCTCTCTCAGTCGCCCTCTCCATCGCCCGGATGAGGGCATGCGGCACGTTGATGTCCCTAACGCTCGCATCGTGCTCACACGCAGCGGGCTCAGAGATGGCCGCGGCGTTAATGACGACGTCAACAAGCGTGTCCGCCCCGTCGTCACCGAATCTACCTCGCACCAGTGCGGCGTCGAGGCCGTCGCCCGTGCTGAGGTCCACATGCAACGCCTCGCCGTGAGGAGGAGGATTTCTGTTGTACGTGGAGCACACACGCACCCCGTCCTGTGCGCTTAGGTGCTCGACCTGTTTTCATTTGTATTTCGTTTAGAATGTTTCCATCATCAATCAATCTGCCTTGTCGGGGTCTCGAGTGTGCAATGAGAGCGGCCAGGGTCTCGAATAGCGGCCACTCCCACCCCCTCTCTTCATAATTCTCGGAGTTCATCTCTTGTGCAAGCAGACACAAGGCAATGTCGACGACGACGTACCAAGTGCTGCCCCAAGTAGCCGCTCCCGCCCACCACGAGCACGAGCACGCCCAGGCGGTCAGCCGACGCCATCCGCCCCCTGTGTCTCTTCCCGCGCAGACGCGATTCGGTGCGAGTGGGCGATCAGCAGCGATGTCGAGATGGATCACGTAGTCCGCGCCAGCTGATGCGCCGAGTCACATCATGATTATGGAAATCATCTATCTATCTGTCTCGCTCTGTGTGTGTGTGTGTGTGTGTGTGTGCGTGCTTGTTATAAAGCGCACACAGTGATTGGTATTACATACTTCACCGACGTGGTGTACGAGTCTATCGGTGGATCGCACGCACGCCTCGACCCGGATCGAATAGATCCGACCGGTACTCGCGAAGGGCTTCGAGCATCGCCGCGGTCATCGGTTGCTGCCGTCCATCCGAATACGAGATGCAATCAATATTCCACATGCCGATGCCGCCGAGGTCCAGCGTGCGCGCGACGGAGTACTTCGTTCGAAGGGTGTCCGCGTCATCGAACCACACCATATGCGCCTCGTGAGAGACTGGGGATGAAGACGGCGGAGACGGCGCCGAGTAGAAGAATGACTTCGACACCAGGAGCGAATCCAGCATCGGCCGAGTCGCGTTGCTGCTGTCCAACAGAATGGTATACACGTCCATCAACGGGCGCTGCCGTCCGGCCGCGTCGCTGCACGGCGCGCCGCGGAAGGGCACTCTGTCGATGCCACAGAAGTTGTCCTTCACGTCCACCTCGACGCAAGAATAATCATACGCGTACCAAGGGAGGCCTAAGACGAGCTTCACAGGCTGTATACCCAACTTGAAGTACTGTTGCAGTCCCATCTCGACTTGGGCCGGAGGGCTGTTCGCGGACGCCGTGCACTCGTCCCATATCTGACTTCGCATATCGTACGCCATCACGAACAGGTAATCCACAGCGTCCGCAAGACCGGCCCAATCGTAGCTCCTTCCATCGACGTTCGCTGGACTCCAGGGCACATCGACTGTCACCAACGATGCCGCATTCTTCTGACGGAGGAGCGAGGCCGTCTCGCGCACGAGATCGGTATACTTCTGCACCACACTCGCATCCGCCAACGGCGATTCCAAATCGAAATTCACGCCGTCCGCGAACGCCTCGTGCGCCTTTGCGGCGATGCGCGCTGCGGCTGCATGAGCATCCGACAAGTCATCCACATGCACGTTCGCCTTCACATGGAAGCGGACATTGTGCTGATGCGCCTGCGGGGTAACAAACACGAATGCGTGCATGATTGTATGAGGATTGAGTGCGCACGCGTGTACACGCAAATACATGCAGAACGAGCAATGAATGAGCGCGGGCCATTTCGGTTGTGCGGATGGTTTTCCTTGGAGCGTACCGCACACATTGCTTCGTCGGTCTCCTCATTGAAAACGCTGATGTCGGTGAGCTCGTCGAGAATCGTCGGATGGGGCGCGCTGCCGTCAACTGCAAACCCATAGACGACCTTCGCCGCGCCGGAGGATACCGGCTCGCACAGGCGCGCGTCTGCGCACGGGCAATTCCTCCGCACTCGCCCGGCTTCTCCTACTGTATGAGTGTGTTCATGAAGCACGTGGCCCCATGCTTCGCGCTCGAATGAGCTCGACGTGGCCGCCAGCCAGAGAACGACTGCCACGGCCCCGAGCCTCAGCTCTGCCAACCGGCGCAGCTGGTTGGGCACGCCGACGGTGGAGACCGTTATGTGGCGCTCGCCGATGCCGACCCTCTCGTTAAGGTCGCGGATGGCGCGAACAACGTTTTTCATGTTCATCAGCGGCTCCCCCATCCCCATGAAGACCACATGGCTCACGCGCGTCTGGAACGCCTCCTCCATGTGCAAAACTTGGTCGACAATTTCCCCCGATGACAAATTTCGGGAGAATCCCATTCGCCCCGTCGCGCAGAAGCTGCAGCGCATCGCGCACCCCACCTGCGACGACACGCATACAGTTCAACGATGTCCGCAGAGCATATGGCTGGTACGACACCTCAACGTAGGCACGAAGGAGACACACTACGAGAGATTCTATTCTTTTATTCTACAGTCTGTATCGAAGATAATCGAAGGTCTTCTGCCTTTTTTTTTTTGCGATGATCGTCCCAATGAATTCCAAACGTCGGCGGCGGCGGCGGCGGCGTTGCAAAATTCAAACATACATTATCATCAGACGCAGTATCAACATCCACGGAAGGCGTCTCGCACAGCAGTGTTGAGTAAACAAAGACGACCACGAAGAAGGTTTCGCGCAACGACTGCGTGCCGCGGGTATGGCGGCCGCGCGCGTCGGTGCCGCCTCGCTGGCGCTGCTCGTGCTCGCGGCGATTCTGTGCGTTGCTCCGGCGGACGGGGCGAGCCCATGTCCCGAGAAGTCGGGTGAGGTTTTCAGCATCGGGTTGATGAGCCCCATCGCGGAATTCGCCGTCTCGGCGCTGCTCGCTGTGGAAGACGTAAACACGGACGTGTTTGCGGAGATGCCGACGATCGGCTGCTTCCCATTCAACCTCACGCTCTTTCGCGGCGGGTCGCCTGCGGACGAAGTGTGCCAGGACGATCCTGATTTCCCGTTCGGGAATGTTGCCTCATTTGCCTCCACAGAATGCGACCCGAGCGAGGTCTGCTTTCCGCGCAACATGATATGGGAAGACACCGCGTGCACTGCCTCTCTCGGCGCGGCCGCGGCGGAGGCGTTGCTCGCTGACGGGGTCACGGCGGTCATTGGTCCGCACTGCTCCGAGGTGGCTCGTTCAGTCCACGACACGCTGCTCGCGGGGAGCGTGCCGTACGTGTCGTGGGCATCTTCGAGCGCACTGTCGGACGAGACCGTCTATCCCTACCATTACCGCACCGTGGCGCCAGACGGCGCGCAGGCGCGAGCAATGGTGGACATCGCCCTGCAGCTCAACGCGTCATCGGCGTCGATAATTTCCGACCCGTCGGAGTTCTCACAAAGCTTCGCCGACGATCTCATCGGCTACCTCGCCCGCACCGGCTTGGAGCTCCGCACGCATCAGGTCCTCAATATCGAAGAGGATCCGGGGCGGCAGACCGTCACGGAGGCGTCTCCCGCGGATATCTCAGCCAACGTGGCCGCCCTCGCGGAGGCCGGCGCAGACGTGACCTTCTCCGTGTTTCGCCCACGGATCTTTCCTCCAACAAAGTGCGTCAACGGCAGGGCGATTCTCCAGGCATCTGCGGACCAGGGGTATGAGACGACGTGGTTTAACGGGGACATGCT
>Ga0099800_1270_pt1 | contig 11510 bp, 10 predicted proteins | sample Uncmet6_SortRC_1_FD_89868 | JGI IMG/M metagenome (GOLD analysis project Ga0099800, IMG submission 89868) | Marine eukaryotic communities from CALCOFI LINE 67, Pacific Ocean - CN11_C50_N6_SortRC_1 | ecosystem: Environmental > Aquatic > Marine > Oceanic | place: Pacific Ocean: Monterey Bay... | reverse complement strand
GATTTTTTTGAAGAATTTGTGAAGGACACAATTAAAAAACGCATCGATGCATATCTAGAAGACAATAGGGTCAAAAGTGTCAAAGAGTTGATAGACATATTTAAAAAAGAAAAGGAGTATTTTTTAGATACATCACAATTCAAAGAGAATATTATGAAATCATTCAGAGGAAAGTGGGGTAAAAACCCTTCAGGAAAACGTAATCAGGGCGTATTACAAGATTTCGGAAGACATTCGTTTTTAGAATCCGTGAGTCATTTAAGACGCATTCACTTACCGCTTGATTCGGGTATGTGGACTTTTGATTTACGACGCCTCCATACATCACAATTCGGTTACATATGTTCAATCGAAGTGCCGGATGGAATAAAAGTGGGAACATCTAAACATTTCGCACACACATGTGTCGTTTCTGAAGAGAAAGACCCATCTAAAATCATCGAATTTATCAAAGCTCTAACGTATACACATGATATTTCCGATGATACTATAGAAAAGTTCAACGGACACAATCACAATGTATTTGTAAACAGTAAGTGGATTTCTATCACAAATGATCCGGAAAAATTAATCAAAAGACTCAAGGAGCTTCGTCATACTACGACTAAGAATGATAATGACATCCTCGATTGGCAATCATCTATATGTTGGGATATAGAAAATACACAGATTAATATCAACATGAATGGTGGCCGTTTTTTGAGACCCATCATTAACTGTGAAAAAGCAAAAAAAGACAATCATAAATTTAGCGAGTTGGAAAAATTTTCGTCTTCACCGGAATTTCTTATTAGCAAAGGATGCGAATATTACGATCCAGAAGAAATCAAAAACATTGTTGTCAAATATGACACTACTGAAACTGGATTCAAGGAACTTACCAAAACATGTCAATTAGGAATTTCAGCGCTGTCTTTACCATTTCTCGAACATAATCCACTTGCTCGTAATAGGTATGCTTGCTCACAAGTTCGTTCTTCGGTTTCTTTATATGCATCAAATTACAGAAAAAGGTATGATCAAACAGCATCACTCATTCATTATGGTCAAAAGCCACTCACCTCCACGGGTTTTATGAAAAAATTGAATAATGACTCATCACCATATGGAATCAATTTGGTAGTCGCGATCGGATGTTTTAATGGTTTCAATCAGGAGGATGCTGTTTTCTTCAATAAATCCGCGGTCGAGCGTGGAATGTTCTCGTCATCGTATATTTCATCGTATGATTTACGGGAAGAAATACAAAGATTTCAAAAACACGGCAATGTGTATATTGGAAATGTTTCTGAAATGACGGACATCAAAATAAATAGTATGAATGATTACAGTAAACTTGATAAGAATGGTATCATAAAGGTTGGGACGGTTATAACGAGTGACACCGTTCTTGTGGGTTCTTACATTGAAACCGTCAATGGTAAAAAGGATAATAGCTTAACTTGTAAGGCGCATGAAGGTGACATGGTTACAAAGGTATATTTGTCGAATACGGAACCTAGAATTGCAAGAATCACAACAATGCAAAATCGGTTCCCGATCTGTGGTGATAAATTTGCATCAAGACAGGCTCAGAAAGCTACGATTGGAATTTTACTTGAAAATGAAGAAATGCCGCATACAGAAGACGGTATCGTTCCTGATATTTTGTTCAATCCACATTCGTTCCCTTCAAGAATGACGCTTGCATATTTTTACGAATTGTTAGTCGGAAGAATTGGATTAAAGTTTGGGTTCATTCCAGAAGTTTCGCCTTTCAATGCAATCGATGATATTCAGGGGAAAATGGAAAAGATACTGGGAGACGAGAGATATTCTGAAGAAACTCTATATTCAGGAGAAACAGGTGAAATAGCTTGTGAGAATGCAGCGGTTGGAATTGTGTACTATAAACGTCTCAAACAACAAGTCGAAGATAAAATATACGCTGTCGGACGAGATGTGCGAGTAGACGAAACAACTAAACAAGCAAAGGGAGGTCGTTCTTCTGGCGGAGGTTTGAAGATAGGATTGATGGAACGTGATGCCCTATTGGCCCATGGCTTATCAAGTTTCGTCAAAGAGTCATACATAGAAAAGGGAGATGGTGCTTATTTTGAGGAAGAATCTAAATTTGGTAAGGTCTCGATTCAGCAACCATATGGGTTTAATCTATTCAAAAAAGAACTTTGTGGTGTAGGTCTAAGAGTCGAAAATGTTTTGAAAGAAAATTGAAAGAAAATTGAAAGAAAATTGAAAGAAAATTAAAACATATAAACACATTTGCTTTCAAAATTAAAATAGAACCATAGGATATGGATGAGTGGGAAAATAATCCTATAGACGCTAAAAACGGAGAACAAATCACAAACGGAGACGTTGTGAATGAATTCACTGAAAAGTATTACAAAACCATACGAGAATTCAACGAAAGATATGATAAATCGTTCGTATTTTTGAATGAAAAATTGTCAACCCATTCAAAAAAAATCAAGGACATAATCAAGACTAATTGCATATAAAAATTTGGAAAAATGGCTTGAGAATTGACTTAGAACAGAAACCGAAAATGTAATAAAGAGAAGGAAGAGAAAGGATGGAGTGTGAAGATTGTAAGATTAATGTGACACCCATCAATATGTTCGTTTATTACGATACAATTATCTGTGATAAACATGTCATTTGTGTGGAATGTTATCAGAAATCAATCAAGTAATAAGGAACATCCTTTATTCTAAGAGACTCGATGAGTTTTTTTAACATTTTCTTGAACTCATCTGAATTTTTTAACTTGTAATATTCCTTGAATTTCGGAAAGTAAGTTGTTTCAAACTCATCCTCGAACAATTTGAATAGATCAAACCAATCTTTCATAAATAACCATAACTTTTGATTGGGACTTAGTTCATAATATGCACACTCCGGTGGAGTCATATCGTAGTGAACATCGTGCTCATTGGGTGCGCAAAGTATTTTTGACTTTGAATAATCAATAAGTTTCCATTTTTTCTCCGTCCCAGACATTTTGACAACGTGTGTAATCGAAATATTACCGTGAATTATGAATCTTCTATGGAGTTCAATCAACTCTTTTGAAACGTTTGAGACCACTTCGTGAATTTCTGTTGGTTGTAACATGTACTTATAATCCTTTAACTTTCTTTCATATCGAGGTAAAATCAATAACAGCGTGTTTTCTGACACAATTGAGCGAATACGTTCGTTGTAAAGAATGGATGTAAAAAATAATTCGTTTTGATAGTGTTCAAAGTGAGAAAAAATAAGCTTGAAAACACGATCTTTAAACCCAAATACGCAACACTCGTTGCTCTGTTTCATTATCTTAAAGTTATTACAAGAAAATGAAACCACCTTTTGCTTAAAACTGTTTGTGAATGATCTTCTTTTTTTTGATATCATTGAATTCGTAAGGCAATTAAAAGCCTCCCATTTTTCAAGGTCAATGTGTTTGATTAATGTTGCTCTTGGTGGAATATCTATTGCTTGCATCTTACATTATAATAAAGTGATATAAAAATTGGACTCAAATACGAAACGCACATAGTGTGATACAAATGAATTCGATACTAGAGGCGCATAAAATGTATATTTTTCCCGAGTATGTAAGGTACGGGATTCCAATAAAAGTTCAACTTGACTTCAACATAATAGTCAAACGCATCTCCGAGAAACAGATTTAAAGACATATAAAAACAAAACGCCATTTTCAAGTTGATATAACAAGACAAAATTCAAGAATGACGTTCAAAACCTTCAAGAAATACTTTGGAAAGAAAAGAGTCGTAAAACCGATTGTTTTTTGCGATTCATTTGACAAGAAGCAACATATGAATTTGAAAAGAAATAAATTGCCTGATGAAGAGTTAACAGTAAAACGGGGTTATGAACCATACTTATGTGATGATATCCATGAAGTTCCAAAAACATTAGATTGGATGCTTAAAGATGATAAGATCAAAGCACAAATTTTGGATAATCAAATGGATAATTATTGGGCAGAGGAAAGAGAGGGAGAAGAGGAAGAGGAAAAACCTTCTATTTATACTCCCCTGAATCTAGTCATGTTTTCGAGTGTGATTTCATCTTATTCTGTTGCGTCAGCTGTATTTCTTTTTCACATGACCATATATTGTCTCGATGTTCTTGGATTTGTCTAATAGATAACGAAGGAAAATGAAGGAAAATAAATAGAAAATGGTCTCCAAGGAATCTTGAATTTTTATGTTACATATATAACAACTTATACATAAGACAATGAAGACAATGAATTTCGGTTTTGCGAATAGAACCGGACTGACTCTTCGCGAAGAATTGTATATTCAGAAACAGACTAAAGTCAATCCATATAATGTGATGGAAATTATTGAAGTCAAGTCCAAAGAGAACTTGAAGAAAGAGTCAAAGGAAAACAAGTTGAAGGGAAACAAGTTGAAGGGAAACAAGTTGAAGGGAAACAAGTTGAAGGGAAACAAGTTGAAGGGAGACGGATAGAATAAAAATAAACTGTATGTATGCAATTCCATTCGCATTACTATTTGACACCATCTCATTTAGATTTGTTTTTTACCTGTTTTACTGTAGATTCTTGTGTGCGCTTCAGATTCTTGTGTGCGTTTGAAATCATATATTATAAAAGTAAGAAGTATATAGTAATAATAGTTAGAACTAATATGTCGCATCTCAAACAATTCAATACAAATCTTATCAATTTTGTAGGCGAGCTTAAAAATATGAATCTTCCAATGAAATCTGAATTGATCCAGTTAGAAAACTTCCTTGAAATAACTAACGTGAACGCACGATCTGTAATTAGCATATTTCAACGATACTTCTTGCGTGATCTGTTCGTGCAAAATATCCTAAAAAACAACATTTCCTTTTTTATCATGTACGATGATTTTGAAGACATTCCTGTAAAGGATCGTGAAATTGCGGTGTCTGTGATCGGAAAGATTCAGAATATAGCGAAAGATCTTAAAGATATGAATGACACTTCCAAGATCTCTGTCATTCTTAAAAATTTGAAGATTCTATCGTACTTTGCTTACTCAGACCTTGGATTAGACGCAAATAAAAAATTCAAAGACCTCCTATCGACATGAACGTGTAATTCATAAGGGATTCTATTTTTTTCTTACCTAGTTTGGCATCCTTCGTTTTTTCCTTAAATTCCTCTATATTATTCCTCAAAATATGAATCAGTTCTGCCCAATTCGGGTAATATGATGCAATAATTCCAGCGATTTTCTTTGAAATTAGTGGAATTTGCGCGAGTTGTAACACAAAACACATTTCAGGCGTCAAGTTTTCCTTTTTACTTAACTTCAACGTATCAATGTAATTACATTGATGCTGATGCTGATGGTGGTGCTGTGACGGATGAATGAAATAACTCTCATCTTTCTCACACTTTTTTACACATGTGTTGATTAAATTACACGTACCCTCTTCGTCCTCTGTTAAGAAAACCAACATGTGATACTTCATCTGGAGACGGATTACAATCTGGACAAATATATCTTCGAACTCTTTATCGACACGTCCTTCAAATATGTAGCATTTATGAATAAAATCACTGGAAAGTATACGTGCTTTTTGCTCTCGGAACCTTCCATCTGTCAAAGAACATTTCAAATCATTAATAGATTTTCTCTCAAAAACCGATATGTTATGATTATTTGATATAATTTGAATGTCTCCGATGTTCAAATTTTGATATGTTATGTTTTTTTGATCTATCTTTTCAAATTTTTTTTGTAATGTGCCCTCACGATAATCTACAATGATGTTCATGATGATGTTATTCAGGATTTTTATCTTTATATATCTTAATTACTAAATAGAGATTATGAAGTTTTCTGCGAAAATGACTTCCTGCACCTTACTGCTTATAGCCGTCATCGCTCTTGTTCTTGTTCTTGTTCTTAACGATCGTCGTAACAAGCGCAAAGAGGGTTTCGAAGGTATTGTTACAAACGATGATGCTGTAGTTGTACTTGAAACCCCTCCTACCAACACCGTTGTTAATAATGCGAACACATCTCCCGACGCTGTTGATATGAGTGAAATCGAATCTGAATTTCTTAAAACCGACGAGAAAGATGGCAATCTTGTTGACGCTCCTGTGAAGAAGACATCCGTAAAACCTACAGAACTTCTCCCCAAGACTGATGCGGCATCGACCTGGGCCGACGCGAACCCCGTATCCGATCCTGGTCTTGATGAGAATCTTCTAGATGCTGGATTCCACGTTGGTGTGAACACGGTCGGCCAGTCTCTCCGCAACGCGAATCTTCAGATCCGTTCGGAGCCAGCTAATCCTGTTACAAACGTCAGCCCTTGGCTTAACACCACCATATCCCCTGACCTCGAACGTCGTCCCCTTGAAATATGTTCAGACGATGTCGCCGCCGCGTTCAACGTTGTCGGTCTTGGTGGAGGTTCTGAAGAGTTTGCGTCTCTCGCCTAGAATGTTCCTTATAAAAAAAAGTAACGCAATTTTTAGGAAGATACAAAACTCCCCATTCTCATTATAAATAATAATAGTAATAAACAATATAATGTTCAATTGGATACATAAATGAATCAATGGCTTCTCTTTCAACATCACGGGACTCTGTGTCATTCCATATGAACTACTTGCCATCGTAAGGAAGGAGTAATTTTACGCCTTTACTGTTCTGGGAGACAAACGTAATGTTCTTTATTTTATATGGTAAATTTGCAATCCGCTGTTCCAAAAGTCTCAAGCGATCGAATGGAGTAACGCATTGCATTCGAAAGGGAAACTTTTTAAAGTTTTCCGTGTATTTTTCAGAGAGGAAAATACAAACTTTTTCCAAACGCTCTAGAAACTTCAAAATTCTGACATCCTCGCCACACATTGAGATACAATCATTCACAAGCATGAAAAAGCGATTTCCCTTAGAATATACACGAGTCGCTTCGAATAAAGTTCCGTTGAAAATCGTGTCATCTTTAACATCGACATTCATTACTAACACCTTCGGGTATCTATGACCTTCGTCCAACTTGCGACATATGATAAAACAGCGATTCTTATCTTGAAACTTTGTAAAGTAAATATAGCACGAAAGATCCTCTGGAATAGCTAGTGCAATCGCACCCGATGAAAGCTTGTTGATGTTTCCAGAATTAAGTCCGACGGAGTTGCTTATATTCTTTTCAGGAAGCTGAATCTTTGTTTCATTGAAAAAATGTTTGATGAAATTATCACGATCGTTATTATCAACAAGATGGCTAACGTGGCTTCCTCCGAATAGTTTAGAGCTTACACGCATATTTCAATATCCGAATATTATAAATTTACTATTATCATACGATGTCTTCCTTTTATATGTTGTAATATATAAGCATATATAAGCAAGTATAAGCAAGTATAAGCAAGTATAAGCAAACACATCTAAAAATCGTAAAAATGAATGTATAATTCTATTTAAAATATATGAATATATTATATAGAATGAATATTTTCACGTCAAATTCACTTGATTCAATAGAAAACATCATAAAAGATAAGGGGTCTAGTTTGTGTGTGACTTTTCCAAAGCTTGAGACTGCGACTGAATACAGAAAAGTGAAAAAGACTTGCGAAAATGAAACCCTAGATCCCAGTAAATTCGGAATAGATATCAAAATAGTGAAATATGATTCGATCTCCCTAGAAATAGATGTAGAAGACTACATCGTTACTATTTATGGCAAGTATTACATCACCAAATTTATAAATGAAGCATCATTGAAAATTCTTCCGAAAGATGCGTATGACATTGTAAAAATCGATAAAGAAACACATCGCGACGAGATAAATGACATTAGGATTGAAAAACTAAAATATGAAGACGTTAATGTAAATGATATCAAATTCAATGAGGTTCTCAAAAAAGAAAAGAACTTTAAGTGTATTACGAAAAATTCTTACAAATTTAACAGTTTTGTCGTTAATCTAACATGCGAGAAAAGAGGCAGTGGTATGAAGTTCGCTCTCGAAACAGGAGTTCACAGATACGTGAATATTATGTATTATGATGATGATAATTTAGATGATATGAATGATTTCAAGAAACTTGCTCATTTCATTTTGATTAGTTGTATTCGCGATACAGTCTATGAAAAAGATCTCAAAACACTAAACGAATTGAAAAAGTCAATGGACCACAAAGATTTCAAGGATCGTAGTTGGTATGCTGCACCAAAAACAGTGACTCTTACACGTGAACGATATGAATCTATGAAGTACGACATGTCTAAATCATCAAATGCATACACGGTTACAACTAAGACGGACGGTCTTCGAATGGTTGGATACATCCATTCCGACCAATTCCTATATTTACAAAGTAAAGAACATCATCTTCCTCATTTTACACGTGTAAAGTTTGACAAAAAGTTTGTTGGATCGATAATTGATGGTGAATTCGTGAGTGAGTTGAAAGACAAGACACAAGTATCTCATTATTTGATTTTCGACATCTACAAATCTGGTGAAGAAGATTTACATTCAGAATCATTCGATACTCGACAAGAAAGACTTACGGAGTTGATGAAAACAAAGGATGTGTCTAAAAGTGACTATGACATTATCCAGAAAGAGTTCAAGCCAATTTCAAATGATACTATATTCAATGAAAGTGATTCTCAAATGAGACCTCCACTTACTTATCATATTGATGGGCTCATTTATACATCAACGAAATCAATCATAGATATGGAAAAAGATAAAAACGATGGTTTCTTAAATGTATTCAAATGGAAGGATGCCAATACTTTATCTGTTGATTTCAAAGTGGTCTTCGACAAAATAGAAAAAAAAAGAATCAAAGTTGGGAATGATATCGTTATCAAAGATTATCAAGTGTGTGATATCCATTTGAACAATAGGAAGGAACAAAGGATTGGTAAGCCCATCAATTATAACAAATTCATTGAAGGTGGTATCGAAGAAACACGACTTGGTGTCGTTAGCTTTCAACCATTTTTACCAGAAAATGAAGATGCTTCCAAATTGGTTGTCGAAAGAGAGCAAAACAAAATATATTGTCAGGAATTCGATGAGTATTCCAAGGACTATTCCATGGACTATTCTCAAGAAATTACAAATACAAGTATTGTCGAATGTACATGGCACTCGAGTCGTATAGTTGATGGTAAAAAGATCCCTGGTAAATGGATACCGATACGTATTCGACAAGACAAATTATATCCAAATGATTACAGTGTTGGTATTGACATTTGGAAATCTTTGAATGAATCAAACCACGAACCAATCACAAAAGATATGATTACTGGAATTGAAGAGATTCCTCCAATTGATGAAAATAAAAAAATTTACTATTCAAACAAGGAAAGATTCAGATCAAAGAAGACATCAACACAACGTAAAGACGATGAACAAATACGCAATTTTCATCGTCTTACTGTAAAAGCACAGTTATTCTCACAAATTGGAGGAAGAAATTCGAAATTACTTGATATTGGTTCTGGGCGCGGTGGTGACATTCCAAGATACTTGAAATATTTCGACGAAGTAGTTGGTATTGATCTGTCTTACAATAATATAGAAAATGGCAACGATGGTGCGTATAAAGTGCTTTTTAGCAATCTGGAAAAAAACAACACAAATACACACAGAACACGTTCAAAATACACATTTCTTGTTGGCAATGCTGTAAAACCATTCGAAGACCCCAAGACCTTCTCTGGTATTTATGAAAATATAGCAAGAGCTAAAGAACTATTTGCCACAACTCAAACTTTCGATGCAATGACTTCGATGTTTTCCATTCATTACATGTTTGAGAACGAAACGAAATTCAAAACATTGATCATGAACATTCATAACAATGTCAAAATAGGAGGATACTTCGCAGGTTGTACATATGATGGAGAAAAAATCAACGAATATCTACAAACGGATGATGAAATCAATATCGAAATTGGAGACGAAAACGATAGAAGAAATATTCTCAAAATTACACGTGCTTTCAAAAAAGATAAGACTTTTGAACCTAACAAAACATCACTTGGAAAAAAGATTAACGTGCGTGTTGCATCAATTGGTTCGGCATTCCCCGAATACTTGGTTAATTTCAAGTATCTTATAAAGGTTCTTGAAAATATTGGTTTTGATGTCATTCACACAGATACTTTCAAAGAAATTTACAACTCACAGGATAAAATCGAAGGATTTGACAAATTTGTATTAACCGAAGATGAACAGAAATTCTCGTTTCTCTCTCGTTCATTCGTATTTAAAAGAAACACAGTTCCTAAAGCAATCCCTGACATTTCAATATTATTTTAATATCCTACTATAGTAACTGCAATACATGAATCCATTCGTTGTTTTTTTGGGTTTTTGTGGTATTTTAGTAAATGGCTTTGAAGGCAAATTGACACAAAAACAACAGAAATATAAGAACGACCTCGTAAATGAAGATTTACATTGCGTTATCTGTTCAGGTCCTGCAGGAAGTGGAAAGACTGCGATCGCAACAGAAACGGCAGTCGAGTTATTACATAATAAGAGGTTCAAGAAGTTGATACTTACCAAACCATTAGTTACGGTAGAAAATGAAGAAATCGGCTTTCTCCCGGGGGATGTCAGTGATAAGATTTCACCTTATGGAAAATCCATGACAGATTACTTAAAGAAATACGGTTGTTGTGAAGATAAAATAGAATTCCTTCCTTTAGGATTCATGAGAGGATTGACTTTTGATGATACCATAATTATCGCGGATGAAATGCAGAATTCAAGTCCGGCGCAAATGAAGATGTTGTTAACCAGAATAGGGAAGAATTCTAAAATTATCATAACTGGTGACAAGGATCAAAGTGATCTAAACATAGATATAGACGGATTGACCGACTTTACACGGAAATTGTATTTGAAATACTCGGCATTTTACTGGAAAATGTTCCAGGATGGTCTATCAATGATAGAATTGGAAAAGGGTGACATAAAACGGTCAGAGTTTGTTAAAAAGATAGTGAGTATTTATGAATAGTTAGACTCTGACTATCTCAAGCTCACTGCCTCATTGGTTTTGCGGGAACATCAATAGAACGTCTATTCATCATGTCCTCCATTCGTTTCGATAATTCATCAACTTTTTCATCCTTTTGTTCAATCGATCCGTAATTCGATACATTTTGAATATTCTCCGTTTTGTGACTCGATAAATCTTGTTTCGATATAAAATCAAAACTATGGGACATGCTAGATCCCCCGTTTCCCTGAGAGGAGCAATCTACATCGACAAAACTATAATTATCACTATATCCACCTCCCATTTCACTAATTGAAAATGATGAAGGACCTGTGGGTTCTACCGCAGGTGTCGCGTGTCTTGTTCGCACAACAGGCTTTTTCTGCTTTTCGTTTACTTTTTGTAGACTCATCATTTTTATGTATCCTAAAATTTGATTACCTACATGAATCTGATTCGTTCTTCCTACTACAAGCGTAGGAACACTCTTAATATAAG
>Ga0099800_1283_pt1 | contig 11656 bp, 6 predicted proteins | sample Uncmet6_SortRC_1_FD_89868 | JGI IMG/M metagenome (GOLD analysis project Ga0099800, IMG submission 89868) | Marine eukaryotic communities from CALCOFI LINE 67, Pacific Ocean - CN11_C50_N6_SortRC_1 | ecosystem: Environmental > Aquatic > Marine > Oceanic | place: Pacific Ocean: Monterey Bay | collected... | reverse complement strand
ACGAAGAAAGAGCACTACTGCGGATAGGTAACATACTGGATAGTAAAACTAAAAACATTATCTCGAAATATAACTTAGTTGAAACCGTAAGGAATACGAATGAGATTATAGTTGAAATAGAGAAAATGGGTAAAGAAGATGACAAGATCACTGGAGAAATAGCGAAGATCAAGGTCGGTCGTGAAAACTTGGCTAAGCAGATAACCGAAGCATCGACTCCAGAAATTCAGACTTTTGGTATTAAATTAATTGATGTTTTGATAACCAGGATAGCCTACGAAAAAAGTGTTGAGGCTAAGGTGTTTGAGCGTATGATTTCTGAGCGGAAGAGAATTGCCGAAAAGATTCGATCGGTCGGTAAGGGGGAAGAAGCTAAAATTCAGGGTAAATTGAACCTTGATTTGAAGAAAATACAATCAGAAGCCTATCGACAGTCGCAGCAACTAAAGGGTGTAGGAGAAGCAGAATCCATAAAGATTTATGCTGGAGCTATGAGGTTGGATCCTAGTTTCTATGAGTTTAATCGCACAATGGATGCTTATCGGGAAACCATTCCAGGTAGGACCCGTTTGATTTTGGGTACATCAAACCAGTTTCTTAAGTTTCTTGGTAAAAACTAACCAAGTTAGCTAATGCAGATTGGATCTCCATTATAGACTTGCAAAAAAGCATCTGTGCCTAGTTCACAGATGCTTTTTTATTGTGGAATGAGGATATGAAAAACCCCGAAATTCAAGAGAATAGCGGGGTTTTTAAGTTGTTTCTGAGCTATGCTATTCGACTCCTATTGAGACAGATCGCTAAAGCTCTTGCCCTTTTTTGCTAGTTCTAATAGCAGAGGTGCTGGCTTAAGGTTTTCATTTTGATCCTCGGATGAAAGCTTTTCTAATTTCGATACTACTTTATCAAGGCCGATGCTATCAGCCCAGTGCATAGGACCACCTTTGTAAACAGGCCAGCCATAGCCATTTACCCAGACGACATCGATATCACTAGGGCGCAGCGCTATGCCTTCTTCCATAATTTTTGCACCTTCATTTACCATTGGTAATAGGCAGCGATCCAGGATTTCTTCATCCGATATCTTGCGTTCTTTGTGACCGTTGTCCTGATTAAACTCCTTGATCATATTGGCTACAATCGGGTCTGGTGAAGGCTGTCTGGTCTGTGGATCATAACTGTAGAACCCTGCACCAGTCTTTTGGCCTTTGCGGCCTTGTTCGCATAGCCGTTCCTGTATGGTTGCGCCATTACTCTTTTCTGGATCCCAGCCTATATCATTACCGGCTAAGTCATTCATGGCGAAAGGCCCCATAGGCATGCCAAAATTAAAGAGTACTCGATCAACATCCCATGGTAAGCATCCTTGATAAATGAGATTCATGGCTTGGCTCTGTCGGGCTTCTAGGATTCTGTTGCCGACGAAGCCATGACAAACCCCGACAAGAACCCCGACTTTTTTGATTTTGGCTGCGAGTGCAAGACAGGTGTTAATCACATCATCTGAGGTTTTTTCACCTCTTACCACTTCGAGAAGTTTCATGATATTTGCTGGGCTAAAGAAATGCAGACCTATCACTGATTCGGGGCGTTTCGTGACAGCAGCTATTTCGTTAACATCAAGAAAAGACGTGTTAGTGGCTAAAATGGCTCCTGGTTTGACGATGGCATCAATTTTCTTAAAGACAGACTTCTTGATTTCCATTAATTCAAAGACAGCCTCAATGACCAAGTCACAATTATGTAGCCTCTCAAAATCTATGGTGCCCTCAATTAATCCGCAACGGGTATCTACTTGCTCTTGGGTTATTTTCCCTCTATCAGCCGAACGTTGGTAGTTTTTACGAATTGTATCTAGCCCTTTTTTGAGAGCCTCTTTTTCTCTTTCTACCAAGGTTACTGGCATCCCTGCGTTGGCGAAATTCATGGCGATGCCGCCGCCCATGGTGCCTGCGCCAATAATTCCGATCTTTTTCACAGGGATATTTGGTGCTTTTTTATCTAGGCCTGGAATCTTTTTTGCTTGTCGCTCAGAGAAAAAGTAGTATCGTTGTGCAGCAGATTCGTTGCTGCTTAATAAATTCAGAAATTCTTGCTGCTCGAACTTAAGTCCTTCTTCAAAGTCCATATTGAGACTTGCTTCCACACATTTAATGATGGCTTCTGGGGCCAAAAATCCCCGTGTCTTTCGGGCAATTTTTTTTCTGTAGTTTTCGAACAGGTCAGTTTTCTTCAGATCGGCAGATTTTTTGTCTTGAAGTTCCTCTACTTTTTTCAATGGTAATCTACTACCAATAGCATGTTGAGCAAATTCTAGACCAATGGTTTGCGGGGTACCTTCTGCGACTTTGTCAAGGAGACCCATATCTAATGCTTCTTTTGCTTTTATCATGCCACCATTTATCATGATATCGAGAGCTTTTTCAGCGCCGACGACACGTGGTAGCATCTGAGTACCACCCGCTCCGGGCAATATACCCAAGTGGACTTCAGGCAAGCCTAAATGCGCCGTTGGCACAGCTACTCGATAATGACAACAGAGGGCCAACTCTAAACCGCCCCCCAGAGCTGTACCATGAATAGCGGCAATAATTGGCTTTGGACATTGGCGGAAAATATTCTGAACCTCTTGTAAAGAACGGCCCTGTAATGGCTTGCCAAATTCTTTAATGTCCGCTCCTGCTACAAAGCTCCTGCCGTCACAAATTAATACAATTGCTTCTGTGTCGGTTGTCGTACCCAATTTTTCTATTTCTTCATATAACCCATCTCTGACTCCTCTGCTCAAGGCATTTACGGGAGGGTTGTTGATACTAACTAGAGCAATATTGTTATGCTTTTCGACTTTCACCATGCTCATAAAAGCTCCTGCGTTATTCTGGTAGTTTTTGCTAAATTTAGCTTTGATTTATGGACTATGCAAGTTACTCGAAGATTATATTTTCTTATTGTCTCTTGAATAGCCAGTCTTTATCAGAAATTTTGGTGCATCTCCTAAGAGGTTCCAGTTATTAGCATGTAAGTGTTTGGATAGCTTACAAAGAAAGTTAGAGGTTATCTGCGTTTTGATTGATTATCATTTGTTATTCTAGTCACAACGGTATTAAGGAAACATTTTTCATTATTTCTAACTTGTTGACGATAGCTCCTGCTAGGCAATTTTTGACAGCGTTTCGTTTATTTTTTTGTCATAAAATAATTGATAAGTAGAGTAGTGTATTCTTGCGCTATGCCTTGTCGGAATATTTGTTTTAAGGTTTGGGCGAAAGGTTAAGTATCAAGTTAATTGATATAAAATTAAAAACATACCTAATGTTGTTAGTTCTTTTATTAAGTTCTGTGGATGCTTTTTCAAGCTATCTGGGGGCATTGCATATTAGCTCCGAGAGTCTTCCTGATGATCAGCCTATTGGTCAGCACCTAATGTACCTGGAAGATACAAAAGATTTTTCCGTAGAAGATGTCTATGGATTTTCTGATGATAATTTCATTAAATCAGATAAAAAGGCACCGCGGATAGGTTTTACTGAATCGGCCTATTGGGTTAAATTGGTGATAGAAAATTCTTCTTCTGATCCAGTATTAGTTGTTCTGGAAAATCGTCACTCGAATATAGACTATCTATATTTGTACGAGAAAGATGGTAAAGGCGATTGGCGAAAACGGATTAATGGCGATCGTGTTGCCCTAAAAGACAAGGACTCGGTTTATCGCTATGCTAGTTTTTTTGTAGAAGTCCAACCAGGAACAAATACTTATCTCTTTAAGCAGCAAAATTCGGCTATGTTGTTTCCATACTATATAAATACCACCCGTAGTTTTAATGGGAGAATAAACACCACTTATCAGGTGATCGGTTTATGCTTGGGTATTATAGTTTCTATGGCACTATACAATCTTTACTTAGCATTTAGTAGTCGTAGCTTAACTTATACCTTTTCAGCATTATACTTATCAACATTTAGTATTGTTGTTTTCTGTATCCAGTCTTTAGCTATGGATTGGTTTAGTGGTTCAGCCGGAGAATGGTTGTTGAACGAAGGTATGCTTTTCTGGGCTAACCTGAGTGCGGCCTTTGCTGTTTGCTTCGAAATTGGTTTTCTTAGGTTGCGCCAGCATATGCCAATCTTTTTTAAGATTCTATGCGTAATTGTAGTCATGCATGTAGGTGTAAGCGTATGTTCATTCTTCGTCCCTTATAGCAGTTTATCTCGCGTTCAGAACCTAATGATTTTGGCTACTTCGGTACTGATCTTATTTACTTCCTACCGCAGTTATTTCAAAGGTTATACCCCAGCAGGATATTTTTCGTTTGGTTATAGTTTCCTCGTGATTGGCACTATGGCTGTTTCTTTGAAATATCAAGGTATTCTGCCTACAAATATATTTACTCTGTGGGGTCAGATTGTAGGTGCTGCCATTCAAGCAGTGCTGATGTCGCTTGGGGTGATCAATCAGATGAGCGCTCAAAGAAAAAAGAACCGTGCCCAGATCCAGTCTTTGAACCAAAAATTAAAGAAGAATCTACAACTGGTTGAGGAGAAAGTTAAAGAACGATCTCAGGCAATTAGTACTATTTTAAATAATGTTCAATCAGGTCTTTTCCTGATTGATCACAGTCTTTGTGTTCCAGCTGGTTTTTCAAATTCTTGTGTGGAAATCTTTGAGGGTAGCATGGCTGCGGGTAGGCAAGTGAGTCAATGTTTAGGTATCTCAGGGCGGGCAGAAGAGCACTTTAACGAGGCTCTAGGTCAGGTCTTCGCTGATCTTCTTCCAGAAGAAGTGACCTTGTCACAGCTACCTTCTACGATTGATTTTGGCAAAAGGGTACTGGGTTTAGGTGGAGAGGTCGTCAGGGATCAAAATGGCCAGATTAGCTCAATTTTAATCACGGTAACGGATCAGACTGAGCTCATTCGATCTAAGGCCGAAGCTGCAAAGAATCAGATGTTATTGCATTTGTTAGAACATAGAGATGCATTCAAGCAATTTATTCTATTGAGCCGACATAGCTTGCAGGAGTGTCGGCAGTATGTTGCGGATGATAGACAAGATATAATTTTAAGTGTTATGCATACAATTAAAGGCAATTGTGCTGTATTTGGTCTCAGTGAGATAGCTAGTTATATACACGATACAGAAGATATAGGCATAATTAAAGGCTATCAGTTAGGCCAAATCGAACGTAAATTTCAGGATTTTCTGACTAGATATGAAAAGACTCTTGATATTGAATGGCAGCAAACAGATTGTTTGCACTACAGTATTTCAGAAAATGCAATGCGTGACTTAGAGTCATTAAAAGGTCAGGATATTAATCGATTAAATAACGGTATAGAGCAGTGGGTTAGAGATGCTACTGCTAAATCAGTTAAAGAATTACTCGGTCCGATAGATGAGGCTATGAACGTTTTTGCCTCGCGTTTGGGTAAAAAAATAGAATTTCACATGTCAGGACAAAATACTCTAGTTTCAGGGAACCAAGCTAGAAAAGCTTTAGATCAGGTTATTCATCTCCTGAAAAATGCCGTCGTTCATGGTATCGAAGATGATCGAATTTCTATAGGTAAGAATGAATCAGGGCGTATCGATTTGAATGTATACAATAAGGATAATCATCTTATTATTTCAGTTGTTGATGATGGCGGTGGTATTGACATTAGTTCACTCGAACGAGAAGCTTTGAGCAAAGGTATTGTGAATGTCGAGGATTTAGGGAAGATGCTCGAAAGGGAGAAGCTTAATTATTTGATTAGGCAGGGTCTTAGTACTGAAAAAGAACTAACCGATATTGCTGGGCGGGGTATTGGTATGAACTCTGTATTAACAACCATAGAATCGCTTGGCGGTACAACAGAAGTGCAGTCTGAAGAAGGGGAAGGTTGTACTTTTAATATTGCTATTCCAGCCTAAAATAAACTTTCATATATTTTCTTAATTCATTTCAGTATTTCTTTTTGATCTCGTGACCGTTGAAAATAGAGATTTGTATCTAGCTATCTGCCCAGTTATCTGCTCAGCTATTAGCATCAATGTTGGATTACTAATTTATTTAAAGATGTAAGAAGTTAGAACACATTTGTTGTCTCTGCGTTTTTTGAACAGCTTTTACATTGATGCAAATCAAAAAAGGATATTGCTATCAACTGATTTCTATCTTGAAGTTACAGTAGAGTGAATTAGGCTTGACATATAGCAGAGATTCCTCTGTCAGGAACTCTGCTTATCTTTAGAGGTTTGCTGGAAAAACTTAAGTACTTCCTCTCCCCAGATATAATCAGGAGATTGCCTGCATCCATAGTTATTACGAACCGGAGGATTTGGGAAACAATGACCTTTGCCAAAAATCAGCGAGTTAGTAAACTTATGAAAGATGGTTTGAAATTTGGTTCCAAAGGTATTTTGATACCAAATTCTTTCATAGCTGTTGTCAGGGCTTTTATATCTTTTTTGTTCAACAAGGGCTAGCGATTCTATTACCCTGTTGCTGGTATCCAGAGCATCGGGAAACCTTGAAAATAAATCCTGTTCTCCATGATGATAGAGAATTGAGATTTGTGGTTCTGTTCCTGTCCCATAGCATGTGCCGCCAGCATATGATATAGGTGCTATACTAGCAAACACATCTCCAAGCTCACATGCCATATGCCATGAAATCACAGCACCTTGAGAAAATCCGGTTATGTGAATTTTATTAAGGTCGACTGACCAGCCTGCTAAGAATCCTTGAATAAATTTGGTCAGGAAAGGATAGTAACTTTTTTTCCAGTCTTTATTTGGAGCTGACGGTTGAACTACAATATATCCCGCAGGATTAGCAAGTTCTCGAAGCCCTGTGTTGTTATTTTGAACCTTTGCATTCATCGTTCTTCCATGAACATCGAAGATCACACCACAGCCACTTTCAGGGCATTTCTCAGGTACGGATATGGTATATTTTATCCTATCACATTGGATTTCTCTGAGAGTGATATCATCCAGGATACATGGAGCTTCTTTACGGAGCTTCAGGCCCTCCTTTCCTGTAAACCGCTCAAGATCATTTTTTCCGCAGCTCGAAAAGCCTACGGCTAACCATAGAAAAAGGGATCGGTATAATATTTGGTATGAGTTTCTGTTTTCCATATACACCTCTTAATTGATCGCTATATTGATCTCCTTAATATTTTAAGTTAGAAAACTAGGTTGTTGTTGCCTGGTGTTGTTTATGAACTACAGGTTAGTAGACATAGCTATCAAGAATAGCAATTTAGTTGTATGATTTTAGGGTGATATTGTATGGCGCTGACAAAATGAGTTAAAAATTGATAAACTCGTTAACGCCTTGGGATGGCGTGGTAGTGTTTTAATATTTGGATAAGTAGCTTTATCTTTTATTTATGGCTAGTGACACAATAATCTTCAAGGGCGCTTCTGGATGTGTACTTGAAGAAGTTTTCAGGAAGAAACTCATTGAGAGCTGACCGATCTAGTAAGCTCTGATATTTTGTGTATTGTAACAGGTAAGGTGGAATTCTTAAGATTTGGTCTGGTAGCAATTTTGCGAATTGGCTTACAATTGACACTGGTATCGGTAATGATTGCACATTCATGATGTTGCGTGCTTCTTTTAAAGTAATTTGTTTTGGAGGCGCTACGTTGTAGATCCCTGTTGGAAGTTTCCTCGTTGCTTCGCAGATAACACTAGACATGTCATTTTCATGAATAAATTGAAATAGTGGATTATAATCAATGGGAGCAGGAGCCATAGATGTGACGAGGTAACGGCTCATAATATTTCTAATATTGGGTCCTATGATTGAGCATGGGCGCAATAAGATAGTATCGACATCTTTTTTGTGTTTCCACATCCAACTTGTGATCATGTGATCTACTGCGACTACATCTCTGAGTTCTGGAAAGCGGATGCTAGCGCGAAGTGGGGAATCTTCTGATAGAAAAACGGTATTGTCACAATAGGCCCCATACACATGAAATGTGCTTAGAAATACCAGCTTCTTGACCGAGAATTCTAACGCAAGATCCAGTATAGTAGAGACGCCAGTCATGTTTTCGTCAACGTGAGATTCTCGCTTCGACCCTAACTTAGCCAAGGACATGCGTCCAATCACTATAAGTAGATCGAAAGATTCTTGGCGAAATAGTCGTTCCAAATTTGTTCTAGTAAAGCGCATTGTTCTGAATGTGATATCATCACATTCAATGCCTTCGATGGGGCGAGCATCCACTCCCACAATCTTGGCTTCAGGATATCGGTCTCTGACTTTTTTAGCGGTTAACTGAGCAAGTCCACCGGCAATACCAAGGACGAGAACACTTTTCGTATCCTTCAATTTTAGCTTCACGGTTCGAGCCTTCCTAGTATTTCATTAGTATCCCTGCTGCCCCAGAATTCTCGGCGGGTTTTGAGGCCACTTATAATCATATCCTTAACTTGCTGCTCTATCAAAGCTACTTGTTCGTCAATGACCTCATCAGGAGAGTTCTCATGAATATCCTCAGGGATTTCATGGGGCTGTCCGATGTGGATATCTACCGGAGAAGGTAGTGGAATCAATGACGGTGACAAGGGGATTGACGGGATTCCTAAGTATTTCCCTAAGAACTTGGCCTGCACTACCAGTGGGAAAAATTCCTCAGCACCTACTACTGCTGTTGGCAAAATCTGGATCCTGGCTGAAGCGGCTAATCGATAAAAGCCTCTGGTAAAGTCTTGTAACTCATAAAACTTATCCATGGGTTTATTGATGCCCCTGACTCCTTCGGGAAAGACTAATACTGATTCCCCCCATTTGAGTAGTTTTCGACAATTCTCCCTATCACCCAAAACTCCCCCGGATTCAGCGCACCAAGTGCCGACAAATGGAATCTTGGGCATGAATCTTTCGAGCATGGGGCGCACTACCCTTGGAGGATTAATTTCCTTGAGAAAAGCAATGTCTACGAGCATGCCATCCAGAGCCACTTGACCAGTATGATTGGCCGTGATCATATAGGGCCGATCTTCAACATTTTCTTTACCAAATACCCGGACCTTGAAGTAGTCCCGATAAAGTGTATGGCAACGGTATAGGAAGCGACGATGGACTTTGAGGTTCAATCCCCAAGGGTCTTCTCCCGGTGGATAGCGTGATTCTAAGTATTCATAAGCCCTGTCAAGTTCAGGTACTGTCTCTGGCGAAACTATATTTACAAGTTTTTTGATCATGAGTTTTAGTGCCACTATTTCTAATAAAAAGCTTGGCCGCATTCTAGCTTAATCCCATCAGTCCACAAGTAATATATGAATTTTCTGGAATATTTTGCGACCTCACATAAGGTTGATTATTAAGCTTACTTTATTTTAAAATATAATTGTGAGGTAAACAGTAAGAAATATTGTCCGATGCCTGATCTTGGTTTTTTTGTTTTCAGATCTGACGGCATGACAATGACGATTTAGGTTAGTTATCGACTTTACTTATCTTTATTTCAATTCTGGCAAAAGTATATTTTTCGATGTTCAGATATAACATGTCCTACCCTCGTCGGGGGTGACTTAATGTTTTACTGATCACTGGAGTGTTGCCTGTTGCAGTCATATGGATTGAATCGAGTTATGCACATTACGGTTTGGGTATCATGGTTTGCCTCTATCATAGGCACGACTTCAGTGAGTATTATGATCGGATATTCGCTGACCGATTGCCGTCTCACTCCGTTTGATCGGTAATATTGACGCCCTTGGTTTACTGTTAGGGCAGTTGTTTGATTCTACCTTGCTGCATATGTTGCGTAACTTTTGATTTGATTGCTTTCTAATTTTAGCAATTATTATTTAGAGCTCAGTTTAATTTGTCGTGAAGAGATTAGTTTATTTTGATCATCGTATCCTGCTAGACGCCAGGTGTCATCAGTATTCATGGAATAGGTAGCGCTTGAATCATAGAACACTTTTCGACCATTTTGAATGCCGGCATATGGTAGGGTTTGTATCTCACTGAGGCAGCCAGGTGAATTATTGGCTGTGACTTTACAAACTTCTACGAGTTCGATTCCATCGATAGAAGATACAGCAAGTTGATATGAGCCTGTGCTCTCAGCACTGATAATGGCCACCGTGATATCGGGGTTTTTGGCAGATAAGACATCATTGACTGTTGTATTAGAAGTTTCATTGAGACCAGCGTAATGGGCGAGAAATGCTATGGTCAGTTGGGCAAACCTTCCAGATAAGCTGATGTTGTTTATATTTGCTAAGGTATCCTGGGAAGTGTGGATGTAAGGATTATGTTTGTTTATGTTTTCAAATGGAAAAACAGCGGGAAAACCAATCCGGTTCCAGCTCCTATGGTCAGATGTACCAGCTGTAAGGGTTGCTTCCATCCAATTACCACCCATATAAATGGTCATAAGGTCTTTCAATGAGCGCCTCAAGGTTGCTGAGGTTTGGTTATCAGCAAGCCATATTGTCTGGTCATTTGGGGTATTGCTATAAGCGGTCATGTCCAGTTGCAACATACCAGCCACCGATTTGCTTTGATTTTGGTAAGATGTAGCTAGATCATCACTACCCCAAAGCCCTATTTCTTCAGCCGCATAGCCGTGAAATTCGATGGTTCGCTGGAATGTTAAACCCTGCTCGGCGATGATGCGCATGACTTCGACCTGAACAGCAATGCCGCTGGCATCATCATCTGCTCCTGGAGCATCGGTTATTATGCCCTGAAAGTGCGTGGAGTCTAGATGGGCGCCGATGATGACCAAAGGTTGGCTATTTTCGGTGCCGGGTATGGTGGCAATGACATTTTGTTGATTAGTATTGTAGTTGGCTAAACTCTTTTTTGTCACTGTGGCTCCAGAAATACCTGAAGCTGATGCTTCATATAGTTCTGCTACTTTATCCGAGGCATTCTGAGCTTGGTCTGAGCTGGAGTGACGAGTTCCCAAGTTTGTTAATGCTGTAATCGATTCAAGCATTTTGTTGGTATCTACTTGGCTAATGGCGTTAACTACTTTTTCCATGGTTATTTGTTCATGATGAACAGGTCCAGGCAGATTCTCGCTTTGCACCAGTTTGAAACCCTTAGGAATGATTTCTATCTTACCGCAGCCAGGTCCATGAAGATGAGCCTGTTCAGCGATGGTATTGAGCTGAGCTCGGTCAATAACCTCCATGAGAGCTATTTTCTGATCGAATAGGTTGAAGACCTCAATGGTATTTGGCAGCTCAGCGATTTCATGACTGAGCGATTGGTTATTTCCCAGCCTTATGATGGCTAATTCGATGTCAGGTAATTTGGATCCGGTGATAGCATAACGTCCGTCATGCCAAAGCAAATTAAATTCTGATGGCAGGGCTAGAGGGAAGGTTGAACGCTGCTGATCGCCTGTAAACTGCTGGATGGTTTGGTAGTCTGTTATACCTATGCCTGCATACCTCTGTTTAAGTAATTCGCCTTTGCCTAAGGCAATCTGACTAAAGGCAAATGTTCCAAAACCAATCTTTCCAAAACATTGTCCAGTTTCTAAAAAGAAGCATGATAGAATAATGATTGTGCGTAACCGATGAAGTGAGGGTTTTTGTGAAACAGTTAACATAAAATTCCTATGGCACTGTGGTTATCGTTAAGGCGGAGCTAGGCCAGTCTGCTGTTGGATCCCAGTCGGTTGGAAC
>Ga0099800_1282_pt1 | contig 11683 bp, 5 predicted proteins | sample Uncmet6_SortRC_1_FD_89868 | JGI IMG/M metagenome (GOLD analysis project Ga0099800, IMG submission 89868) | Marine eukaryotic communities from CALCOFI LINE 67, Pacific Ocean - CN11_C50_N6_SortRC_1 | ecosystem: Environmental > Aquatic > Marine > Oceanic | place: Pacific Ocean: Monterey Bay | collected... | reverse complement strand
ATAATGATGGTGTTGTTAGTAATAGTAATAGTAATAGTAAGACTGACAGTAGATTTGGACTAAAGTTACATGATGAATTGCGCATCACTAATTCTCCAATCCCTTTATACAACAGTCATAATAATACCAACAGTAGTAATAATAATAATGGTGATGATGAATCAAAAACTAATGGAACGGGATTGGGCATGGGGTCTTTAAGATTAGATTATAGTTTGGGAACCAATGATGTAGATCCTTTAGTTCTTCTATCTATTGATACATCTACTCCAGTTCATCGTGATGGTCATTCAGGTTATAAGCATGTTCAACATGTATATAACAATAGCTTTCATTTGAATTCGAATACTTTGAATCATAGTCAGATGAATACTAATCGTAGTAGTGATAGTTCCATCAAAAGTAGTAGCCGAAGAGCTTGGAGATAGATAATTAGAGTAGTAGTAGTATTAGTGATAGATGGTTTTGTATGACATGTTTAAATTAAATGATATGATACAATATAATAAGACGGTAATAACCATGATTCATGTACGTAATACTAGCCATCCTAATCTATGACTCCAACCCATTCATCCATTGAAACATGAAACTTCACCGAGAGCCTGTGATGAGCTAATGATACTGCTCTCTTCCCAATCTTTGAATCTTTTCCTTTTATTCTTTGCTTTGTTATTATGTTTATATTTCCTGCTAGTAACTATATTATGGTCTGGTAACACTACAAATTCATAACATTTACTATTATTATTATTACTACTACCACTACTACTAATACTACTACCACTAATACTACTTTTGGTATTACTACCGCTCTTGGTATCAAGATCCATTCTTGGATTTGATGATGGTACTTCTATGGTTATGGTTATGGTTATTATATGTGTATCCAGTACTACTCCAACAGGAGTTTCTAATGTCATTTTCTCAATATCGCCACTAACATTAGTATTATTATAATTGTTATTATTATTATTAGTGATTATTATTGTAATTATATTGGGCACTACTCTCACTTCTACCATGATTCCATTTATTCAGATCTCTGAGATTGACTTCAACAAGTGATCTGACCCGTGCTAAGTGTTTCCTTTCGTTAAACAACTCCTTGTGTTTATTCAATAGTGCCACAGCCACAGATGCTAATTCGGATCTTTCTTTAATCCATAATGTCTCCTGTTCCTTTCGTTCACTAACAAGTGCCTCTCTCTCCTCTTTCAATTCCTTCAACACTTTACTCCTTTCCATTTCAATTCTTGTTTTCATTTTTTCTTCTTCATTTTTTATCTTTCTCATGGCAAGCTTCTCAACCCTGTAGATCCTTTCCATCGCATCTTTCTCCGCAGATAATGTGCTTTCCATGTGGTCTTCTTGGGCTACTAATAGGTGACGTTGGCGATTTTTTAGTTCTTCATTGGCGACTAATAAATTAGCTTTTAAATTTTCATTATTAGTCGTGTTAGCAGCAGTCACAGTGGTTGTATTATTGATATAATTATTGACATAATTATCATTATCATGGGATGTAAATGGCTTATTACTTTTCATTCTCGAAGGAGAACCACCACTACTGTAACCACTGCTAACAGGACTACTACGATTACTATTACTATAATATTTATTGTTATTATGAATATCCAACCGATTTTTATTTAGATTATATTCTACTAAAGGTGCTTCATCTTCATCTTCTAGATAGACTTCATCATCGTTGTTGTCGTCATCATCGTCGTCTGATTCAGAGCCAACAAACGTCCTGACTGAACCCATCTTCTTAACAGGTGAGTAGTCGAAGTTGTTGCGACTGTCGGCAACCGTCGGTGATACACCTTCTTCATGAATATGAGCATTGCTATTATAATTATAATTATACTTATCATTATAACTGTCACTTTCTTGAGAACGACGTCGTAGATTATTGTTTCTAAAATTGGACAATGATTTGTTTTTGGATAAAAATCCTGAAGTAGTTGGATTAAGGGTGCTACTATTACTATTTTCATTATCAACTGAATTATTACTATCTACGGTAGTATCAGTAGCTTCAGGAACATCACTGGATGAATGATTTATAGGGGTATTTGTAGTATCAAGCATATCAGTTGTCAATTCAGAGGCATTGTCATTACCTCCAACTGAATCTAGTTCCAAAAATTCTTTACTACTATAGGTTGAGTTTCGTTTGGATGCAGCTGATACATTTGCACCATCTAATGCATTACCATTAACATTGGAATCACCTTCAATCCGCACAATGTCACTTCTATGATCATTATCATTATCATTATCATTAAGTGCATTATTATTCTTGTATCTACTATCATCACTATTCTTGTTCTTATTCATTTCTTGCAATATTGCCTGTCTTTGCAGTCCTGCTTCTGTGGTGGTAGGTCTTCCTCTAATATTTCTATATGCTGTCCGATTGGCCGTCTGGTTGGCTGTCTGATTGGGATGGATTTCGTAAGCATCTGCATCTGCAATTTCTCCAGCTAAATCTTCAAGAGTAGCTTCACCATGGGTCATCTTGAGATGTGATAATTCTACACTCTTCCTTCTATTATTGCGGGCCATTGACGCTAATTTACCGAAAGAACGGACACTATTGTTATCGCTACTTTCGTGATAAGTACTCTTCACTAGATATTTATCCTCATCTTGTATACCATCACTATTACTACCATTATCATTCTTATTGTCATTTGTCTCATCTTTACTCAGCGTTTGCTGTTCCCATGTTTCAACAATAGATTGACCAAGTCGTCGCATGCCAAATATGCCAGAATTTCGATGACTAATTTTATGTGCAACTGGTATATGCGTATATTCTTCTTCATAATCAGTATCATTCACATCATCCTCCTCTACGTTACCACCGGATGCATCATATGCATCATTAAGATTTATATTCACATCTACTGGAGCCGCTACTTGGATTAAAGTATTTTTTAATTTTTCTAATCCTCCAATTGTTCCAACACCAACTTCATCTTCCGACTCTTCGTGGTGTCCCTGTGGTTGGTTAACGGTAGAAGCTTTTGCAGTGAATTTTGTATCAAAAGGTTTAGTTGATTCCACGCGTTTAAGATAGCCAGATGAAGGCTGTGGTGATGGAGGTTCAAGAGGAGGAACAGAAGGAGGAGCTACCGGAAGATCAGCTGGGATACCTGAATTATCACTATCACTACTACCAACTTCTTCATCTCTATTACTATAAGTTCTAATCATATCTCTTAATTTTGAAAACCCTCCATTAGCATTAGAGTGTTCGTGATTAACAACAGATTGTCCATCTCCTCTTAATGATGGTCTACTTCCACCTTTAATATTATTAATATCAGCTATATCGGTAGGATCTTGATGTAAACTAGCTCTAAATTCAGCTGTGCTACCATCACTATTACCATTACCACCACTATTCAAGTCATCATTACTACTAGCATCAGGGAATGATCTTCCTCCTTCAATTTCTCTTCTTCCAGCGCTACTTTCATGTGCTTCGTAATAATCATCCAGATTGACACTGGCCCTCTTCAATAGCCGCATTGCTGCATTTGCTCTTTTATCATCACTCTGACCATTACCATTACCACTACTACTACTACTACTATTGTTATTCTTAGTTGGAGTTGGAGTAGTAGCTGGTTGTAGACCATAATGTACTGCATCAGGATGTTGCAATCCAAAGCTGTCACGTCTATTACTATTACTATTACTACTACTATTATTATTATTTCCGATTGGTGATTGTGCCATATCGGAATTGGCAAAAGGAATTGACTGTTGAGTTCCATTATCAAATGTATCATTGTCATGATGGCTATCACCACTGGCATTATCCCTGTTCCTACCCTTATTATTATCATTATTATCATTATTATCGCTTTGATCATTATTGCCTTGTGCTGCAGAAAGTTTCAATGACACTGGTTGAGAGGCTTTGTCTCTCAATGCCATAAAAGAAATACGATGTTGCATCCTTGATTGCATCGGTGACACTAGAGGTTGATGATTATTATTATTATCATTATTATTATTACCGGATAGAATATCAGTATTATCAGTGCTTGTTGTTCCAATGCTACCACCATCATGATCATGGATACTAAATTCTTCATCTTCTTCATGAAAGGTATCCATACTCATATTCATATTAAAAGTTGCACTACTATTACTGTCAGTGATCCCTTTGTTTATCCCTTTGTTTGTATCATTGCTATCATTCATATATTTGGTGGATGAAGCAGCAGTATCTGCTTCAAATCTTTGAACGCTTTCTATATTTTCGGCAAACATTACACTCTTTCTAAAATTTTTACCAATATCATTACTACTTTTAAGTTTTCCATTACTATTTAAACTACTACTACCATTACTGGATACGCTATATGTACTTCTATCATCATGTGCCCATGTTGGTCGGTTCATAACATTGAGATCTGGAGTAGAATCACATTGAGGAGTTTGGTATGCTGGTGGTGGTGGAGGCGGAAGTTTTCTGATGTTAGAAGCCTTTGATTTTGATAATGCAATTGATGATCTGTTATATCCATCAATATTCATGGATTGTGTTTGATCAATATTCATATTATTAGCAGTTATGCTAGTTCTGGATTGTGCACTAGATTTTAATTTATCAAATACGGACATTCTCTTCTTAGTACCAGATCCCTCACTATTTGTATAATTTTTACGCAGTGATGAAGCATCTGGTGATGAGATAACAGATTTTCTCATTTGTCTGATATTTGCTTTCAAATTAGAGTTTTCCATGCTTAATTATATGTGTATTCTTAAGTGGAAATAAGGATACCTCTTAGATATAGATCTAAACTAGTGATGTCTTTTAAAACTCTATCAAGCTTATAAAATTAATGTTTTTTGATAGCAAGAAAACAAGAAAACTCCCTTTACAACACAGGAACATACTGTACAACTTGAGCTCCTCACAGTTTCTCCTCCACCTTAACCATGATTAATAGTTGATATCGCATCAGGATAGGTAAGTAAAATTTTATTAATGATCAGATCTTGTCAAGTAAGGTCCATTTGTGGATAAAAAATCACAAAAATAATTTATATGTTCACTCACTGTTTATTTATTTTGGTATTTTCTTTCTACATTCTTTTTTCTTAATATATCTTAATAGATAGGATGATGCAACGTGTTAGTCGTACAATATTAAAGAATGTAGGTCGTCGTGGATTTTCTGATGTCAGTACATTATCTCCAAAAGCTATTATGATGAATAATATGGCTATTATAGAAGCGCAAGGTGCTGCTACAACGGCAGATGAATTAAAGGCAGCATTAAGGTAAGTTTTGTTATGAAATAATTTATTTATCATATGTCTTTTAATGGAATTATATCGTATCATTTGCTCACATCTATAATTGATTTGCTTGGTAACTTGATAATTCTTTAACATTTATTTTTTTGATAGTGCTACTGCTACTATTGAAAGCAGTGAAAGTACTAGTGGCGGTACAAGTGACACATGGCAAGAAGATCCAACAGCATGGCAAAATATGCAATTTTGGGACTATGTAAGTGCAGAAGCTAATCGTGACAATACCTATCCTTTTGTTATAGGTGGTATAGTTACATATCTATTATTAGGTGTAGGGTTACATATGGCCACTGCCACTCACGATCCAGCCAAATCTAAATATATTTCTATCGCCATGGGCCATAATAAACATTGATTAAGTTAGTGCATTTTGTTTTTGATTAAAATTTGCTGTAGCGGAAGATTAGTAGATAGATATCTACAAGAGTGATTCAGTAAGAATGAATACGAAGAATAATAGCAGCATGAATAATATTGAATTATTGGTTGAAATAAGTGTAATTTAATAATTTAATATTTTCATGTAAAATACAAATTGTAATGAGTTTCACTTAAATTTTCTTGAGTCTTCGCTGTTTTCTTTCACTACATTTTTCTTATTTTTGATAACACTATGCGTAGCTCCACGACTACTAAAGATATCACAATATCACAATATCATCAGTATCTATAGTAATTAAGAAGGTATGAACGCTTTCTTCACATTATCTATGATGGAGCTGAAGAACCCTCCGATAGAAGCCACCCTCCAACCGAATGGTTCAATTATACAGTCATCAATGCAAGTACCACCTATAACTGATGTGACTCTCATAGGTCCAATTTTACAACAATCGTGTCTTATTTCATTCATTTCTTTAGTTAATTTCATTTGCATATTCTGTTTGTGATGTATTGCTTGTGAGGGTGCGCTTACCCTCATTTCTTCAGCATGCTGTAATAGTTCTGCAAAACAATCTATTATGTGATTGCCATGTAATGATGACACTTCAAAACATAATGGTACACCTAAAGATTCTGCGAATTCTACAGCCATATCAGGCCATACCGCTCTTGGTACTAAGGGTGGGTTACCTTCTGCAGTTGGCTCTACAAGATCTAATTTCGTACCAACCAAGGCTATAGCAGTCCATGTAGAATGTTCAGTTAAGATTACATCTGGTACTATCTCCGCCAACCATTCAAATGATTCAATGGATGTAACGTCATATAAGAAAATTATACAATCTGCAATATTCGATTGTTCAACTACATTACTATTAGTAATACTTATACCACCTACATCATCATAAAGAACAGAAACATTCGCAACATGGTGATGTAAAGAGTCTCTACCAATAGTAGAAGATTCGTAATAATCAATAGGGACACCACAAAAGGCTTTGAATAATGATGTCTTACCACAATGTTCTTGTCCTATAATAGTAAGTCTGAATGTTCCTTCAATTCCTGGTTGATCATGACAAGTAGAATATAATCTCTGAACTGCTATTGAAGAGGATGATAATGGCATAGATGAAGTGCTATTACCGAAGTTATGACCTATCATACTATTCATGCTATAACCATTACCATTCATGCTATAACCATTACCATTCATGCTATAACCATTATCATGACTATGACTCATATTACTATTATTTGTGCTACTATTACCAGTATCTATAGTTAATCCCATCACATTACTATTAATACTACCATTCAAATAGTTATAATCAATATTATTATTCATATTCATCAGTTTATTGAGCTGCTGGCTATTCATGCTATTTCTCATATAATCGGGGGTATTAACCATATTCGTGCTATTCATTGTCATAGTATTACCAACTGAATTTAAGGTATGAACACTATTGAGACTCATAGCTACAGGGTCACCATACCTGCCTGTAGAAGCTTCTCCTACTCCAGCTATAGGTGATAATGATTCATTAGTAGTAGTAGTAGTAGTAGAGGTAGCAGTAGAAGGGAATGTATTATGATATGTCATACCAAGCCCCATGTGTCGCCCCCTCTCTTGCAATTCTTTTAGTTTTAAATCAGCTTCTCTAGCAGCCGCTTCTCTTTCTTGTTCTAATTTCAAATTTAAAGCTATTTTTTCTTCTTCAATCAATCTAATTTTTTTCGCTTCTTCTTCTTTTGCTTCAGATTCTAATCTAGCTTTTTCTTCTGCTTCTTTCTTAATACTTATCTCCATTAGTCGTATCTTTTCTAATTTAACTTTCTCTAATCTCTCATTTTCTCTATCTTCTTCTTCTTTTCTAGCTTTTTCTTCTTCTTCTTTAATTTTCTTTTCTTCGTTTCTTTTTTCTTTTTCCATTTTCATTTCTTCTTGTACAATTCTTAATTCTTCTTTTGTTTTCTCTTCATATCTTGTAACAACCTCCTCTAATTCTCCAGGTTTTCTTTTTTTATGCGCTTCAATAATTTGAGGAGTATCATCTTCAATTTTTTTCATAAAATCGGCATTGTCAACATCACCAATATCTTGTAAGGATGCGCACATTAACTCCAATTCTCTACTACTCATATAGAATCTTTTCATAATTGAAGCTGCATCCTCGTCTGGTATTTTTAGAAGCATCACGCCTGTCATATAATTGACACGAAACATTGGTACTAATCTTTCTAACAAAATATGTCTAAGATAAGCTTCTACATGATCAACTGTCCAAGTTTTACGAATTCTCAGTATATTGGCATTATGGTATTCTTCTTTGGTAAAAAATTCAATTTTTACATTATCTCTAATTGGGCGAAAACTCTTATATTTAGCATTTAATTTTAATAACCGTGAAGAATTTGTTTTCACATATCCTTTTTTAACAAAAGGATGATCACTATCATATTCATTTAAACATTCCGGATGTGCATCAATTTTTTGTAGAATAATATCGATAATTGAGTCATTTAATCCATAATCATCCTCATAAATAAATGTTATGGCACCATGTGAACACCATGTCATTAATCTTTCTTGTATTAAATGTTTCCATTGAGGTGATTGATATAAAAATACACATTCTGATTCTAAATCAGAATTTAATTCAGGTGTCAAACCTTCAGGAGCTTCATAATGTCTAGTCCATGTATCCATTTCTTGCCATTCTATTGATTTTGCACCTAATGCTATTAATATTTTAAATAATTCTTCACGTTTTTGTATCATTAATATATCATGAAACTGCTTTGCTCCTAAATATCTTTCGTCATCAAATGGATGACGAACATATATCATATTTGGTCGAGGTGCTGGTTTGAATCTTCTTGACCATGTCTTAGATTGTGATTCCATAAACGATAAAACCATAGAATTACCAGTTTTACGCCTAATTTTAGCTTCTAATTTTTTAGCTATCGTTAAACCACGATCTTTATCTAATAAACCAACCATTGTATCAAATAACACATCTTCTAATATTACTATAAAATGACTCAATTCATCTTTAATTTTACGACGAGTTGAAGACATTTATAACACGTATAAACAATTTATAATATTATTTGAATCAAATTGGATCCAATTTTTGAAGAAAAATTAGTTATTCGCTTATTATACTGGAAACTGGAGAATCGAATGAGATTGAGAGCAGACAGCAGACAGGGGGCAGAGGAGACCCACTGCAGGACACTGGTGAGCTGGTGACTATGTGACTACCAACGACTGGTTGATAGGGGGTGTTGTTGTTATTATTACATTTTAGATTAATTGAATTAAAAGTGATATTAATGTACGTCTTTCCTTAGTTACTTTCTTTCTTAAATTTATTTCACTCTTATATTTTTATTTATAATTTATTCATAATTTTTATTTAAATTAGTTACTTTCATACTGTATTGTACTGTATTGTCGTCATTGATGATTAATGATGATTTCCTATAACCGTCCACGACCAAAATAACATTGTATTCAACGAATAAATAAGTAAATGAATTAATAGACTCAAATGAAATGAATTAGCCGTTATTTTCATTACTATAAATTAATCATTCAGATATTCAGTTATCCCATTCAATAATAGTTAGTGCATGTACATGCAATTAGAGTCAGTCAATACACAACAACAACAACAACAATAACGACAATGATTATAAAGATCATTATATTTTAGATTTCAAATCACTTCTACTTATATGAATACTACTAATACTACTCTTACTACCAATCAAATTGCACTACCGCTACCACTACTACAACTACTACTACCACATCAAAATTACATTACTATTAGTATATTTGTATTTTTCATATTTAAATATATTTATTCAGTAGCAGGAGCAGCAGGTGCTTCGCCAGTTTTAGGATCAGCAATAGCTTCTGCAACTTCTTCAGCTGAAGGTGTAGCTGACTCTGCACTAATTGTAGCCATTTCAGACGCAGCAGCAGCAGAACCTTTCTTGGCAGCTGCATTTGCAGCTATTTCAGCTTCAACTTCGCGTAATAATCTTTCAAATTCTTCTTGTTCGCCTTTTTTACCAGCTTTCAAGCCTGACATGTTAGTAGATTCACCATTTTCAAGATCTTTGAAAAATTCTAATTCATCAATCCACTCTGCTGGTAATGAAGATTTGGTTACAAAACTTCCTAATTGTTTAGTTGGTAGGACACCAGCACCAAACCCAAGTGTATCAACAATATCTTCATCTAATCCATTTAATTCACCAATGTCATTAGCTAATTCACGCATTTCAATTTCCATTACTTTTGAGCTAAAATCATCGGCATCCTTACGCATGTCCACTTCAAACATTCTTCTCCATGTACCTTCAACAATATCAGTAGATTCATTAATAACTTCAATTTCTTCATCTTTAGGTCCATTGTTATAACCTACTTTGGTGTAAGGACTACCTTTCCACCATAATAATGTATCTTCAGGATCAAATGGAACATAATCATCTTGTCTATTATTACGTCTTGGTTTTGGTCTTCTTTTATTATTCTGTCCCTCACCTCCTTCAGCACGTGGAGCTTGCTCTTCTTCTTCAGGATCTCTACCTTCGACTACATATTCATCATCATCATCATCAGTAGCACGGTATGGTAACATAGATAATTCAATTTTACGCGAGGTGTCTAATGCAGAGTGTACACGGCAACGGACAACATCACCAGCACTAAATAATTGTTCGCAATCTGATTTATCTAGAGTACTATCAGTAGGTGCTTGTTTCTTTAATATATTAGTTAGCCCTCTTGGAATACGAGAATGATGCACTAAACCAACAGCATCATAACCAGCTGGACGTACAAATAAACCAAATGAAGCAACGTTTTGTACTACACCTTGGAACCATTTCGTATGAGGGATATGTCCCAATGGATTACCTGCATCTGGATCGACATCCATACTCAAGACTAATTTACGATCACCAATTGATAATTGCTCGATTTTAACTTGTACGGTTTCGCCTGCTTTATATGAATCTTGAATTGATCCTTTAGGTAAAGGTTCAGGTAATTTAGATGCAGGAACTAATCCCTCTACACCAAAATTATCTAATTCAGCAAATATTCCAAAATCATGTGTCGAAATAACAGTAGCTTCATAAAACTTAGCTGATAAATCTTGACCTTCTAATGAACTAATATCAGTACGTGTAGCATGACCAGGTGCTAAATATTTTGCAGATATTGTTTCTTTTTCTGCATCTACACCAATTAATTCAATACTAACCATGTCTTTCGATTTATCAGTAGCTAAGGTTTTTAATTTTTCATATGAGCCTCTTGTTAATTGAGAACGTGGAATTAAAATATTTTGACCACCATCAACTTCAACAAATATTCCAAATTGTTTAGCAGATATTACTTTTGCTTCATATTCTTGACCTATTTCAAATTTAGCAAAACCTTCTACTACTGGTGCTGCTGGTGCCGCTTCTTCTGAAGTATCACTGGCTTCTGTAGATGCTTCAATGGTAGTATCATCAGACGATTCTGTAGTATCAACTGCAGCTACAGCTTCAATACTTGGTACTTCAGTACCTTCTTCTGTGCTTGCTTCATCAGACTCAGACTCACACATCATTAAACTCATTTTATTACCACGCATTGGTATATTACGGATTAAAAAACCATTTGTAATAGCTGAAAATAAAGCTATTAAGATGAATAGTCTTATCATTATTCAAAAATTTTAACTACTTCCAACAAGAAAATGCGTTTATTATATAAGTGCAACTTCAGAGACGAAGCAAAGTCGTGGTCAGTGGGTCAGGGGAAGGAACACAAAGGACAGCTTACCCCCCGTGCGTACAACATGGAGGAATTGCGAAGGGAGTGAAGCCAGGGGGTATTTTTTCACAGAGAAAAAATAAAATAACACCT
>Ga0099800_1281_pt1 | contig 11684 bp, 9 predicted proteins | sample Uncmet6_SortRC_1_FD_89868 | JGI IMG/M metagenome (GOLD analysis project Ga0099800, IMG submission 89868) | Marine eukaryotic communities from CALCOFI LINE 67, Pacific Ocean - CN11_C50_N6_SortRC_1 | ecosystem: Environmental > Aquatic > Marine > Oceanic | place: Pacific Ocean: Monterey Bay | collected... | reverse complement strand
ACATTTTCATTCAGATAAACCAGACCCTCACGCAAAGCGCCTTTTTCCGACACCCTAAAATCACCCTCATCACCAACACCATAAAACTTTAGCTTTTGGCTTTCCCAATTGACAGTTACCCTCGAGTCGTTCTGAATTCTTGTAATCAAAGGCGCTGCGTGTAAAAACTTAAAACTCACAAAAAATAAAAGAACCATGAGGTTTATACGCATATGAAAATCTCCCTAGGGGTTTATAATTCCAAGTAGCTCATCGGCAATCTCCCCGACCCCCGCCACAATGGAAGGCTTAACAACATCAAAGTCGCCCATATAACCAGAGCAACACCCACCAGCTTCGGTAACCAGCAAAGATCCGGCAGCCATATCCCAAGGCTTTAAACCATCTTCCCAAAAAGCATCAAACACGCCCTTGGCGACAAAAGCAAGATCAAGAGCAGCAGCACCATCTCTGCGAATACTCTGACAACTCAAAGCAACTTTCTTAAAGAGATCGACGCCACTCTCCAACTGCGACCCAACGTTATAATAAAAACCAGTTACCAGAAATGATTCTGCAAAGGGACGTGGTTGGCGCACCGCAATCTTACTCCCGTTCAGCTCTGCACCAAACCCTAGGCGAGCGTGATAGAGGTCTTTGCGCACAGGATCACCTATAACACCGACCTGCACATCAATTTTACCTCCTTTAACGATGCCAACACCAATAGAAACGCAAAAGAAAGGGTAACGATTAGCAAAATTTGTGGTGCCGTCCAAAGGATCAACAACCCAAACAAAGCGACCCTCTAGCAATTTCGGAACGACCTCTTGTTCTTCTGAGATTATTTGGTCATCCGGAAAAACACTCTGGATTCCTGTCAGTATTATATGCTCAGAAGCTAAATCAGCTTCCGTGACCAAACTCGAGTCACCTTTTTGCATGCAATCAAAGCTCTTTCCAAAAAAGCTCATCAAAGAAGAGCCGGCCTTCAAAGCAAGATCTTTTGCAACCTCAAGGCGTCGGTTAATATCCTGATCTATAATATTAAAACCCCTAGCAATCGACGATCTATAAAATTTGTGGCATCCTAGGCCCGACATGAAAAAATGCAAAGGCTTTCCCAGGATATCACATGAGCAGTCTGAATCTAACAATATATCAAATTTTAATGCTTGGGATAGGGTCTATCCTATTAGGATACCTAATATTTCTCTTGCTTTTATTCCTTCTGCCTCGAAGGCTGAAAACTGAAAATAAACAACAAAAAGAAGCCGCCCTCAAAAAGGCCATGGGCCAAAAAGAAAAGATTATAAAGGAGAGCTCTGCTCGCTCAGAGTATAAACTCAGACTTGACCATGATCGCTTAGAGTCTGATATTACTAACACAAAGTCCGACCTATTGGCGCAGGAAGAGGAGGCACTCCAGTTAGAGGAAACCATTAAACAAACCCAAACCAGAATAGACAGGCAGGACAAAGACCTCCAACAAAAGACTCAGAAGCTATCTAGCGCGCAAACAAAACACGCAGGCGCTCAGAGCCAGTTAGAGAACAAAAAGATTCAACTCACTGAAAAGCTAGAGGCAATATCTGAAGAAAAAGCACACGCATTAAAGGAAAAGCTCGTTAAAGACTTGGTTGAATCTAGAAAGCTAGAATCCCAAAAAACTCTGAAAAGCCTACAAGAGAACCTAAACACTCATATAGGCAAAATGGCTCAAAGAGTTCACTCTACTGTAGCAGCGAGGTATTCACCTGAATTTATCTGGCCGAAGTCTTCTAGCGTCATAGAGGTTAACGACCCTAAAACTATAGAAGCTTTGAGCAAAGAAGGCGACTTGCTTGATGAGCTGAGAGAACTCACAGAGCACGTGCAAATCGACATCGCTACCGACAAGAATGAGAACCCCATTGGAGTTAAATTAGTCGGGGGCTACGGTATATTTAAAGAGTCCGCAAAAATGACCCTAGAAGAATGCCTCAGAAAGAGCTCAAGCAACTGGGGCAAAGTAAATAGTGCTTACTATAGGCACAGAAAAAACTTGGAACAAGAAGCCTATAAATTGGGTCAAAAAGCCATGATTCAGCTCCAGCTTAAGGGGGTGCACGACGAAATTCTGACCATGATTGGCGCGCTAAACTGGAGGACTAGCTATCGGCAAAACCAGTTCCTTCACTCACTGGAAGTAGCTACACTGGCAGGAATCATTGCTCAAGAGCTGAAATTAGACCCGGATATAGCAAAAAGGTGTGGTATCATGCATGACATAGGAAAGGGCATCGATTACAGAATCGAAGGCTCCCACGCCGTGATAAGTAGTGACTATGCAGATCGGTTTGGAGAAAACAGGCTGATTTGCGACACGGTCATGTCTCACCACAACGACCTATTGTTAGAAACACCGATGTCTTATGTACTTAAATCTGCGGACACACTGTCCGGGGCCCGACCAGGAGCCCGAGTAAATTTAGAAGAAGGATATCAAATTAGGCTCTCAGCTATTGACCAGGCAGTAAGAAGTTTCCCAGGAATCATGAAAGTTGCTATCATGAGTGGGGGAAGAGAAGTCCATATTGAGGTTGACCATAAAAAAGTCAATGAAAAAGAGATTGAGAAACTAGCTGGGGCTATCGCAAAAAAAATCGAAGATACCGTTGCATACCCCGGACAAATAAAAGTGCTACTGTCAAGACGCTTCGAGGCATCGGCAGTGGCCTAAATGGGAAATCGATGAGAGGACGCATCTCTAGGAAAAAATTGCAACAGGCTGAAGAAAAAGCACAGCTTTATATTAGAGCAAATCGCCTCCTTGCAGCAGAGAAATTATTAAATGAGACCCTGAAGAGGGAGCCAAATGCAAGCAACATAAGACTTCTACTAGCCAGCCTTTACCAGCAACAATCAAACTATCCTAAAGCTATTGGACAATTAACGTCCGCAATAAGCGCCAACCCAAACTTCCTAGAGGCATCAATTACCCTCTGTTCAATTCTCTGCGACTTAGGGCAGTACGACGAAGCACGTGAACTTTACGATAGGATAAAAAACCACCGAAAATCAGAAGGCAGCCTCCCGAGCACAATCCGTGGAAGGCTCGCTAACCTCCATGCTGAAAACGGGATGATATACGAAAAAACTGGGCTTATTCCAGAAGCCGCACAAGAATTCACCAAGGCCTTAGCACTCTTTTCCGATATGCCAGATATAAGGCTAAAGCTTGCAGAAATATTAATCAAACAAGGACACAACCAGAAAGCGCAAAGAGAGCTAAAGCAGCTACTCGCCAAAGACCCAAATCACGCCGAAGCTTTAGCGCAACTAGGCCTGTCCTTTTTCAATGAGAACAGCCTAGACTTAGCACGTGATAATTTGAAGAAGTCCCTAGTAGCTGACCCAAACAACCAAGTTGCAAAGGCATATAGTCAACTATTAGGGGCATAAAGGCCTATACATTAAGCTCAGGGCGAGCTCTCATCAAACTCAGCATCCACAACATTCGGATCAGCCTTACCTGAAGCAGCACCCTGCTCTTCCTGATTGCTCGCCGACGCCCCAGCATGCGACTGACCTTCTGTTTTATAAAGCGCCTCTGCTAGTTTATGAGAGACTGCTTCTAACTTCTCTTTGGAAAGCTTAAGCGCTTCAGCATCGCCAGAGTCCAATTTACCTTTTGCATCTGCAAGAGCGGCCTCTACCTCGGACTTAACATTCTCAGGCACCTTATCACCAGCTTCGGAGAGAGACTTCTCTGTTGTAAAGACCAATGAATCAAGAACATTGCGGTTTTCAACCGCTTCTCGCTTATGCTTATCAGCTTCTTTATTAGCCTCTGCCTCCTTCACCATCCTATCGATATCAGACTCATCCATTTTTGTAGCAGCTTCAATAGTCACCTTCTGCTCTTTCCCTGTACCCATATCTTTTGCCGAAACAGCCAAAATGCCGTTAGCATCGATATCAAAAGTCACCTCCACTTGAGGAACTCCACGAGGTGCTGGAGGAATATCTTGAAGAGTAAAGTTTGCCAACTTTCTATTATCAGCAGCCATATCTCTTTCTCCTTGCATAACGGCAATTTCTACTGATGTCTGATTATCAGCAGCTGTAGAGAAAACCTGACTCTTCTTATGGGGAATTGTAGTATTCCTCTCTATTAGCTTAGTCATAACACCACCCAATGTCTCAATACCTAGTGTTAAAGGCGTCACATCGAGAAGCAACACGTCCTTAACATCACCAGAGAGAACACCTCCTTGAACCGCTGCACCAATACCCACCACTTCATCTGGATTAACTGACTTATTTGGATCTTTTCCAAAGAAGGACTTAACCTTTTGCTGAACTAACGGAATACGAGTCGAACCACCAACTAAAATAACTTCGTCAACCTCACTAACGTTAAGTCCTGCGTCTGTAAGAACCTGCTGACATGGCTCAAGAGTCTTAGCTACAATAGACTCTATCATTTGCTCAAACTTAGAACGTGGCAAAGACACGTTTAAGTGCTTAGGTCCGGTCTGATCTGCCGTCAAAAATGGTAGGTTAATATCTGTAGATTGGGCAGTAGACAACTCAATTTTCGCTTTCTCGGCCGCCTCTCTCAAGCGCTGCATAGCCATCGGGTCTTTGGAAACATCCACACCAGACTCAGACTTGAAGGTTTGCACCAAGTACTTAATAACCTCCTCATCTACATTGTCCCCACCAAGATGGTTATTACCACCGGTAGACAAAACTTCTACGACACTTTCCCCAACTTCAAGAATAGAAACATCAAAAGTACCACCACCAAAATCGAAAACCGCTACTTTTTCATCTTTTTTCTTATCCAACCCATAGGCCAAAGCCGCTGCGGTCGGCTCATTTACAATCCTCTTTACATCCAAACCAGCGATCTTACCGGCATCTTTTGTAGCCTGACGCTGAGAATCGTTAAAATATGCTGGAACCGTAATAACAGCTTCAGTAACTTTTTCGCCTAGATAATCCTCAGCAGATTGAACAAGCTTTCCTAAGACCTTAGCTCCAATTTCCTGTGGAGAATACTGCTTACCGCCAATCTCAAACACTATTGCGTCACTTTTGCCTTTTGTAACCTTGTAAGGCATTGCAGCAGCTTCCTCTGCTCTTTCCGAAAACACGCAACCCATGAAGCGTTTTGCCGAAAACACAGTCTGCTCAGGATTTGTAACAGCTTGTCGTCGGGCTGCATCACCAACAAGTACTTCGCCTTCCTTAGTGAAGCCAATAACACTCGGAGTAGTTCTTTTTCCTTCGGCATTGCTAATTATGACCGGCTGCCCTTGCTCCATTACCGCAACCACAGAGTTTGTAGTCCCTAAATCAATTCCTACTATTTTTCCCATTATTTCACTCCATTATCATGTACTTAGTGTCCTGGCCTGGTATGTCCCATTCGCCTACCCCGCAACTTAATACCCAAATTTACTATGTCAACCTCCTCGTGTTAATATATTCATTGAAGGAGGAATTTTTTTGCACGAGTTATATTGCCCATCATGTAACACACCCTCACACTTCGATTTTTCAGACTACCTGTTAATGTGTCCAGTTTGCTCTGTAACATTTACGGTTAACCTGGAGAGCGGCGTAAAAGAAATTTATGGCGACCACTATATAGTTCCAAACACCATCGACCCTGCCGCAGTCAAAGAGCTGAGTGTCGAGTGGCTTATGCGACTCCATCATAGACCAGGCATGGCACCAAAAGAATACTTCATAGTCGACATACAAGGGTTCAGTGTCCCATTATGGATCACCTCACTAGAAGGCCACACAGCCTGGAAAGGCCTTATAAAGAAACAAAAAAATTACGGTGGCCCTCAGCCCGCTGGGGGTGAATACCTCATTGAAACAGGTCAATTCCGACGGGGTTATCGTTGGGCCATAAGTGCGAGAAAAAATATCTGTGAAACATGGGGGCTGTCACGCCTGCATATTCCTGCTGAGGATATTAAAGTTGATTGGGATGGCTTCCCACTAGACTCAACTGTATCACGAGGTCGGCTAGTGGCTGATGAGAAAGCTAAATCAGCATACGACATACGGAAATACTTCGAATTTAAGTTTGCAAATGGTCTGCCTATACTAGGAGTTCAAACATCGGAAGAAGAGGCGCTGCGGAGAACTCAAAGTCACATACAAACATATCACCGAAAACTTGCCAGCCTTAACGTCGAATATCTTATTGACCACCAAACAGAGCTCGAAGTAGCAGGCATACAGCTCATGCATGTTCCTTTCTGGAAAGTTTCATACGTCTACCGACCAAAAACTGTTCTTCGCCATTTCGTAACCCCTAAAGAGCATCGCTTAATAATTGATGGCTATGGCAAAGGAATACTAAACGCAGAGCTGGCAATCCAATATCATGAGAAAGTTCTTCTAAATGGAATCGTTTGCGGCATAAGCGCACTCATTTTTCTGACTCTCGGCTTAATTTGGCATCCGGCCTTTATGTTCGTAGCATTATTTGCTGCAATATTATCTGGCATCAGCTTCTTTCTAGGTGTCACTCGAAAAGCCAAAAAGGCTGCTCAAGAACTTGCAAAAAAGCATGACTCTCACAAGAAAACAACTACTGAAGAAATTCTAGTAGCGGACCCTGCCACCGATAATTATGTAGCCGGTGGCGGCGGAATCTCAGGGGCTTGAGCTAAATTAGCACACCTCAAATTAAGAAATTTTTCTAGCTGGACAGTATTTATCGGCTTCTCTAAAAACCCTAACCCAGTCTCTTCATCAGCATAAACATCCACTACCCGCTGCTCGCTGGAAAGAGCCGAGACAAAAAATGTTAGAATATTAGGAAAATTGCTAATTATCTGCCGACTACACTCAATTCCATCCATTTCTGGCATTATAATATCCAAAGAAACAAAGTCTACCTGGTGGTTTTTGAGATACTTCAAAGCATCAGAAGCAGAATAAACTACATCTGCAACCTTCAGACCAATGCTCTCTGAAGCCTCGACCATCGCTTTTCCAGCCAGTTTGCAGTCATCCACTATAAGAATCTTTTTGCCTTTCCAATCAACCACAATATTTCTCCTACTTAGACGCCCTTATAACGATAAAGGCATAATACCCGATAAAAAACAAAGAATAGCAAAAATAATTTACCACTTTTCCCAAGCGGCCACATCACTCCCGAAAAGAACTCCAGATCTCTTAATAATATCAGTGCATTGTTTAAAATAAAGACAATACAAGAATCCACTGGTAAGAAAAATAGCAGCACAACAGCACCGAGCGAAACATATAGAAATAAAGAACCAAGTAAGGAGAAGAAAAACCATAACACTCCCAACTCACCTATCAATGCGCCGATAAGAAGACTCAGATATACTTGCTTAACTAAAGATTCACTAACTGACCTTGCAGGCACCAAGACAATACATACAGCACCCCAACTTAAAAGGTTGGCAAGTGAGAAAAACCCATCAAAAAAGATCGTTATTTGAACAAAAATTACGAACAGCAACAACACATACTTTGGAACACGACCGAAAAAATTATCGGCCAAACGCAACACCAAGATAGTTATAAATGCTCGCTGCACCGGCTGGGAAAATCCGACACAAGAAGCATATAGAAAACTCAAAAAAACTGAACACAGATCCAACCAACGATCTAAGCGAAAGACAAGGACAGGATTAATAAGGCAAAGCACACCAAAAATTCGACAAGGAATTGATAAGAAAAAATACGATGCCCTATAAAAAACACCGAGGTGAAAACCGCTTACTACAACCAAGTGATACCAACCAATAGCCCTAAAAACCTCTCGCAAACTGCGATCAAGATAGTCCTTTCGACCAAATATCACTGCCCAAAACCAGCCCGAAAGTGGTTGCGGAAGCTCTGCTAGAGTCCCAGCTATAAACTCTTCCATATGGATTTTCCCAGCCGAAAACCTCGAAATTATCAGGTTATGCTTTAAAAACCAGTGACCAAGTCGTCATTTAAGGATGTACAATATTGGCAAGGGGGAAAGGCGCAATGGCCGAAAAACTAAAACAATGGATCGAATGCACCGACTTAAGGAGCCTAGACGCTAGAGCACAATGCTTTCATTCGATCGCATGCAAAGTAATCCATAGAGACACCATACTCACAATCGTAAAAACTATAAATCACCAGATAAATACAAAAATAGATTTCGAATACATAGTTAATAGTTTTGCCACTTTCGATATAGACCTTACTAGCTACATAACAACAGAAACCGAGGCTCACATCAGCAACCATGGTCAAGAAATCCATCAAGAACTCTCAATTATTGCAAATCATGCAGACTCAGATACATGGAAATTCATCGCAGCATGGGCCGCTCTTAATGAGGATTGCTTAACACAGGCTTATAGTACTTTATCGACCGTTAAAGAACATGATTGCAACACCCGTGGACTAATGGGTCAAGTATTACTGGAACAAGGTAAAGCTAAAGAAGCAATAAAGTCTTTTCAGTTGGCTCTACAGTTAAATAAAAATGATGCTGTTTTGTGGTTCCAGATCGCTAAAGCCTATTACTGTTCAGATAATCTCCAATATACTCTAGAATCTCTTGAACACTGTCTTAGAATCTACCCAAATAATCTCGACTGTGCAGAGTTCTTGCTCTTAATAATGCACGACAGTCCAAAAAAAATTCCTAACCACAACAGGTACTGGAAAATCATCGAGGAAAATATAAACAATCAAAACCCCCGCTCCGTGGCTATGTTATTAACAGCATCCTTAAAAAACGATAACAAACAAGGCTTCGAGAACACACTCGATAAATGCAGCCGAATTTGCCTCACCGGCAACGCCGATTTCGTGCAATTGCTACCCGAAATACTTCAGAAGATAAATGAAAGAAAGGACTGGAAGAGACTGCAAATCAAGCTATTTAAGAAACTTACCCAAGAGCACAGGCCTGAGTCATAGGCACACCACAGAAGCCCGCCGACCTTGCCCTCAACACACCTAGTACACCCCTTGCTGCCAGCACTTTCACAGCAAAAGCGGCATGAAGAGTATGCCCTGGTTTATGGGCCACAACATGCCCCAATATTGGGCGACCGAGAAGATAAAGGTCACCCAACATATCAAGCATTTTATGCTGCGCAAACTCATCTACAGAACGCAAACCACCGTCATTAATGACACCAGCATCAGAAACAACAATGGCGTTATCTAAGGATCCACCACGAGCTAGCCCCTGCTGCCTCATGGAATTTACATCATTTATATGACAAAAAGTTCTTGCGGAGGTTAGCCTTTCGTCTTCTGCACCCTCTACATATGTGGCCGTCTGCTTACCAATCACACTTCCTTCGAAATTTATCGTACATTGCATTTTGGTCACGGAAGACGAGGGTTCAACCTTCAAAAATTGGTCCCCCAACCTTACCTCAAAAGGCCGAAGAACGGTAAAGTAAGACCGCGGCCGATTTAGCGATCTTAAACCTATCCTCCTGAACTCCTTTAAGAAAGCAAATGCACTGCCATCCATAATCGGTACTTCAGGGCCATTCAACTCAACAACAGCATTATCAATATTCATAATGTAGAAGGCAGCCATTAAGTGCTCTACTGTCGCCACAGAATAATCCCCAAGACCAAGAACAGTGCACAACTTTGTAGAAACTATATTGGTAGCTTCGGCAAGAATCGGCTCTGAACTAGCTATGTCGGATCTAATAAAACTAATCCCGGAGTCCGCTGACGCAGGGGAAACCCGCAGACTTACTTTCGTCCCAGAATGAAGGCCAACACCTTCTATCACTACAGCCGCTGCTAAAGTATGCTGACAATCAAAAGAGCTCACTAAACTAAATACCTCTAAATCAAGAGTACCAATCAATTATTAGTAAGCAATTTCCATACCAAAAATCCACCAGGCAAAAAAACCTCTATCTATCTGATTAAACTACAAATAAATAATTTAAATTTATAATAAGTGCTTGCAAGCATGTTGCGACATTACCACAGAAGACTAATCGTCGTGGCTACAAAGCCACACGAAAAACTAAACATTAGAGGAATAAAGACCCGTAAGGCCATCGTATTCAGATTGTAAGAGGTCATCCAAGTTTTCTGAGGCGGAGTCGAGTTCTTCCATTCCCAGAGACCGAAAAAGCAATTCTCTGGTTTCATTGCTCCACCATGAAAAGCTATCTTCAAGCTGCCCTGAAACAAACTTTACCAGCCACAGAAAATACCCGGATATAGACAAGGGAAAGGGCGAGCGTAAATATAGTCGCTTGGCAACTACCTTTTCTGCCTCCCTGATACTACATACTTCCCAAATTTCAGGAATAAAGGAACACTCACCTATATCAAAAGTCCTACAGCTGTATCCATACAGACCGAACCTTGCTCCTAAAAATAATTCCCACTCTGCCAACTTCGATAAAAAGCCAAACCCTTCACCTTCTAACTCCATAAGAACTGCCTTCAAAGGTTTGCCGGAAAAAGAAGCTATACCTATTAATTCTTGAAAGGCATACGACCTCATAAAGCAAGAAAGATACATGCCAGATACAGCTTCATTCCCCGAAAGATGAACAAAGTTGGAGATAAATCTCACATATTCCAACCAAGCTCTATCCTCGCAGTAAAAAACCTCACAGACATCCGAAGTCCTATCTAAAAACCCTGTCACAAACTGAATTTCTTGAGAGTGCGATGGCACATTTACCAACATCCTGCCACAAGACAGCGGCTTGATCGAATTACCCAACCTATCGGCACCATCCGAAGAAAACCAACCGAACCTTGATTTGAAGTAATCCAGCTGATCTTTCCCTCGAAGAGACCGCTCTAGGCGAGAAAAAATAATCTCAATTGCATTTTGAAGAGTTCGGCGGCTTTCACAATACAAAACCACAAAACACTCTCGCGCTAACACCTTCATTAAAAGGTCCGTTTGCGGCAGATGGTCTGATACGTCGATAAAAACTTCAGAGAACTTTGAGGCCCCAACACTCGCACCTGTGAGCAATGACGTAAATTTTAGGTTGTTCTGCAAAAGAGCGCGGCAACTACTCTCTAAAGACAACTCTATAACTCCCGGTGCACTATTTTTCTTAACACTATCGAACCAAGAAATCACTGACCGTTCGACTCTTTCCCCCCAGGAACCCACTCCCCACCTAGGGATAGGGCCTTTCTTACCCCAAATACCCTCAAGCCTGCAATGACCGGATTCCAAGGTTCGCACCCAACCACCTATAAGCTTGTCATAGTCAGATACAGCAAGTGAAATATCTACCACTCCAGCTTCAACACCAAATACAACTGGAATGCTCGGAAAACTTCTAAAAACCCGAAATCTCTGCGACTTCTTAGGTGTGGCGAGCTTACGCTCTAGCACTCCCAACAAAGGTAAATAACCAGTAGAAAAGCCCGGAAAACCAACCGAGATACCCTTCCGTAAGGCGATCCGATAACGGCAAGATAAAGCTACTTCAAAAACCACATCAAAGGCATTCTCGCTAAATATAAAAACAGAAACAAACTTAGCTGAGTGTAATTTATCTAAAACAGCCTTCGACTTTACCTGTTTTTCAAGTAAACTATCAAAAAGGTTTTCCTCCTCATGAGCCTTAATCACACTATAACCATCGAAAGATACCACCAAAATATCAATTTCCGATTGGCGATCTAAAGCCGACTCAACATCAGCAATGAAT
>Ga0099800_1280_pt1 | contig 11695 bp, 7 predicted proteins | sample Uncmet6_SortRC_1_FD_89868 | JGI IMG/M metagenome (GOLD analysis project Ga0099800, IMG submission 89868) | Marine eukaryotic communities from CALCOFI LINE 67, Pacific Ocean - CN11_C50_N6_SortRC_1 | ecosystem: Environmental > Aquatic > Marine > Oceanic | place: Pacific Ocean: Monterey Bay | collected... | reverse complement strand
AAAGAACTAACTTTGCGTCGAGAGTTCAATGTTCATGTGCGCTTTTTCAATCAAAGTCTTCAGATCAAGAGTCCAAGTGTGGTTGCTCCTGCCAACAAGAGAAGGAATCCATTATCAGCATCAAGACTCAGGGTTGGCATTCCAGACATTGGTCCAAGAAGAACAAGAAGCAACAGAATCAAGCAGAACGCAAGCACAGAAGCATAGTGAGACAAGCTTGTCCAAGACTTCAATCGCATACTTGGAGCCAGTGTGTTTCCTACTGCTTGTGCTCCTGTTGGTCCAAAGACTTCCATAAGACCCTTGTCAAAGGTTTTAAAGCTAATGTGATACCCAAAGAAAAGTGAAGCATTTCCAAAGGTTTCTGCATACACCTTGTCAATAAACCATCGTTTGTTTGTAAACAGATAGAAAGATCGGAAGCTTGATGAAAGTGTCAAAAGATTCAATGCAAACCCTTTCAATGGTCCAAGATGCACACTATACGCAAGTACACATCCAAGTGCAGTTGCAATCAAAGGTGCAAGTTTCGCATGAAGTGGAAGAATCTCACCTTCAATACCATTTGGTACACCTCCAGCAAACACAAGAGCATTTCCCCAGAAAGGTGTTCCAAACCCTGTAAAGGCTTCTTTCAATGTTTCTGCTCCAAAGATAGTTGCTCCTGACAAAATCAAAAGTGGAAGCATAATTGGCCAAGATCCTTCATGTGCACCAGTCAAACCAGCTTTCTGCGTTCGAGGACTTCCCCAAAATACAAGAAAGACTAGTCGGAAAGAATAGTAAGAAGTACAGAAGGCTGCAAAGATTCCAAGGAAGTATGCAAGTAGACCGGTTGTCATTCCTCGAGTATAGGCAGCTTCAAGCACCAAATCCTTTGAATAGAAAGCACCCAAGTAAGGGAATCCAACAAGGGCAAGAGATCCAATCATCATACAGGTGTACGTCAATGGAAGAACTTTTGCAAGACCACCCATCTTTCGCATGTCTTGTTCTCCTCCAATTGCATGAATCACAGAACCTGCACACAAGAAAAGCAATGCTTTAAAGAATGCATGAATAACCATGTGATAAAGAGCAACACTATACGCACCAACTCCAGCTGCAAAAACCATATATCCAAGCTGACTACAGGTTGAGTACGCAATTACTCGCTTCATGTCATTTTGAGTAAGTCCAGTGACAGCTCCAAGAATAGCAGTGGTTGCTCCAACAAGAGTGACAACCATCAATGCATCCGGTGCATACGCAAGAAGAGGAGATACTCGTGCAAGAAGAAAGACTCCTGCAGTAACCATGGTTGCCGCGTGAATCAATGCAGACACGGGAGTTGGTCCTTCCATTGCGTCAGGAAGCCAGGTGTGCAATCCAACTTGCGCAGACTTTCCAATCGCACCAATGAAAAGCAAACATCCAATGGCAGTCAATGCATGAACATCATTTCCAAGGAAAACAAAGGAATCAGATGCATGAAGGTGTGCTGTGCTAAAGACAGTTGCATAATCAATGGTTTTAAAAAGCAAGTAGATTCCAAAGATTCCAAGTGCAAGCCCAACGTCCCCAACTCGGTTCATAATCATTGCTTTAATTGAAGCTTTGTTTGCTTGTGCTCGTGTAAACCAGAAGTTAATAAGCAAGTAAGACGCAAGACCAACTCCTTCCCATCCAAGGAAAAGAATCAAAAAGTTGTTTCCAGTCACCAAAAGCATCATAAAGATAGTAAAGGTTGAAAGGTAGGTCATAAACCGAGGAAGGTGTGGGTCTGCACTCATGTATCCAATTGAGTACAGGTGCACAAGAGAAGACACTCCAGTAATCATACAAAGCATAACCATAGTAAGAGTGTCAAAAAGGAAGCCCCATTCTGCATCAAAGGCTTCAGCAAAGACCCAGTGCCCAAGACTCAGGCTACAAGGTGATCCAGCATACCCGACTTCATAGAGTCCAATCATGCTAAGTACAAAAGTTGCTGCAACAGCTGATGTGGTAAGAAGTGCAGTTCCTCGTCCACCAAGCGCTCGTCCGAAGAATGCGCCAAAGAGTGTTCCGAGAGTTGGAAGCAAAAGAATAACCAAGTACATAAGATTCAATGATTGGTTGGAAAAGAATGAATGTTCCTGGGAAAGACAAGTAAGAACCATCCTGGGAAAGAAAGTCTTTCAAAATCACAAGAGTTATTATTAAGATAGAGGTCACAGGTCAGATCAACAAGATGGATTGACTCGTTCTTCATAAATCTTTCCTTTCTTTCTTACTATTCTTAGTGTTGTAGATCTTTGGTTTTAAATGTGAACTGTGCACTTGCAATCAAAAAATGAAAACATATGTGGTAGGCTCTCCTAAAAGGCGGTGTCTTTATTTTATTGAGATCAACTTTAGAATGCTGTATGCAAGATTTAAAAACAATGAATACATGTACCCATGCAAAGATTGCAAACTCAACCGATCCTTCATGCTCTACCATGTTTTCGTATGGCAACACTTAAAGTCAAAACTTTACCTATAGGAGAAAGTACCATGAACTGAACCATCCTTAGGTTTACCCTTACCAAGAAGAGTTTCAAGAAATGTGTTGATCTACACATAGGGAGAAATGCCATGAAACTAATTTACCTTATGTTTAACGTTAACAAGAATAGTTTTAAGACATGTGTTGATCTGCACAAGGGGCGAAATGCCATGAAACCAACTTTCCTTATGTTTTACTGTATAGAAACAAGTTTTAATGCAAGTCTTGCGTTTTACATAGGGGCAAAGTGCCATCAATGAGGTTTTTACTTGAATCTCCACCTACGTAGACAAACTTTATACCAAGTCTTGCGTTTCATAAGGGGTCAAAGTGCCACCAAACCAATCTTCCTTATGTTTAGCGTTAAAAAAAGAGTTTAAAGACAAGACTCGCGTTTTACATAGGGGCAAAGTGCCACAAACTAGGTTTTTTACTTGGTTTTTACTATGTTTAGAGAGAGTTTATGAAGGAATTTAAGGTTTACTTACTGGAAAAATGACATAAGGTTGATAGAAAAAGGTATACATTGATGGCATTTCATACATGGGGAGATTAAACTTGTGTTAGAAATTATGGTGTTTACTAGGAAACATAGGTAAGAACCTTGTTGATGGCATTTTGCACATGGGGAGATTAAACTTTTCTCAAAAATCTTAGTCTTTACTAGGGAAACACATGATAAATTGAGTTGATGGCATTTTGCACATGGGGAGATTGAACTTTTCTCAGAAATCTTAGTCTTTACTAGGGAAACATATGATAAATTGAGTTGATGGCATTTTGGCCCTTGTACAGATCAAACATCTCCCAAGAATTCTGTCTATACACAGTAAAACATAGGTAAATTAAGTTAACGGTACTTTGGCCCCTTGTGCAGATGAAAGATTTCTTAAAACTTGTCTTTGTAAAGGGAAACACGTGGTAAATTTAATTAACGGCACTTTGGCCCCTTGTGCAGATGAACTTTCTTCTAAGAATCACACATGGTAGACATAAACATACGAAAGAATTAATAGACTTTCTTCGTATATGTACACGGAAGTTGTCTCAGAAAACTTCATTAAATGTTCTTTGTCATAGGTTTCAAGAAATGAAAGCAGAAAGGATCTTCAAGAAAGACTATCATGAATGGTCTTCAAAAGGTTCTTTTAAAGCTCATACTTATTTTGTAGTTATAACCAAGGCTTGATCGACTGCTTTACTATCTTTCGTGCTGTATCATTCTTCAGCAACATTGATTTCAATAATGAGTTCTCCACCAATGTTCTCTGCCAAAGCTTCTCGACCTGAGATCAATCCACGGTCTGTGCGCAAAATAGAAAAGTCGAAACGTTTTTCTCGACGACTCAATTCCTCTGTATTCAAATAAACAGGTTTTGAAGACTTTGATACTCGCCGGATGTTTCGAAGTGCAGCAACTTTTGCATGTCCAATATACTTTAGATTCACAGCAGTATATGTAAACACCCCAGTAGGTTCCCAATAAAACTGAATAAACCCAGCATCCTTCATAATAGAAAGAATCTTATCGTGTTCGGCGGTCTTCGGTAGAAGAGCATACTTTTCTAGCTTCTTTGCTTTTTGGTCCAATTTGTTCACAAAAATATCCAAGGGAGTAATTCCGAAAAGTTGTTTACCTTTTCGCTTTTTCCCCGGTTTCCAAATTGGTTTGCCTTTGTAAGGATTAGCCATACTTACCCAGTTTCCAAATTGGTTTATTGATTTGCCTTTGTAAGGATTAGCCATACTTAAAAAAAACTTGGAGAGAAATGTGGAAAGAAGATCTTAAAAGTGAAGGGAAAGTTTAAGACAACCATCTTGGAAGAATGCAAGAGAAAGCTACACACAAAACAATTTGTTTTAATCTTTATGGTTTGTTTTCTTTTGCTCCTCATAGTTTGCTTATTTTTGCTTTTTAAAGCCAGGAAGAAGACCTTGTTGTGCAAGAAGACGGAAAGAGTGACGAGAAAGACGGGTCTTTGAAATCACACCTCGACCTCGTCCAGTCAACATACATCGATTTACCACACGGGTTGCTGAAGTGTTTCGGTCAAGAGCAGCCAGTTTAAGAGAAAGTCCTGCTCGAAGAACTGGAGGAAGGCGCAAGTTTCGTACCAATGCACGAAGAACCAAACGATGGGTTCCCTGCTTTGAAACAAGACCTCGTCGACGCTTATCTGTTTTAACCTTTCCTTTTCCAGACACACGTGCAATTGAATACAGATGAAAACCTTTCAATGACATACAGAAGAAATAAAAAAGATGAAGATACACACTCCCACAAAAACTGAGAGAGTGAAGATCCTAGGAAAGAAAGAAGTACAAAGATGATTGAAAATACCCTAGAATAGACCTTAATGATTGTTTAAGGTAGGTAGCCCCTCTTTATGCAAGAACGTCGCGCTAAGGTACCTTTAAGGGGCATTCTCGTGCGTGTTTAAGATTGACTTCCCAGAAATACAGTTAGGTTCATACAGTACTAAGGATTATCTTAGATCTGATGGTTTCCTTCCAAGAAAGGGAATTGTTTTTCAGTCAAGTATTTGATGCTTTGTGCTTTGGATGTGGTTGGAAGTACAATGTTGAGTTGAAGTACACAGCCTTGTTCAACCAATGGTTTCAAGACCTCAAGTTCGGCACAAAGAGAAAGGGTTGGAAGTACAAAGGACAACACACCATCTTCATTGATTGCATCCATAGAAAGTCCTGCAAAGGTTGGATCATTTGGAAGAAAAACAGAGATCACTCGAAAAAGAAAGGATTCTGATTCTTCATCATTCAGTGTAATCTTAAACCCATAAGCATCATCTTTCCGAAGCCCAAAGTACGCGTTATGTTTCTTTGCATACACAGCTTCAGGATAGAGTCCAACAAGAATTCCAAGAATCTTTGCAAGTCGAATCCCAGTCAAACGATCAGTAAGAAGACTTGGATGCGAACAATGCAAGGAAAGAGACAAGGAAGACTGAGAAACCAATCCTTCATTCAAAAGTGTGTCGTACATGCAGATTCCTTTCTGATGAAACCGAAGAGGAGAAACCAAAGGATAAGACTGTTTGTAGTCAGCTTGGATATACCGTTTTTGCGACTGGGTTTCCGTTGTAGAAGAATGTTTAAAAAGTCCTGCTCGAAGAACTGTAGGAGCAAAAGAAGATGAAGTAGACATACTGTAAGACTGTGACTCAGATGGTTTTCGGTGCAAGGCTCAAGATCTTGGTGTGAGACTTTTTCAATTCCAAGTTCGCAGAAGAATGCACACGAGTTCCAAGAGGAGCATTTTGTTGATTAAGAAGCACACAAAGATTCTTTCCTTGAGTAACATAAGTTCCATTCATTCGTTTCTTTGGTTTTGCAGTTTGAAGAATAACTGCTTTGTACAGAGACCCGACTTGAACCTTTGGTGCTTGAATCTTTGGACTGAGTGAACGTACACTGACAAGAATGGTGCTTCCGATAATAGCATATCCCTTTGGTTTCACGCGATACACTTTCAAACAACGTACCTTTCGTGCACCGGAATTATCAACAACCGTAAGAAAACTTCCTGGAATGATCATAACAAAAGAAAGAATGGAAAGTGTGTAATTTGGGTGTATCCTAAGGAAAGATGAAATGAAAGCAATAGAAAGTTATCGAGCAAGAAAGGGTACTCAAGAAAAGATGAAAGATCTTAAGATGAAACCAAGAGTACCAAGAAATCATTACATTTTAGTAGCTATGGTTCAACCAAGGTTTGTTTTTCCTTAGGCTTTGTGGTTCAGTTTTCAGTTCCCCATTCTTTGACTGTTTGTGAACGATCAATAAAACGAAGAGGTACACAGAATCGTTCAGAAAGTTGATTACAGGCTTCTTGTGCAACTGCTTTTGGTACATGTGAAAGTTCAAAAATAACCTCACCTTTTCGAACTCGTGCAACATATTGGTGTGGATTTCCCTTTCCTTTTCCCATTCGAACTTCTTGAGGTTTCTTACTGATTACAAGATCTGGAAAGACTTTGATGTAGATCTTTCCTTGTCGTTTCAATGTTCGTGTAAGAACTCGTCGTGCAGCTTCAAGCGAGGATGCAGGAAGTTTACACGGAGAAAGTGCTTGAATTCCAAAGGTTCCGAAGAAGAGCTCTCCAGTGGTTGCAATCTTTTCAAAGCTTCCTTTTTGCTTTTGGTATTTTCGATACGGAAGACGTTTAGGTTGGAGCATAACAAGAAGATAAACAATGATAACTGGAAACAAGTGTACAGCACGAAAGATAAGAAGGAGTGTGCAGGAAAAACATTCAACATCATACTATTTTTAGTGCTGTATTTGTTTAAGAATGCAAGACTTCAATAATCCTGAGTACTATATGAATGATTTTTTGTTTTTTCTAAGAGCAGCGGCTGGACTTGAACCAGCACCTTCAGATTATGAGCCTGATAACCTTCCAATTAGTCCACACTGCTTCCTTTTCCTTTAGGGATGTAACACAAGTTCAGGAAAGTCTTTCTTTACCAGCCTTTGTTACAGTACTAAGAATTACACCCTTGAATTGTGTCTTGAACTTGTGACAATCTATGTTTATAGTTTACTATAACGTGAAGGATTTCAGTGTTAAGGATTTTAATCTTTGTTTTTAACTTGTGAATTAGGAGTTTGTTTTCTAAAAAGTATTACAACCTTTGGTTGAGACAAGGGAGCAAAATGATGGAAGTAATAATTCTTTTCGATGTGTCTTTCAAGTGTACCTGAGCGTGAACCAATCATTAATATACCCCAGAATAGCACGAGAAGGTACCTTAGAGCGACGTAATGGTACAAATAGGTCTTACCCTACGTTACCATCATTTTCGTCCATTCTAGAGCAATCTGGAGCGTTTATGAATTTGTAATTCTTGAGTATGACCCTTAGTACTACCTTATCCTTACACTCGAGACAAACATTACTTCACAACTGAGATATCTTTATGTCTTTGAATCTTTCCTTAAAACAACTTAAACAACCAAGAAAACTATTAACTAGACTTAGTTGTGTCTATGTTGTAATCCTTCTTGCTCGTTGTTTTTAATGATAGATATCTTTATGTTTTAAATTCAAGACAAAGAACCAAGACAAAGGAAGATTGTAAAATCCTTCATGCTGTATATATAGATCTTGTCTCAGCTGTTTAACCTTTGTCTATAGTTTAAATACCCTTAGTACTATACACATCTTTCTTGTCATACCTCCTAAGGTTTATCTCATCTATAATATTACGTATACTATCTAGAAGAAGAGTGTTAATATATTGTGTGTTTGGTTGAATTTATTTCTTGTATTTATTGCTTGAGTTTACGAAAAGGAGTTTCCGAGAAGGTATTTCTTTCTTGAGTTTCCGAGAAGGTATTTATGCCTTGAAATTAGGATAAGGTGAGTAAAGTATAAAGGTTATTCTCGACTGTAAGGATGTCTCTCTTGAGTATGTCTAGCATTAAAAATAGTATAGCATGAAGGATCTTGAAGATATATTTATGTTTCGACAAGTTTAAAGATTAAGATGTGTTTCTAAACGAAGAGATTATAGCATGAAGGATTGAATTTATTTCTTGAGTTTACGAGAAGGTATAGCATGAAGGATCTTGAAGATTGTATATCTTTAATGCTATATAGTTTCCATTGCTTGCGTTTTGTGTTGATCGATATCTTCGATATCTTCCCTCTTCCTTAGCAGTCGAGAATTACCTCCATGTTTTAGTATAGCATGAAGGATATCAAGAGAGAGAACGAAGATTGTAAAATCCTTAATGCTGTCTATACAGATGTTGAGTATGTGAACAAAGTCATGTTTTACTATAAGTTAACGAACCGTAACTAAGGTTATAAAATCCTTAATGCTCGTGAATAGATGTGTTTTGTGTCAACTGTCTAGCATTAAGGATAAGAAGGTCTGTCTCTCGTGTAAGGATTATTCTCGACTGTAAGGAAGAGGTTTCTCTCGACTGTAAGGAAGAGGTATTTATTACTTGAATTTACGAGAAGGTTTCTCTCGACTGTAAGGAAGAGGTATTTATTACTTGAGTTTACGAGAAGGTTTCTCTCGACTGTAAGGAAGAGGAAGAGGGTAGTCTTGTATTCCTTGTCTTTATGACTTGAGTATACGAGAAGGTGATATCTTCGATATCGTAGTACAAGATAGAAAACTAAGATAGGTTAGGTGTATTGTTTGCCTGTTAAGGATATAGTCTATACAGTTACTTGTGATATCTTAGATATCTTAGTACAAAATAGATAATAGTCTATATACTATACAGTGATATCATAGATATCGTAGTACAAGATAGATAACTAAGATAGTTATAATCTATATACTATAGTTATAGTCTATAACATTGTTATAGTCTATCTATACATACTATCTATCTATAGAGTCTCTCTCTTTACTAGACTGGCCCCTAAGTACAAGGTAACGCAAATGTTTTTATGTTTTCTTACATGTTTTATGACAAGTATGTAATTTATTTCCTAGTATGTATACATGAAACACACACAAAGACAAGTTTGTAATTCTTGGTTTTTGAATCAAGTGAACTAACGAAGAGAAACTAATCTTTCTCTCGATTGTTAAGGGTATTCTCGACTCTTTCTTGACATCTTAGATGTTTTAATACAAGTGAGTAAACCTTTGGGAACCAAGATTGATCGGTCTTTAGTTGTTTTTATGAGATATATTTATGTTTAGACAAGTTTAAAGACTAAGATAAATTTAGAAACCAAGAGATTATAGCATGAAGGATTGAATTTATTTCTTGAGTTTACGATAAGGTATAGCATGAAGGATCTTGAAGATTGATTAGTTTAGTCTTGTGTTGATCGATATCTTAGATATCTTTTACATGTTTTAGTATAGCATTAAGGATATCAAGAGAGAAAACTAAGAGATACTAAAACTCATTGTGGTATCTTACATGTTTTAATATAAGTTAACTAGCCAAGAGTAACTAAGATTGTTAGTCCTTAATGCTATATATACAGATGTTTTGTTTCATAATCTTTAGTACTGTATCAACTGTTAATCTTTGTCTTAACTGTTAAAGTTATACAGCATTAAGGATATAATAAATGTGTTCTTTGTCTTGTATTTCTTGAATTTATTTCTTGAGTTTACGATAAGGTGATATCTTCGATATCCTAGTACAAGATAGAAAACTTTCGGTTGTACAGGTTTACCAGTTAAGGATATAGTCTATACACTTACTTGTGATATCTTCGATATCTTAGTACAAGAGAGATAACTAAGATACTATACAGTTATAATCTATATACTCTATACAGTTATAGTCTATAACGTTGTTATAGTCTATCTAAGTCTATAACGTTGTTATAGTCTATCTATATACTATCTATCTATAGAGTCTCTCTCTTTACTAGACTGGCCCCTAAGTACAAGGTAACGCAAATGTTTTTATGTTTTATTACAAGTTTTCCTTCTCGTAAACTCAAGTAATAAATACCTTAGAACCTTTGCAAAGAACCAAGAGAAACTAAGATTGTATATCTTTAATGCTGTATACTTTACATTGCTGTTTGGTCTTGTGTTAATTGATATCTTAGATATCTTACATGTTTTAATGCAAGAGAGAGAACTAAGATAAACTGATACTCCTCATCCTTGCAGTCGAGAGAAACATTATGATATCTTACATGTTTTACAAAAATATAAGTTAACTAGCCAAGAGTAACTAAGATTGGTTAGGTTAGTCTTGTATTCCTTGTGATATCATAGATATCGTAGTACAAGATAGATAATAGTCTATATACTATACAGTGATATCGTAGATATCGTAGTACAAGATAGATAATAGTCTATGTACTATACAGTGATATCATAGATATCGTAGCACAAGATAGATAACTAAGATAGTTATAATCTATATACTATACAGTTATATTCTATAACATTGTTATAGTCTATCTATATACTATCTATCTATAGAGTCTATCCATTTACTAGACTGGCCCCTAAGTACAAGGTAATGCAAATGTTTTTATGTTTTATGAAAAGCTTTCCTTCTCGTAAACTCAAGTAATAAATACCTTAGAATCTTTGGAAAGAACCTTTTATTAACATTGTATACCAGCTGTATACTTTACATTGCTTGTATATCTCTAATGCTGTATTTTGTGTTTCTTGATATCTTAGATATTTTACATGTTTTAATACAAGAGAGAACTAGTACAGCATTAAGGATATTAAACTGAGAGAAAGATTATAAACTTAGAATTGTATAGCATTAAGGATAGTATACAGATATTAGTTGTGTTAATTGAGATATTTTTCATGCTTTAGTATAGCATTAAGGATATCAAGAGAGAGACTAAGATTGTACAGCATTAAGGATATTTAAAGATGTTTTGTTATGTGCTTTATGTTTTAATACAAGTGATACAGTACTAAGGATAATAACCTTTGGTACTATCCTTCTTGCTATACAAGACTAATCAATGTTTGGTTGAATTTATTTCTTGAGTTTACGAGAAGGTTTCTCTCTACTGTACAGTACTAAAAATAATAAGGAAAAAGTTATTCTCGACTGCAAGGATAATGTTTGCCAGTTAACGAAAAAGTCTTCAAGATCCTTAATGCTGTATGCTGTCGATCCTTCTCGTAAACTCCTTCTCGTAAACTCAAGCAATAAATACAAGTAATAAACATTTTCATGCTGTAATGAGTTAAATAACTCTATTTCTGGGAGTCAATCTTAAACACGCACGAGAAGGTACCTTTAAGGTACCTTAGAACGACATTCTTGCATAAATAGGGGCTACCTACCTTAGAGAATAATCTTGTGTGTTTTATTGAATTTATTTCTTGAGTTTACGAGAAGGTATTTATTCCTTGTATTTATTACTTGAGTTTAAAAGATGGTGTTTACGAGAAAACGTGTTTTATAAGATCCTTAATGCTGTAACGAAATCCGTGTGTGAGTTCATTATCCTTAATGCTAGATATCCTTCATGCGAGACATGTTTTAGATATCCTTAATGCTAGTACAAGTGAAAGAAACAAGAGAGAATAAGATCTATATCAAATAATGCTCTATATCCTTCGTGCTATACGTAAGTTTCTCGAGTATATGAAGAGGTATACTTTAGTCTTGTTTCTCTCGACTGTAAGGAAGAGGTGTTCATTGATATCTTCGATATCTTCCATGTTTTACGCATTAAAAATATC
>Ga0099800_1279_pt1 | contig 11713 bp, 6 predicted proteins | sample Uncmet6_SortRC_1_FD_89868 | JGI IMG/M metagenome (GOLD analysis project Ga0099800, IMG submission 89868) | Marine eukaryotic communities from CALCOFI LINE 67, Pacific Ocean - CN11_C50_N6_SortRC_1 | ecosystem: Environmental > Aquatic > Marine > Oceanic | place: Pacific Ocean: Monterey Bay | collected... | reverse complement strand
TAGTTTAAGACTTAATTTTAATTTTATATTACTTTAGTTATCCCGATATCTCTCAGGCCTTCTTCTGGTTCTACTACGCTTTGATGGTGGTTCCATTCCCCCTGCCTCTGTTTGTTCCATTCCCTCTGTTTCGAATCTGATAGTGCGAGGGGGAATAGTGGGAGGACGAGAGATACTACTGCTAACTGTTTGTATCACTCTTGGTTCTCTTTGTGTCGTCATCCTTCGTTGACTAGTAGATGCACCTGCTGTAACATTCGTTACAGCAGGTGTGGGACCAGCACTAGTTGTTTGTCTATTATTAGCTGGCGTTACATCATGTACATGCCCTCTCCTATTTATACTATTTCTGGAATTTATATTAGTACGTGTCAATTCATTATATTTACTTATTGCTTCTGCTCTATCCCAATATTGATGTCCTTGATTGGTATGCGTTTTGATACCAAGAAACCACGCACGCAATTGATTCGTATATTGTAAATCAAAGAATTTGTGTGTGAATGATCCAAATCTTCGAAGATGAGCTCCTTGTTTAACACGAGAAAGTGCAACATATAACTTTGGCATACTCCAACCTTTAGGAGAAGTAACATCTACAACAATACGATCAATGGTTCTTCCTTGGCCTTTCTCTGGAGTACAGGCAAACGCAGGTGCATACATAAAGCGTTTCATATCAATTTGTTTTTTTGTATTTGGTATAATATTAGAATTGTGAGCCTTTTCTGCTATTAAAGTAACTCCCCTCTCCACACTATCAGGATTTATTTTTACAAATGCATAACCAGTATCACCATCAAAATATTGTTCTAACCCACAACTTCTCCATAAGTCTACATCATTCATCTTAACACGAATAATGATATACTTGGGAATATCATGCAATGATATAACCGAACCAATAGGAGCAGCTTCAACAGAACGTCGCTGTTGTTCTCCTAATTCTATAGAATGTAAGAAACATGATGTACCATTAGCTAATCCTAAAGCAGGATTAAATGAAGAATTGAAATTTACATTGGAGAAGATTATTGAAAATTTTAGTAATTATAGTGCCTTTCATTGTCGATCGTCTCTTATGAAGCATATGATTGATGAAGTGTATGAAAACCGAGAGAAAAACGAAAAAGATAATGAAAATAATATTCTCAATATTCGTAGTATGTTGGAACGGGAAACAGAAGTTGTAGAAAATGCTATCTTCACTGAACCTGACGATCAGAGTCCTTGGTGGTATCTACGCTTTTTGATACAATGTTCATTAAGCGTATACCAAAAGATCGTGAACAACGATTCAAGTAATGATAATACTAATGATAATGATAATAATAATAATAATAATAGTAGTAATAATCATGTCGTTGTAAGGACTGATGTTGGTACTTCTTTTCGTGTGTGGTTAGAGTATCTACTTTCAAAACTTGTTATTTCTATTGAACAACTTTTAGAAGAAGAAGGAGGCTTAATGAGTGATGATGGAGGACGCTGGTGTAAAATGGCTCTTGTTGACTTGTACACTTCTAGATATACTTTATTGTATTCTAATTCTGATTATGGTAGGCGTCAGGTATTGTTAGATGCCCTGACTCACACAGATCCAATTCATAAGGTTCGCTATCAATATTTATTGCAATCAAATTCTTCTTTTTAAGTACATGAATTCCACATTGAGATGAGACATGTGAAAAAAAAAATACCAAGAAATTTTGTGGTAGAGAGAGAAAAGAGAGCGAATGAATATATTTTTTACAACAAATTAGATATTTTTATTTATAGAAAAATGAAGATTATGAATTTAGTACTGATTCAATACTAAAAAACAAATTTTATCAATAATTTAATTATCTTCTTCCGGAAGCATTCAAATGATCAAAATAGTCATCTACACTCTGCTGACCAATAAGATCTCCCTTCTGTTGACGTTTCTCTTTAATTGCTTTGACACGTGAATTGACTGCCTTGTAATATTCTTCTGTATCCATAGTTTCCATTCCTGGTACTCTCCATGAATTAGCACCATCAAATACGTCATCAAAAGGTGTCCTTTCATCATTTGCATTATGAAGATTATGATTTTGGTCAAGATAAGTGGCATGACTTTTATCAGAAATATCCATAATCAAATCTTGAGGAATTGAAGAAGTAGATGTAGAAGAATCTAGGGTAGTTTCATCAACTGCCATAAGAGGGATATTATTTGATTTATCTGGCATATTTGTTTTGATTGGCATATTTGCTCCAGCTTTCGCATCCATTATTAATGATAATATCGCTGTTTGTAGTTTGTCAACTTCTTCTTTCGTTAAAGGTTCACCAGTTTTCATACGATCACTTAAGGTTTTGATAGAAAATGTCATATATTGATACATATCATCAGTAAAAGGTAAACCTTTTTCACCTTTACCAAGACGTGACATATCAATATTGTCAAGTGGAGGACTGCCTGTCGTTCCTCCTCCTGATGATGATGATGATGATATTGGTGATCGATTTCTATGCACCCTTTCTATTGTTCGAGTATTACTGTTACCATCAATTTTCATTGCTTTCGCTTTCGCCATTTGCTCTTTATAATTCATACTAAGCATATTATTATTTTGATTATTCAAATATCGTGTTTTTTTGGGCGTAATTGAAAAACTTCTTACTAAAACAAAAATAAATAACAAAGAAAGAACATTTAAAATCATTATTTTTGTTGTTGTAAACCTCAGTACTTGAAATATTGTTAAAACAAATGTACTTGCAGTGCCACGGGGCAAACTTTCCGGTTTTCCTCTGTACCTGTGGTTTTGCATGCTTATGTTGCAATGTCAAAAGAGGCCGAAGCGGCTGGGCACTTTGTCCGTTTTCACAATCAGAATCAATCAGAAACACAAAAAGGAAATAGGAACATGAGATTTACACAATATTAACACAGATTTCGTTTACACATAATTTAAAATAACATTGCCAAATATTATATACACAAATTAATCTAATATTATTCCAAATCAGAAGAAGCTTCGCTCATCCTGCATATCTAACACACTTTAAAAGGAGCTTCACTCCTTCTGTATAAACATTTCACATCAGAAGAAGGAAGCATATATACATATATACTGATTCAATTCGCTCCTTCAGTACAATATTCTAAATTAGTAGGAGCTTCACTTCTCCTGCATACACATTCCAGTTGAGAAGGACCTTCACTTCTCCTATATCTATATACCAATTCTGTAGGAGCTTCGCTCCTACTGTTAATACATTCCAATTCAAAAGAAACATCACTTCTCCGGTATACACATTACTGTCCAGAACTCGTCTTGTATAAAGATCCCTAAACAGAAGGAGCTTCGCTCCTCCTGTACATATCTGTCAAATCAGAAGGAGCAACGCTTCTCCTGTATATCATAAATTATAAACCATATATTCTAAATCAGAAGGAGCTACGCTCCTCCTGTATATCATATATTATGAACCATATATATTGAAAATCAGAAGGAGCTACGCTCCTCCTGTAAATCATATATATTATGAACCATATATATTGTAAATCAGAAGGAGCTTCGCTCCTCCTGTAAATGATATATATTGTGAATCAGAAGGAGCTACGCTCCTCCTGTAAATCATAAATTATAAACCATATATATTGTAAATCAGAAGGAGCTACGCTCCTCCTGTAAATCATATATTATAAACCATATATATTCTAAATCAGAAGGAGCTACGCTCCTCCTGTAAATCCTATATATTCCAAATCAGAAGGAGCTACGCTCCTCCTGTAAATCATATTTATTGTAAATCAGAAGGAGCTACGCTCCTCCTGTAAATCATATTTATTGTAAATCAGAAGGAGCTACGCTCCTCCTGTAAACATGGTTTTAGATATATTAAAATTTTTAGTCAAGGTTGGGGTGATATCGTCAATTTTTTTTGTATGCTAATGTATTTATTAAAGAAAGGTGCTTGTCCGTTGATGTCCGTCCTTACCCTGTCGAATAGTTCTTACCCTGTCGCGGATAGTTCAGGCTATGCGATAACGCTTGGACCTGAACCACGCAGCTGTATATAAAAGTAAGATTGATTTAGTGTAGTAGTAGATAATATTCTTCTATTATAAATTGTTTTATTTCAATTGTTGTAGTGTCTTAATATTTAATTATTGATCTATCACCACAATCTGGCTGAGAACTAGAATATTGTACGCGATATATATTTTTTCACCTACCAGAACATTCTTATTCCGCTCCGTACTTTTAGTCAGTCGTCGCGGTGTCGGTTTGTCAAGCACAATTTATTAGAATATAAGCTACGTAGAAAGCACTAATTTCAGTTAAAAGATGTCTAAAAGTAGTAATAATCCAGGTACTCTCCCCCAAACATTTTTGTCGCGTAGTGAATTTGACTCCTTGTGCGGAGAGAATCACACGTCTAGCGAGATAGTTGAGGCTGTATATGAGAATCGAGGCAAAGCCATTAAGACGTTAAATAAGGATCCAGACACAGCTATGAGAATTGTTTTGAATACTGCTGATAGTATTGATTTCCCTCTAACTACAAATCAAGTAATAAATCCTGTATCATCGACAAGAGTTACGATGAAAACAGATATTTATACATGTAAGGTAAAATGTCAAAATGGTCTATCTAAAACAATTTATATGTTTAATAGTGCATTGCCAGAAAATGAGCGTTGTACATCATTTGATGAAATAACAACTAGTTATTATCAGCTATCTGATGCTATAAAACAAGGTTCGAACAATTACGAATATTATGAAGATCAAAACGAAATAATCACCGTTATCAACGAAAAATGTGATTTAATAAGTGAACTGTTCTTAAATGATAATGTAATAAATGGCAAAAGAGATTCTCTGGGAAAAAGTGGTGCAAATTTTACTAGCAACACGAGATCCTCGTCAGATACATTAAACAATAACAAATCTCCTAATCAACATAAAACTTCTAAAAGTAAGAGTAAGTCAGTAAGTGATTCTAAAAGTATATCTCAATCAAATGCAGTGGAAATACTTGGAGTTCGTAATATTCTTGTTGATTCAATATCTACGAAAAATGAATTATTAAATGTTTATAGTAAGTTAAAAAATCAAGATGGTGAAGATTATGAAATATGGGAGAACTTAAATGACCTCGGAAATATTATGGTAGATCCTACATTGTATGAAGAGGCAGAAAACTTGGTTTTGGCAGTTAATACTCTAGGTGACAAATTTGGATCAAATGGTACAACAATAAAAGTAATAATGGATAGCCTAGCTAAATTGAAAAGTACTCATGATACATCAAGGGCTGATCATAAAGCCATAACTACTTTATTAGGTTTATGTAGTACCTCTTTATCTGCTGACATCTCAAATGCTATGATTAATGGTACCTTAACAACTTTCAAAGAAATATATAAGTATGTTAAGGATTGTAATCAATTGAACAATATTAAAGATATCAAATCACTTTGGAAACTAGAACTTAATCGCATGAAACAATCACATGTTGACACGCTACGAGATAATATGGATAGCGGTAACAATGAGATGTTCCCGATTTATAAGTTACTTATGCAAAGTATTACAGATGTTAAGAATAAAAGCAAAAAATGTATTGATATGATAAACTCTACTAAACATGGTGCGAATGATATTCTATCATCTATTGGAATGGAACCTTCATATATTCATGATTACTATACTAATCTGTACACTGTTATAAGTATCAATAGTGTCATACATAATGATCTACGCATTGCTCTGGCAAATCACAATTATGAAAATGAAGCTTATTCATTCACAGATCGAGTTGACATTTTTGAAAAGGTTGTAACGGATAAATTCAAAAATTGCCGTAAAACCAATGATATGTTTCAAGCAATTACTACCTCATCTGCTTCCTCTACTTTATCTAATAACTCTAAGAAAAAGAAGAAGGATAGTAATAATATAGGAGGTGATTCTGATAAAAAACCTCTAGCTACAGATAAAGATGTGGAAAAACATTTATCTGCTGCTTTAAAAAATGCAGAAATTAATGGTGAGACGAATATCACTAAAGATAATGTGAAAAAGTTTAGACAAGAGCTGGCAAAATTAATATTAAAGCATGAGGACAGGAAACTGGGTCTCATCTGTAACAAATGTAGAAAGGTTGGGGTTACCTCTCAAAATTGCGGTAATTGTTCTACAAAAACCACTAAAACTGATGCTAAGCCTGCAACAGCTAATGCAATATCAGTTAAGGGAGTGTTTAATATTCACTATCATGATGGAGGGCTTTATCAGCTTAATGGTCAACAGCTGATGCCTACTTCTCCACCTTTTCGAGTTATTTTTGACAGTGCATACACTGATTTCTTGTTGTCTAATTGCAAGGCAAGTGTAGATGCAGTGTTAGCTAGTATGAATCTTTCATCAAGTTCACAACCATGTACAACTAGTGTATCAGGTTTTGATGGAAGTACTAATACAGCTACTATAGTTGCTAAGATAGGAGGTGGTCGTCTATTGCTAGACCCAAATAGTAAAGTTAATCTATTGGGTGTAACAGCATTAGTAACAATATTGGTAAAAACCGATCCTACAGCATCTGTGACAACTACTGCAGATCAGTTATCAGTAGTGTATAAGGGTGAAACGATCATTAGACTCAATCGAGCAGCAGATAAACTGTTCTATGGGGATTTTAATATGATTATTGCTATCATTTTACATATTACTACTGTTGGTACTGCTGTAGCTGGTGCCACTAGGAGTGGTATGACATTCAATGCATATGATGACATTGATAATGTTCATGCTACTCCTACTGGTAGTTCTGTTTGACAATCAGATTCCGGCACTTCTAGTGCTGGAGCTGATTGTCCCCCTGGTGCTGGTATTACTCCTCCCATAGTTACTTCTACTTTACCTCTGGATTCGAATCCAATAGTGCAAGGGCAGCATTCAATAGATGCCGCTGCATTGCAGGAGGTGCTTCCTGGCCCTGACTCCGATCAGAAATCTTCAAAGCCATTGAAGAAGAAGTCTAAAGCTAAAGGTAGAAAGAGTAGTACTAGTACCAATATGAGTATCCGTGACGCTCATTCTAAAAGTTATGGAAATAGTGGTGGAAACACCACGACAACTGTGAATCCTGTAGACCAGCGGAATGTGCATTCTGCAGGTATTTCAGATGATCACGTCAAGGATGTTGGATGTATGGATCCAAGTCCGATTCAAACTGACTCTGATTTGACTTTGCCTTCGAATGATTTATCTGAATCATCGTGTATTTCGAAGCAAGATGAGGTTATTCCTGATAATGGTGTTAAGAATTCAGCAATGATTTCTTCCCCAATATCTATACCTGTACTTGAGCAAGATGAGGTTGCTGCGGATGGTGGTGTTGAGGGTTCAATTATGGATCCTTCCCCGGTGTCTAAACCTGCACTTGTGGATGAGAACGATAATGAAGATGAGAACGAAGAAGAATTTGAGGATGTAACAGAAATTAATATTGATCACTTTAATGATGATTCTGGTGAATGGGTACCTAAATTAATGCAATCAGAAGATCCTAACCACAGAGCTTTTGTGGATAAAAATGGAGAATTGCACTATATAGTGATGGACCATGACCTGGATTCATCGGTAACCGATGTTCCATATGCAGTGTTATATGCGTATCAAATTAGTTTATTGTTGGGATGTAAAAATCGTAAAAGTATGAGGAATTTATTGTTACAACATAGAGAATTGCCTTTTACGATTAATGATTGGGATGTAGCTATCAAAAGATTTGGTCGTGTAATGAATTGTTTTCATATACGTAAGAAAAGATCCACCTTACCAAATCCGAACACCTATAAGCCTGGAGAGTTGCTATTTATTGATCCAAAGCAGTGTGGACCTAGATCTATGCAAGTCATGAATGCTGTTGATCATGCTACTGGGTATGGAGTGGCTGTGGCGTTTGATGGAACGTCAGCTACTGCTTATCAGAATGCTATAGTTGAAGTACTTCGAAGGTTTAAGCAAGTAATGGTGAGGAGTAAAGTAAAGGGTGTGGGTGTAACCAGACTAATCTATTGCGATGCTGATACTAAGATCGATGAGATAGTTCGTAACTACCTCTTGAAGGAGTATCATGTTCATATTGGTCCTGCTCCTGCTAATTATAGTTGTACAAAGATTGAGGCCGCTATAAAACAGACAGATATCCGACTCTCTAAGGTCGTAGAATCTTGGCCCGTACCAATTCCTGATTATCTGAATAGGGAATTCTAGATTGCAATCGCAGAAATGAATAACTATATGGTACATTATCCTAATAAGACGTCACCCATGCATAAGTTCTTGGGTTATCGCCCCGACTTAAATAAGCTTAATTGGCTTCCGGTTGGCCAGCTTGTGGCCTATCGGAGGGAAGATAGAGCGCGGAAGAAACGAAGTAAGGTGTTGCCTGGAGAAGTAAGAAATGATTCAATCTTGGGGAAGGCTAGAATGCAATTTGGTTTTTTAGGTGGAACTGATAGGTATAATATACATACAAGAGTAGTATATCCCATTAGTTCCGACGATTTTACTGCTGCTCAACTCAGTAGAAGAGCTAGAGTTAAAAATCCACAACCAGTTCCAATGCATATTGACTTCTTTCCTACTAGTTTAGTGACCCAAGAAAAGTCTTATAAACCAGTTTATCGGCATCTGCTGCGATTTTCGCATGCTGTGAGCAATCTGCCAAGGCCACCAATTCATCCCCACGCACCAGAAGACGAGTATATTCATGGAAGTAGTGTTTCCTCCGTATCAAATTTAGTGAATGAATCTGAAACTACTTTTCCTTATGATGAATCGTACGATGAATTAGGTGTCGATGATGATGTCTATGGAGGAACTACATCGTTACTGACTATCACTGGTGTCACTGCTGACAGCCCTAGTGATATAATACAAAGTGAATACAATATGATTGACAATTTAAGTAGATCTGACCATACGATAGCGTTAATGTCATCAGCTTTCGTAACGGTTATGAATACGATTATTGACTATGGTGAAGAATGGGCTCTAGAAATACCAGATAAAAATGCATGGTCGAGTGTACGCGAGCAGGAAGATGCTATTAATCATGGTGAATTAGAGATACAGGCTGTACGAAATGAGATCATGGAGAGTTGCAATGATAAGATGCAAACTAATTGTATTAAAATTATTGAGGAGGAACTAGCTGCAAATAACGAATTAAATGAAGATATTGTGACAGCTTTATATGCCTCACCTCCAATGAGTGCCAAAGCTGCTATGAAGCAGAAATGTCCTCTGTTAGTACAAGCCGCCCTAGCAGCTATAGAGAAGGAGAAAAAGAACTTAATTGATAATAAAGTAATGAAATTTCTTCCTTACAAAGATATACCGGAGGAATATAGAAATAAGATTATTAGTACCTTCGTCTTTATAGTTAATAAGATGAAGACGGATGGATCATTTAATGAGGCAAAATGCAGAGTGGTATGCAATGGTAGTCAAGAAAAGGACAACATGTATACTCGCACTGCTAGCCCAGTTGTTAATAAATGTTTATTGTATTTGATGTTTCAACTAATGACAGAGCCAGGGTGGGAAGTTTACACTATGGATGTAAGTGCTGCCTTCCTAAAGGTGTCTGTCCCGTCGCATCGACATATATATGTCAGAGTAGACTTTAATGATTATCTAAAATTTTATTATAATAGTTCAAGTTATTTATTTAGTTTAAGTAAATATGTCAATATAAAATTTAGTTTACAATACCTTCACAATATATATATTTATATATATGTTATTTCTATTTCTGTTTTTTGTCTTTTCTAATTTAAAAATTATCACGTCACATTTTTACCATGTACTCATCATCATCATACGTCAACACTATGCTTCATGGTCATACTTGTAAAATTGCTATGTGTTTCTAGTCGTAAATAAATTGAGGCTTCAGTTGCTGATATTTCATTTTGTATTACAATAAACAAAGCAATTTGGGATTGATAATTAAATAATGGTGATATTTGTACTCTATTCCAAAATGTAGTACCATTTGATCTATAATTCAATACAGTAACCTGACAATCTTGACCCATTTCCATTTTAGATCTTATTTTATTAATTTCATTTTGATCGGTATCCGGACCTTGTAAAAAATCATAATTTTTTCCTAATATATTTTCAATTGAATAACCACTCAAATCACAAAATCCTTCTGATGCATATATAATTGGACGAATAGGTATCATGGCATTAGCTATACAATAACTCACTTTACGTTCGTCATTCGAATATTTATAATTTATAATACTTGAATCATTGACATTAATGATATTATGATGATTCATATTATTAATATTTGTAGAAAAACAATCAACATTATTACCATTCATATCCATGTATATATTATCATTGCCATAGAACTTTTTGTTATTATCATTATTATCATTCTCATTATTATTATTAGTTTCATTCAATACATCTACATCAGCTCTTTCGCTTCTTGATAATAACACTTGTACAGCATTTGCTACATTGTCAGGCAGTTGTATTTCACATTCTCTTACAATATTGTCACCAACATTTGATGGTAGTTTACATTTCAAAACATCCTTCAAACGATCATTTTCTCCTCTTAAATTCATCAGTTCAGAACGTAAAGTTTCTAATTCAGCTTTTTTCTTAATTCGAGTTTTACGTGCTAATACTTTATTTCTTTCACGTCTTCTTTCTTTCGCTGCTTGTGATTGGCCACGATGTACACGTGATGATGTTGCTGCGGTGGTAATTGTTGGGGATGGTACTGAGGATTTTGATACATTAATATTTGCTGAATTATCACTATTGTTGTATCTACTGTTACTATTACTGTAACTGTTGTTGCGGTGTTTCGTTGCAGTTCTTGTTGTTATCATACAATTTTGATAAATGATTGAAGGTGATGATGTTTTTAAATTCGTAATAAAATCACTATCAACTTCAACGTTTTGGTTACTATCAGAATTCATACTTTCATTAATACACAAGTTATTAGAAGAAATTGAGTTGTAAACATCACTGTGATTATTACTATTGTTACCTAAATTAGAGTTATTAAATATTGAATCATTGTCCATTTCAATATCTGTATCATTTAAAACTAATAAAGAATCATGTATACTATTGTTTCTATTGTTTATCATCATCATCATATTATTATTATTATTATTATTATTATTATTATTATTATTATTATATTTTTCATCATTGTTCAAAAGTTTCTTAACACAATTGTCATCAGTATTCTTGTCAGCATTGTTATAATGTCCTAGAGTATCAGATCGTAAAGCAGAAGGTGATGATGATGATGATGAAAATAACGATGTATTAAATTGATTTGTATTCATATTCATCATTATATTCATGCGTTCATTAATTAATTCCGGATTATACAAATCTTCAAATAACGCGGGTGGAATTTCTCCTCCACTTTCATTCATATGTTTTAAAATGCTATGGTCAAAATCGTTTCTTTCCTTGTAAGACATAACTTTGTTACTCGTCTATTCTTTACTGTTTTAATTTATAACAGATAACACAATGAAAAATAACTCTATTTATGATGATGAAATTGCGAAGTTGCTTTTTGCTATCTATCCATGTTATAAGCCTCAGTCAGCGCAGCGCAGCGCGCGAGGATGGATGGATGGAGCCGTAAGATGAGGGGTCCCATA
>Ga0099800_1277_pt1 | contig 11734 bp, 7 predicted proteins | sample Uncmet6_SortRC_1_FD_89868 | JGI IMG/M metagenome (GOLD analysis project Ga0099800, IMG submission 89868) | Marine eukaryotic communities from CALCOFI LINE 67, Pacific Ocean - CN11_C50_N6_SortRC_1 | ecosystem: Environmental > Aquatic > Marine > Oceanic | place: Pacific Ocean: Monterey Bay | collected... | reverse complement strand
TCGACCAATTGAAGAAGAAATTCGAATTTTTGTTACAACTAGCCCACTATCACAATGGCACCCTGGTACAAATGCCTTGGATGATTTGGCACATCCAAGACGCTGTACATCTCTTGGCCCGGCTGGTTTGAGTCGTGATCGTGCAACAATTGAAGTACGTAATATTCACCCTAGCCATTTTGGGCGTTTGTGTTCGATCGAAACACCTGAAGGAAAAAATGTTGGAGTCGTTAATTCATTGGCTCTTGGTGCTCGTGCCGATAAATATGGATTTGTATTGGCCCCGTACATTAAAGTTCAAAATAAAACTGTAGCTAAAAATGCTTCACCAAGCTTTTTGCATCCAACAATTGATGCAAAGGGTACATGGGTTGCAGCAAATGATATTTTTATTAGTCCTGCGGGTGAACTTTCAAATCGACGTCAAAGAAGTCGTTATAAAAAACGTTTCAGTGCTATTGCACCACATTTGATTGATTGGTTTGGTGCAACGCCTCCACAAATGCTATCTGCAAGTGCAGCCTTGATTCCTTTTGTAGAACATAATGATGGAAACCGTGCTTTGATGGGTTCGAATATGCAACGACAAGCCCTACCACTAATGCGCCCAGAACGACCTATTGTGGGTACAGGGTTGGAACCTATTGTTGCAACTGATTCTCGGTCAAGTATTCGTGCTATTGCTAGTGGTTATGTTTATTGGGTTTCAAGCCATGAAATTCGAGTTCATAGTATTTTGCATTGGCGCAAAAATAAATTCAGCACTATTAAGTATAACTTGGGTCGATATAAATCAACCCAAAGAGGAACATTCACTGATCATTCACCATGGGTTAAGGAGGGTGAATGGGTTCAAACTGGTGATTTGATTGCGGATGGTGCAGGTTGTCATAAGGGTGATCTATCACTTGGTCGAAATCTTTTGGTTGCTTATATGCCATGGGAAGGTTATAATTATGAAGATGCTGTAACTATCAATCAACGGTTGGTTGATGAAGATCTAATGACTTCAATTCACATTAAATCTTATAGTCTAACTTTGCCAGAAGTAGACCCATCTTCTTTTAAAGATTCCGATGCATTGCCATCTTCACTAACAGGCCATTATGATTTGATTCATGGTGAATATCCAGGTACATTTCTTGGTCGTTTGGGGGTACCTCTAAAACATCGACGAATTTTGGACCGAGATGGGATTGTACATCTTGGTGCTTGGGTTGAACCAGGAAGTGTTCTTATTGGTGTTATTGAATTGCTTGCGCGTAAAAAGCCAGTCAGTGGTGCACGAAAGTTGGTTATTGACATTTTTGGTGACCAAGAGGCACGTCGATATAAGGACCATTCACTACGCGTTCCAAGATCAATTAAAGGTCGAGTTGTAGGTTTGCGCGGTTCTCGTCCATCTTGGTCACGTTTGGTAACTACAAGATCCAAAAATAGTACAATTTATCCATCTGTTGAACTCCGCGTATTGGTTGCACAACGTTGTAGAATCCGAGTTGGTGATAAAATTGCTGGCCGTCATGGTAATAAAGGGGTTATTGCACGAATTCTACCTCGACAAGATATGCCTTATTTGGCTTCTGGTTTGGCTGTAGATATTATTTTGAACCCACTTGGTGTTCCATCACGAATGAATGTTGGACAAATTTATGAAGGCCTACTTGGTTTGGCTGGCCGAATTCTTGGTCAACAATATAGAGTTCTCCCTTTTGATGAAATTTATGGTTCTGAAGCTTCATATGGTCTTGTTTATGGTAAACTTTTGGAAGCTAGACAGAGACTTAATGTCCCTTGGATTTTTAACCCTCAAGCACCTGGTAAAACATGTGCATTTGATGGTCGTACCGGTGAACCATTGGAACAAATGGTTTTGCTAACAACAAGTTATATTCTAAAACTAGAACACCGTGTTGATGAAAAAATTCATGCACGAACTACTGGACCTTATTCATTGTTGACACAACAACCAGTTCGCGGGCGTTCACGAAAAGGTGGTCAACGTCTAGGTGAAATGGAAGTGTGGGCTTTGGAAGGTTTTGGAGCATCATATACATTGCATGAAATGATGACTACGAAATCTGATGATATTGAACTTCGTCGAGCAATGTCATTGCGCCTAGCAAAAGGTATTTATGGTTTTAAACCTCCATATCAAACTCAACCTGAAACCTTTAAACTTTTGATGGTTGAACTACGTGCTCTTTGCCTTAAGCTTATGAGTGATAAAGATCCAGCTTCGGATTTTTAAAAATAATCAATATTAAGATCTATGGATAAAGGAGTCAAAAAAAGTTTTAATTTGCAAACAAACCAACATTTTTGCAAAGTTAATATTCAATTTCCCTCTGAAGAAGATATTATTTCTTGGACAAATCGCCTTCTTCCAGAAACTCCAAGTTCAAATGAGAAAAGTGTACCCGTAGGTCAAATTACTTTCCCTGGAACCATTAATTATAAAACAAAAGTTCCAATTCCAGGGGGTCTATTGTGTGAAAAAACTTTTGGACCACAGTCTGCTGATTCTTGTACCTGCGGAGAAGTTATTCGCGTAATGCGGCGTAATGCAGAAGGTAAAAAACCTGAGCATGGCCGTTGGACATGCCCAATTTGTGGTGGTCAATGGGGTGATCCACGTTTGCGTAGATACCAAATGGGTTATATCAAACTACGCCGTACTGTTGTCCATCCTTGGGTACTTTACAGTACCCCTAATTACCTTGCTCTTCTAATGAAGGTTCGTCGAACTGATATTCAACAACTTGCTTGGTGTAATACAGTTATTTCTCTACCATTCGCAGCTTATAATCAATCAAAAAGTTATTTGTACTCAAATTCTGGTCGTTGGTCACAAAATATGGCGTCCTGGGATAATTTTAAAATAACTGAATTCGATACAGAAAAAAAGCTTGTTCCGATTGGTGTTTCAGGTAATTCTGATTTGTTTAAATCATTGAATGGGGTGAAAATGCCCCCAGTATTGGAAACAAATAAGAGTTATGGTCAAATTTCAAAAAATTTTTATTCTAATCATTCACCAAGCCCAACTAACTTGCCTACATATTCAGAATCTAGACAAGACATGTTGTTTGTCCCATGTACTGGAGGAACAGCAGTACGTAGTCTACTTGAATCATTGAATCTATTTCAAGAAGAACAGTCATCTGTTAATGTAGTTACTTATATTCATAATTTGTTGAATTGGTCATACGGTATTACTGGTTTTTCAGATGCACAAATGCGTTTGTCTGATGCAAGGCTAATAGATGAACAAATAACTAATATTGAAAATTTGTTGAGCTCATGGCAATATCATTCTCGCCGATTGCGATTGATTCGACATCTTATTCAAAATAAAGCTAGTCTAAGCGGTTTGACAATTTCACTCCTCCCCGTGTTGCCTCCTGTTTTTAGACCTTTTTTGGAACTACCTAACGGAGGTATGGCTACTTCTGATATTAATACATTGTATCGACATGTTCTAGTGAGAAACTTGAAACTTTCAACTATGGGTTATAACGGTGCCCCAGATCTAGACGCCTTCCTACTTCAAGAGTCAATTGATCGTCTTTTTGATAATACTAAAGCACCACGACCAATGTACCCCCGTAATGATTTGTCTCCATGGGCGAAATGTATTAAAATTCCAAAACCACCTTTGAAATCATTGAGTGATGGTTTGAAAGGTAAACAAGGTCGTTTCCGTCAACATTTGTTGGGTAAACGTGTGGATTATTCTGGTCGTTCAGTAATTACTTCTGGTCCAGAACTACAATTGACTCAATGTGGAGTTCCATTGGAAATGGCTGTTGAACTATTTCAATCCTGGCTACTTGCTTATTTGTGTGGAGGTGCACCTGGTCGACAAACTCGTTTGGTTGGTTCATTGCGACAGGCAAAACATATTCTTCAACATTATCCAAATTCAATTTGGCATTTGGTTGAATTCTTTCTTTCAGAACAGGTCGTTTTGCTTAATCGTGCACCAACTTTGCACCGCTTTGGTATTCAGGCTTTTGAACCAGTACTTGTTCCTGGTCGTGCGATCTTGCTACATCCATTGGTTTGTCCAGCTTTTAATGCTGATTTTGATGGAGATCAAATGGCATTGCATGTACCAGTCTCATTGGAAACTCATACAGAAGCACGTATTATCCTACTTGCAGCTCAAAATTTCTTGACACCATCAACAGGTGAGCCAATTCTATCATTGAGTCAAGATATGATTTTGGGGTGCTATTATTTGACAAGTGATCCCCAAAATTTTACTTCTCATTATGGCCGTCGTTGTGCTCCTGTTTTTAGATCAGAAATTCTATTTGGAAGTCTTGAAGAAGTAAGCTTGATGTATTATCGTGGTGTCATTAGTCTACATAGTTGGGTTTGGATTCGTTGGAAACAACCTTTTACTAGTTGGTTGACAAAGGAAGAACCTATTGAAGTCCGTATTGGTGCTCGTGGTTCACGAATTGAAATTTATCGTCAATGTCAATGCCATTATAACCGTTGGGGAGTTTTGGTAGATCAATATTTGCAAACAACAGTAGGCCGGGTTCTTCTTAATCAGGTTATTATGCCAGTTGATTTGCTAAATCGTCTTGATTAAATAAAATCCGAAAAAAAATATATCGTATGTGTACACAGAATGAATCTCTAGATGTTACATGTACCCCTAGCCCGTCATCAGAATTGACGTTTTGGTATTTTAACGAACATCTAGATAAAGGAAATCTTAAAAAAATAATTAGTTGGCTCGTTACTTATTACGGTGGTCTAAGAACTAATGGTATTTTGGAACGTCTAAAAAGGTTGGGATTTGAGCAAGGATTGCAAGCTGGTGTTTCGATTGGTGTTGGGGATATTGCACCCCCACCAATGCGAGACAATTTTGTATCATCCATTGGTTATGGTCTCTTGGGTACGAATCGTCAGTATAATGCAGGCCAAATGACAGCTGCTGAAAAAGCACAGCGTGCTATTGATAGTTGGTTTTCAGCAACTGAATTGCTTAGACGTAGTATTGTTCTTTATTTTGAACAATTTAATCGAATGAGCCCAATGCATATGATGGCTTTTTCGGGTGCTCGAGGTAATATGACGCAAGTTCGTCAATTGATGGGTATGCGTGGTTTGATGTTGGACCCATTGGGCCAAATTATTACGTCACCTGTACGTGCATCATTTCGACAAGGACTGACTGTAACAGAATATCTTATTTCAGCTTATGGTGCTCGTAAAGGTTTGGTTGATACTGCTCTACGAACAGCTAATGCCGGTTATTTGACACGCCGTTTGATTGATGTATTGCAAGATGTTATTGTTTTGCAAGTTGATTGTGGTCCTCTTGGCCGTGAAGGTTGTTTTCTATCTAGCCTACGGAACGAAAATGGTAAAGAGCTTATTCCACTAAAAAAACGTTTGATTGGACGTGTAACCGCAGAGAACTTGTATATTGGTTCGACTGTCTTGCCCCGCGATCGAGATATTAACCCTTTGCTTGCTGATCTAATTGCAAAAGCATACCCAAGTGGTATTAAAGTACGTTCATCAATTACTTGTGGCCTTTCTCTTGGACAAACGCAACGAAATGGAATTTGTCAACTGTGTTATGGTTGGGATCTAAGTTTGGGTGATCTAGTTGAATTGGGTGAAGCTGTTGGTATTTTGGCTGCACAATCCATTGGTGAACCAGGTACACAACTAACAATGCGTACATTTCATACGGGTGGTGTAATTTCTGGACAAGCAACTGATCGTCTTCGTGCTAGTGGGGGTGGTCGTGTTATTTATCCAAGTCGTACTAGTGGAAGATTGATTCGTGCCAACGGTGGTATGATTGGTTTTTTCTTGTATCAAAATTGTAATTTGTTGATTGTCCGTCCACAAGGAAAACGTCTTCGATACGAATTTCCTGCAGGTGTAATTTTGTTGATTCGTCATGGTCAGTGGGTACAACCAATGCAAGAATTGGCGGAAACAAGCGATGATGAACAACTTAATCGAGCGAATTGGTTGAAAAAGCCCTATCAAATTTCAAGTCAATTGGGTGGTAGCCTGTATTATGTGGGAGAATCTAAAAACAGTAATTTGATGGATCGTTGGGTTTTGTCTGGATCACGATTGGCACAAAATTATAAATATAAAACTTTTGGCCTAACTAGTTTTGGTGATTGGATTAATGGCGAAACATCAAAAGGTTCTTCGTTTGATTTTTATCAAAACCAACTTGCTTTGGTATCTGGTCTTGATACTTTTAGTGTTACTACAAAACAGCTACCAATGCATAGTCAACCAGGTAATTTCATTAATACAGGTTACCGTTCAAATATTTCCCCAAATAAACGTTTTCAAGAGGGTGGTCGTGTTCGAAGCTGGTCACGCTCAACAGCAACAATCCAACGTGTTGGACGTATTCTAAGTCCAAGTGATGAAAAACTTTCACTGAGTTATGGTGCTCGAGTAGATCCTGGTATGAATTTGGGCCGAGTCATTTTGTATACCCCAGTAGGTGGTGATATTACACAAGCTCTTCCAAAAATTGAGTCATTTTTTGAAGCTCGCTCGTATCAACCTTTCCACCGTGCTTTGTGCCAAGGTTTTTCTACACTTTTGAATCTAGGTTTTAGTCGACATTTTGCTGCTGTTTCTGCCTTGCGTGCAACTCAACAATATATTCGTGAATCTATTCAACGTTTGTATTTTGAGCAAGGAGTTGAAATCAATGATCGGCATATTGAACTAGTTATTGGACAAATGGGACTAATGCTAGTGAGTAAGGATGATATGTATTTTGATCAGTCTTTGTCTTATATTAGTGTTTTTGAGTCCCTGATTCTTGAGACTGTAAATTCTACAGAATTGGTTTATGAGCCAATAATTATGGGTATTACTAAAGTTGGTTTGCGTAAAAGTGGTTTTCTAGCATCAGCTAGTTTTCAAGAAACGGTTCGTGTATTGACTCGTGCTGGTCTTGAAAACCAAAAAGATCGTGTTAATGGTCTAAAAGAATCAATTATCCTAGGTCGACCTCTTTCAGTTGGAACTGGTTGGTGTGCACAATCGAATTATCTAAGCTAAAATGATAATTCATTTTGGTAATAACTAAATGGTTTAGCTATACTAAAATTGAACAGAGTAACATCTAATGCTTCTATTTTAATTAATTTTTTTTTACTTTAAGAATGAAAACAACAACAAAATCTCTACTAAAATCTGGGGTACATTTGGGACATAGTCCAAGCCATTGGCATCCTAGAATGGCACCTTATATTTATTCAACTCGATCAGGAGTACATATTATTGACTTGGTTCAGACAGAGGTATGTCTTGCACAGGTTCAACAATTTTTGACAGCTGCATCTTCACAAGCTAAAAATGTTCTGTTTGTTGGAACAAAACCACAAGTTGCCCAATCAATTGCAGCAGCAGCTACAAGTTGTAACAGTTTTTATATTAACCAACGTTGGTTGGGTGGTCTACTAACAAATTGGAAAACTCTACGTAAATCGGTTTCAACATTGGCTAAACTAGAATCCGTTAAAGCTCAAGGTCTGATGGAAAGTTTGCCAAAACGACGATACTCTGTATTTATGAAAGAGTACAACCGTTTGTCCAAATACCTAGCTGGCGTTTGTTCTATGACATCTGAACCAGATGTTGTAGTTGTTGTAGGTCAACAAGAAGAGCAAAATGCTGTTAATGAATGTCGCTGCCTAGGCCTTCGTACAATTACAATTCTAGATACAAACTCTAATCCAGATTTGGCTGATTTGTATATTCCAGCTAGTGATGATTCAGCACACGGTATTCCAATTATTCTAAATAAACTTGCTAAAGCCATTCTAATTGGCCGTGTATAAATAAAACTTAATAGACTTTGCGTAATTTATAATACAGATTCAGAGGCTGTGGGATAGCCCCACCTAACCCTATGCTGACAGCAAATCCAATCCATGATCTAGCTGCAATTTCTGTAGGTCAACACCTGTATTGGAATGTTGGTCCTTTTGAAGCTCATGGTCAAGTACTGCTTACTTCATGGTTTGTATTGGGCGGATTGATTACTTTTTCTTTGGTATCAAATTCTAACCTACAACCACTTCCAGACGGTTTGCAGAATCTTACTGAGTATTGCCTAGAATTTATCCGTGATTTGGCACGAACACAGTTGGGTGAAGAAGAATATCAACCATGGGTACCTTTTCTAGGAACTCTATTTTTGTTTATTTTTGCATCTAATTGGTCTGGTGCTTTGCTACCATGGCGAGTAATCGAACTACCAAGCGGTGAACTTGGTGCACCAACTGGTGATATTAATACTACTGTAGCTCTTGCTCTTCTAACATCAATTGCTTATTTTTATGCAGGTATTAATAAAAAAGGTCTTGGTTATTTTAGTCGTTATGTTGAGCCAGCTGCTTTTCTTCTACCTATTAACGTTCTAGAGGACTTTACTAAGCCTCTATCACTAAGTTTCCGTCTATTCGGAAACCTACTAGCAGATGAACTTGTAGTTGGTGTACTAGTGTCACTTGTACCGTTGTTTGTTCCTGTGCCGCTAATGTTGCTTGGTCTATTTACCAGTGCAATTCAAGCTCTTGTATTTGCTACTCTAGCAGGTGCATATATTGGTGAAGCTCTTGAAGATCACCATTAAAAAAATTGATAGATAAATCTATCCGAAGAAACCCGAATTCAATCAATTATTATTTTTGAAATTATGAACCCAATTATTGCTGCTGCTTCTGTTGTTGCTGCTGGTCTTGCAGTAGGTCTTGCTGCTATCGGTCCTGGTATTGGTCAAGGTACTGCTGCTGGTTATGCAGTAGAAGGTATTGCTCGTCAGCCAGAAGCTGAAGGTAAGATCCGTGGTGCACTACTACTATCTTTCGCATTCATGGAGTCACTAACTATTTATGGTCTAGTAGTAGCACTAGCACTAGTATTTGCTAACCCGTTTGTTTCATAAGTTAGACAATTCAAGTATGTAGAGATAGGGTTATTTCAACCCTATCCTATTAAATCAAGCAAGGAGGATTATATAGATATGTTGAATCTTGTTTACGAACAAGCGGAAGCCTTGGTTGAATTGAATACTAACATTTTCGAAACTAACCTAATCAATCTTAGTATTGTTGTAGGTGTAGTTGTAGTACTAGGTGGTGATGCACTAACAAGTGCCCTAGATGAGCGACGTCGCGCAATTCTAGAAAGTCTAGAAGACGCTAATGACCGATTTGCTGAAGCACAAGCACGATTGGCAGCTGTTGAAGAACAGTTGGCTAATGCTAAAACTGAAGCTTCGTCTATTACTTCTTCTGCTCCTGCTGAAGCCCAAACAGCTGCTCAGCTAGTTTTGGAAACTGTATCGGGTGAAATGACACGTCTTCGTGATCGTGTAGCTGCAGATAAAACACTTGCACAAACACAAACAAGTGGTTCAATCTATCGTTGGATGATTGGTGCAAGTATTCAAGTAGCTCAAGATGCTTTGACAGTAACGAAACTTAGTACAAAACAAGAATCTATTCTAGGTTCATGTATTCAAAAACTTGAAAAGATTCAAGTCGACCAAATTAAAGTAAGTTCTATTTAATTTTAATTAATACAAATTACTTTATATATAAAGTATATACATTTATGTATATACTTAGTATGACTAACAAAATAATGCATACAGATAGCTGTATGTTTAGTAATTAAGCCAATGGCTAAAATTAAACCAGAAGAGATTAGTAATATTATTCGTCAGCAGATCGAACAATATACGCAAGAAGTTAATGTTGCAAGTGTTGGTACTGTACTACAAGTTGGTGATGGTATTGCACGTGTATATGGTCTTGAGCGTGTAATGGCTGGTGAGCTTTTGGAATTTGCAGATGGTACTGTTGGTATTGCTCTAAACCTAGAGTCTGATAATGTAGGTGCCGTTCTAATGGGTGAAGGCCTAGCAATTCAAGAAGGTAGTTCAGTTCGTGCTACTGGTAAAATTGCTCAAGTTCCAGTAGGTGATGCTTTCCAAGGTCGTGTTGTTGATGCGCTAGCGCAACCAATTGATGGTAAGGGTGATATTCCTTCATCTGAAAGTCGTTTGATCGAATCAATGGCACCTGGTATTATTTCACGACGTTCAGTATACGAGCCGCTACAAACAGGCCTTGTTGCAGTTGATGCAATGATTCCAATTGGTCGTGGTCAGCGTGAGCTTATTATTGGTGACCGTCAAACAGGTAAAACAGCTGTTGCAACTGATACAATTCTAAACCAAAAAGGTAAGGATGTTGTTTGTGTATACGTTGCTATTGGACAAAAAGCAGCAACAGTAGCTCAAATTGTAAGTAGTCTAGAAGAGCGTGGTGCAATGGATTACACTACAATTGTAGCAGCTAACGCTGATGCCCCGGCAACACTTCAGTATCTTGCACCATATACGGGTGCTGCTCTAGCAGAGTATTTCATGTATAATGGTAAGCATACATTGGTTATCTATGATGATCTATCGAAGCAAGCCCAAGCATACCGTCAAATGTCACTTCTACTTCGTCGTCCGCCAGGTCGTGAAGCTTATCCAGGTGATGTATTTTACCTACACTCACGTCTATTGGAGCGTGCTGCAAAGCTAAGTGATGAGCTTGGTGAAGGTAGTATGACTGCTCTACCAATTATTGAAACACAAGGTGGTGATGTATCAGCTTACATTCCAACTAATGTAATTTCAATTACAGATGGTCAAATTTTCCTATCTGCAGATATTTTCAACTCAGGTATGCGACCTGCTATTAACGTTGGTATTTCAGTATCACGTGTAGGTTCAGCTGCTCAGGTTAAGGCAATGAAGCAGGTTGCTGGTAAGCTAAAGCTAGAACTAGCTCAATTTGATGAGCTTGAGGCATTCTCACAGTTTGCTTCAGATCTTGATGCAGCAACACAAGCACAACTTGCTCGTGGTCAGCGTCTTCGTGAGCTACTAAAGCAAGCACAATCTACTCCACTAGAAGTTGAAGATCAGGTAGCAATTATCTATGCAGGTACAAATGGTTACCTAGATGTTCTTGATATGGATAAAGTACGACCTTTCCTTGCTAGTCTTCGTTCATACCTAGCTTCAAGCAAGCCTACGTATGGTCAGATGCTACGTGACTCAAAAGCACTAACACCGGAAGTTGAAACAATTCTTAAGGATGCTATTGTAGAACACCGTGAAGCTTTTATGGCAGCGTAATTACTAATAATGTAGAACCAATTTCTGGTTCTACATTTAAGAAACCCTGAATTTGTTCACACAAATAAATGCCTAAGCATTCTCTACACCCTGTAGCGCTGATGATGATGTCTGTATTGGCGTTTATGGCACCTAGTTCGGGAGCACAGGCTTATCCTATTTTTGCTCAGCAGGGTTATGAACAACCCCGTGAAGCAACAGGCCGAATTGTATGTGCCAATTGTCATCTAGCAGAAAAACCTGTAGATCTTGAACTACCACAATCAGTATTTCCAGATACAGTTTTTGAAGCCAATGTAAGTATCCCTTATGATAAGTCTGTTAAACAAGTACTTGGTAATGGAAAAAAAGGCCCTCTTAATGTAGGTGCTGTTCTAATTCTTCCAGAAGGTTTTGAAATTGCTCCAAAGGATCGTATTCCAGAAGAAATTGCTGGTAAAGTTGGTAAGCTTTATTTCCAACCATATAGTCCTGATAAGAAAAATATGATTGTTGTAGGCCCTGTTCCTGGTA
>Ga0099800_1276_pt1 | contig 11800 bp, 8 predicted proteins | sample Uncmet6_SortRC_1_FD_89868 | JGI IMG/M metagenome (GOLD analysis project Ga0099800, IMG submission 89868) | Marine eukaryotic communities from CALCOFI LINE 67, Pacific Ocean - CN11_C50_N6_SortRC_1 | ecosystem: Environmental > Aquatic > Marine > Oceanic | place: Pacific Ocean: Monterey Bay | collected... | reverse complement strand
AAGTATAGTCTGGTAATTTTAATGTGTTGCCTGAATCTAAATACTGATCATCAATGTAAGTAACAAAAGTATTAACACTTAATCCTTCAATCAAAGGAATTTGATAATCTAAACCTAAGCCTGCGGTAAACTCTGGTGTACCTTCAACTGTATTCCCTTGATTTGATGCAGCTTTTTCATACTTAGTATCAATATAAGCCAAGTTCCCATAAACAATTAAGTCATCAGTTACTTTGCCAGATACACCATACTCAATTCCTTTAGATTTAGTTTCGGCACCATCTGTTGTTACTGTAGTAGTTTTACCTGCTACATAGCGTGAATCATTTGTCGACAAATTTAATGTCATAGTGCTTGGTTTTTCAATCTGATACATTGCTAAAGTATGCAACCAACGCTCACCTTGAAATTTCGCACCAATCTCATACTGTTTAGTTTCAAATGGCGCAAAAGTATTACCGTAGTTTGCATCCGCTGTAGAAGTAACCGTCGATCCTTGTACTAATGCTTCAACATAACTGGTATAGAACGATAAGCTATCTCCAAATGGCTTCACTACAAATGCAATACTTGGTGAAATCTTATCTTTACTATAATTGCTCCATGTCTTAGTAGTCGCGTTAATTGAATCAATATCCATATCCTGATAACGTGCACCTAGTATTATTTGCAACTTGTCATTTAACATAGACATTTGATCAGTCAAGCTATAACTGAGAAACTCACTATGATTATATGGCCCCCAGACAGGATATGTTGTTGGCATTTCACCATAACTACCCACATCTGAATTATATAGATTAGTTTTAAATGATGATGATGTTGCAGCATAATGTTGCTTTAAATGGCTCGATAGATAATCTGCACGTAAGCCAACGGTATGTGAAACTAGTCCTGTATTAAATTGACCTTCCAAACCTATGTTAGCTGTACTATTATCATATTTAGCATGTACACGATAATATTGTGTTGAGGCATCTCCTGCCGCATTTGTGACAATCATTCGTGTGCCAAACAAATGACCTACATATTCTTTTTGAGCGTAACCAATTCCTGCATAAGCTTTTAAATTAGATAAAAGCTTATATTCACCTGATAAACCTACATATTGACTTTCTTGTTCCCCTTGAAGTTTAGGAAAATAATTTGTTTTACCATCTGGTGCTGCAAGTACACTTTTCAAAGTCGCAAACGATACCATTGCTGGCGAACCACCATCACGCTCATCACGAACAGAATATGCATCAAGATTAATTTTTGCTTTATCTGTTGTGTAATCCAGTCCAATTACCGCAGCAGTATTTTTATCATCCATACCATCAATGATATGTTCGCCTTGTCCATAAGTTGCACTAGCTCTAGCGCCAAATTCTTTATTTTCTCCAAAACGGCGAGCTACATCAAAACCAGATTTATAGTATCCACCATCTTCATACATGGCAGAAACTTGCGTTAAATCTCTATCTGCACGTTTAGTGGTTGCCATAATAACACCACCTACCCCTCCACTCGGAGGCATGCCTGCGACCAAGGCGTTTGGGCCTTTTAATACTGTAACAGAACCTAAAATATCAGTTGGTGTACGACCTGTTGGCCCCATACCATAAGAACCATTTATATTCGCATCTTCCCAACCAACGCTCAGACCACGTATTTTAAAGTTTTCATTTAAATGCCCACTGTTGGTTGTTGTGCGTATACTTGGATCATTTTTTAAAACATCCATTACAGAATCAGCTTGTTTATCTTGTATCGCCTGCTCTGTATAAGACTGAATACTAAAAGGAGTGTTTAATAATGATTTTTCACCCAAAATACCTAAATTAGCATCTTTTTTAAGTTTTCCCGTTGCATCGGTTGCTTGTGAGTCCGCTTTAACAGTGATAGTAGGTAGCACAACATTTTCTTCTGCAAAGGCAAAAGCGGGTAGTGCAATGAGAGATAAAAATAATATGTTCTTTTTCACGAAATTTCCCCATTAAAAATCGGGCTAATTATATAAGATAAATTCTCAAATGAGAATAAAAACAATTATAAATTAAATTATCTTTTCTATTTTTCTAAACAGCAGCAAACAAAGTATCTGCTGTTTAGATTAGATAATTTAGAACTTATAGGTCAGAGAGCCTGTATAGCTGGTTGGGTCACCATAAGTATTTGCCCAAGTATTGAGGCGATACTTTTCATTTGTGATATTATCCACATTTAAAGCAACACTTAAATCACGATTAATCTGATATTTTGCCATTAAACTAACAAGTGCAAATTGATCTTGTTTATAGGCGATATAATTTACACCTGTGACATTGCCATTATAGAAAGCACTTTGCCAATTTACACCACCACCAATGGTAAGTTTTTTATCTAATACAGGTAGGTTATACGTGGTAAATAGCTTGTATTGATCCTCTGGGATCGTTGTATTTACTTTTACACCATTTTGTTTTGATTTTGCATGAGTATAACCAGTTTGAATATTCCATCCATCTAGAATTTCACCACTTGCTTCTATCTCATAGCCTTTAGTTTTTACACCATCCATTTCAGTATAATAGTTATCAGTTGGTAAGACGATTCCAACTAAATCAGAAGGAATATTATTTCCATATTTTGTACCAGCATCCGCTACATTATCCATCTTGGCTTCAAAATATGAAGCACTTAGATTCAGGCGATTTTCAAAGAATGTCGCTTTAAAACCACCTTCATAGTTATCACCTTCTTGCGGATCCAATAAAGCATAATTGTAGTCACGGTTACTTTGTGGCATGAAAATATTAGTATAGCTTGCATAAGCAGTTAACCACGGAGCAATGTCATAAGTAATACCTGCATAAGGAGTAACTTTTGCATAAGTACTAAAATGGGTAGGTGTATTTTTGGTTGCAGTCGTGACTAATGTTTCATAATCATAGTCGGATAAACGAGCACCAGCAATGACATGTAAATGATCAATTGGATTCAAGCGTGTAGCCAAATAATATCCGACTTGCTCATATTTCTTGTTATTTACTCCCACTACTTGAGTCGCCGCGTTAGGTAATGCAACATCGCCATTCCACGTTCTCAAATCAACCGCATTAGCACTGTTGTAACCTGAGAAATTGTTATTATTATTTTCAATATGCTGATAACTTGCACCCAACATCAACTCATGTTCACGACCAAATAATTGATACGGCCCTGACGCAGAAACATCTAAACTATGTTCTTCGGGATTAAAGTTATTTTGTGAGGCGGCGAGAGATGCATAATGTGCTTTATAAGTTGTTGTACCTTTGATGACATCCTGATCAGAATAATTGACTGAGGCTACACCAATCACTCCAAACAATGACTTAATTTGCTGTTGTGTATAGTTATAGTTTGCCTGCAAATTCCAACGATTTTCAAATTCATGTTTTGCTTGTGCAAATAGATTAATAGTATCAACCCGACTATATGCCCATTTTGCATTGGCATTAAAGCTAGGGGTGTATGGATTAATACCACCGTCAATACCATACATATCAATACCATGCACACCAAGACCCGTCACTTTGTTACGACTTAGCATACCACCAACAGAAACCGTTGTTTTAGGGTCAATATCAGCATCGATAATGCCATAGAGTGTCCCTGACTGATTATCTCCCCAAGCTTTCCATGAATCACCCTGACCATACGATGCCACAGCGCGACCACGAATAGAACCAGCACTATTTAAACCACCTTGTACATCAAATTGTGATCGGTAAGTATCCCATGAGCCACCACTCAGTTTAACCTCTCCAGTTGGGACACTACTATTGGCATGTTTTCTATTAAAATTTACACTTGCGCTTGGATAACCCGCACCATTAGTCAAGCCAGTAGCACCCTTAATTACGGTCACGTTTTCAAAAACAGCGGGGTCAAAATTACTCAGAGATGATCCATTTTTGCCATCAATCGCTGGCGCTGTCATAACACCATCAACTTGATAATTTACGATTTGTTTACCGCGAGCATAATAAAATACATATTCTCCCCCATTGCCTACTGCACCTTGCGCACCAAAACGCTGTACATATACACCCGGGGTCTGATTCAATACATCTTCAACAGTTGTTAAGTTTTGATCATCGATTTGTTCTTTTGTAATTACACTCACAGACTGAGGTGTATCTTTCAGCGCCAAATCCATCTTGGTTGCAGATTTAGATTTTTTAACGGTATAACCTTGCTGATCTTGATCGTCAGCTTTCAGTTTTATCGTCGGTAAGATATCTTCAGCGTGAATAAAACTACTACCAGCCGCCATAAACATCATCACTGAAATTGTACGGGCTAATATTTTGGGTTGAGTATTAAACATTAAATGTACCCCTGTATAAAATTAGCGCAATCCTATATCAATTGATAATAATTATCACTAACATTATTCATACTATCTCCATAATTGTAATTGTATTTTTTTATTCACCTAAGCTAGTAAACAATTATTTCCATTTAATATTTATAAAAAATTTAAGGTTATTTTAATTTTTAAAAAAACTTAAACAGTAATTTAGCTGGAATCCACATCCCTTTTTTGCAAAAAAAAAGCCACCAAATTGGCAGCTTTTTAAAGGAGTCTTTTTAATCTTTTTGGACACTACCAAAAATCTTATCTCCTGCATCACCAAGGCCAGGCACGATATAACCTTGCGCATTCAATCCATCATCAATCGATGCGGTATAAATTTCCACTTCGGGGTGCAATTCCTGCACTTTTTTAATGCCTTCAGGTGCAGCAACCAAAATCATGACACGAATATCTTTACATCCGCTGGCTTTAAGAACATCAATCGCAGCAACAAGTGAGCTACCCGTCGCTAACATTGGGTCGATAATCATCGCGATACGGTTGGCGACATCTGGAACTAATTTTTTATAATACGTTCGCGCCTGTAAGGTTTCTTCATCACGCTCCAAACCGAGTACACTGACTTTGGCACTAGGAATCAGGTTAAGTACGCCTTCCAACATGCCGATTCCTGCTCGTAAAATCGGAACGATGGTAATTTTTTTACCTGCAATACGCTGGGTCGTGACTTTGCCCGCCCAACCATCAACCTCATGATCGACCAGTTGCAAATCTTTTGTCGCTTCATAAGTCAGAAGCATTGTGACTTCTTGAGCAAGTTCACGGAAATTTTTTGTGCTGATATCCGAACGTCGCAATAAGCCAAGTTTATGACGAATCAGAGGATGACGGATTTCTTGAATGGGCACGGGAGAACACCTAAAACAACATTAAACTTGATATATTATAAATAGTTTTAGTGACGAAAATTAAAAAACCTCCACGAATGGAGGTTTTTTTTGTTAAAACACAAGCTTAATGCTGTTGTGATAACACAAAATGCAGAGGTGATAAAATCTCGCCTTCTAAGGCTAGTTTAATCACTGGATCTGGATAGATACCAATAATTAAAACCAATGCAGCCGCAGCCAAGACCATGATTCCACCTACTTTTTGTCCCCAATGCTTATCCGCATCGATACGAGGAACCTCAGGCGGAGTCATATACATGACCACCATCACACGTAGGTAATAGTACAAACCAATACCACTACCCACAATAATCATGGCTGCAAGGAACCAATGCTGAGTCGTTACCGCAGCCATTACCACAAGGAATTTACCAATAAAGCCCGCAGTTAATGGAATACCCGCCAAAGACAGCATCATTACGGTTAAAGTCGCAGTTAAAACAGGACGACGCCAGAATAAACCACGATAATCCGCAAGACTTTCAGCTTCATCGACATTGTTATAAGGACTAGACATCAACGCAACCGCACCGAATGCACCAATGGTAGTCAGTACATAAGTCACGACATACACCGTAACGCTACCTAAACTTGCGTAGGTCATGCTGATTAAAGCAATCAACAAATAACCAAAATGCGCAATCGATGAATAAGCCAAAATACGCTTTAAATTGACCTGACGAACTGCAAGCAAGTTACCCGCTAAAATAGATAACACGGCAATGATCGTTAAAATCGTTACTAGTGAATCGACAAGGATCGCACCAGAAGTCAGCATATAACGTACAAATAGACCAATTGTTGCCACTTTAGCCGCAGTCGCCAAAAAGGTCGCCATTGGCGCTGGCGCACCTGCATAAACATCAGGTGTCCATTTATGAAATGGCGCCAGTGAAAGTTTGAATGCAACCGCAAAAATGACCAGTGCAAGCCCTAAAATCACCATTGGTTGGCGAATCGCATTAAATAATGCTTGTACAGAATCATAGAAAGACAATGAACCTGTATAGGCATAGATATAAGCCATGCCCATCAAAAGCATTGCAGAAGCAGTTGCAGAAAGTACAAGATACTTCACACCAGATTCAAGTGAACGACTACGCTGATAGGTATAAGCCAACAAGCCATAAACTGGGATCGACATTAACTCAAGGCTAATGAAGAAAGAAGCATAATGCGCGCTTGCAACCATCAGCATTGCCCCTGATACCGAGATCAGAAGCAATAAGTAAAGTTCTTCGCGATTATCTTTATAGGTTTCAATATACGCATGTGACAAAGTACAGCACGCAAGTGAAGCCACAATAATGAGTAATTGATAAATCAGCGTAAACGGATCGATCATAAACATTCCCATGACATTCGATGGTACAAAATGACCACCAAACATCGTAATGAGAATATAAGCTGCGGCAAGGTTTAGACCCACCACTGAAGCGGTTGCAATTAAATTATGATTACGTTTAATTGCAATCAGGATCATCACAACGACTGCGGTCAACGCCACAATCATCACGGGTGCCAAAGGCATAAGCTGAGAAAAAGACATTGTGAAGTTCATGGCTTATTGGATCTCCACATTACTAAGCTGAGTCGCTGCTTGCTGAGTCAAGTCAACCACAGGTTGTACAGGACTATAGCTATTGGCTAACCATTGCATGCTTGAGTGCGATACGTCGAGGAAGGTTTGAGGATAAAGACCCAACCAGACCAAACCAATCAGACACACCATCAAAATAACAAGCTCACGTAAATTCAAATCTTTAAGCGGTTGAACATAGTGCTGTTTTTGTTCAGGGTTTGGCTCACCAAACAATGCTTTATGAATCAAAATCAAACCATATAGTCCTGCAAAGACCAAACTCACCGCAGCGATAATCGTGAACGCAGGATATTTATTAAATGAACCCATAAGGATCAGGAATTCACCAATAAAGTTACCTAGTCCTGGTATACCCACCAAAGCAGCCACAAAGAACATCAGGAAGAATGGTAAATATTGAAGCTGTCCACGCAAACCACCCATCAGGCGTAAATCACGCGTATGTAGACGCTCATAGACTTGACCAGACATAATGAAGAGTGCAGCAGAAGATAAACCATGTGCCAGCATCATGATCATTAAACCCTGATAGGTCAGGATATTACCGGCATAAATCGCAAGAAGCACAAAGCCCATGTGCGAAATTGAGGTATACGCCAACAAACGTTTCATATCGGTTTGCTGATAGGCACACCAAGCACCGTAGAAAATACCAATCAAACCAAAAATAATCGCGATATCTGCAAATTGTGCCGAAGCCGCTGGGAAGAATGGAATCACAAAACGGAGTAAACCATACGCAGCAGTTTTAATCAAAATACCTGCCAAGTCTACTGAACCCGCGGTCGGTGCCTGAGCATGCGCATCGGGTAACCAGCCATGCAGTGGAAATACAGGTAATTTCACTGCAAAACCAATAAACATACAGATCATAAAGGCATAAGCAACCGCAGGTGCTTGCTGATCAAGTGTATTGGCGACTGCAAGCAAGTAGTTGTAATCAAATCCGATCGAACCTGTCATCATGTAGCCATAGACCACCAGACCCAGAATACCAATCAGCATGATTAAACCTGCAATCTGGGTATAAAGGAAAAACTTGGTAGCCGCATAGACACGTGATTTTCCGTCTGCACCACGGTGACCCCATAGTGCGATCAGGAAGTAGATTGGAACCAGCATCATCTCCCAGAAGAAGAAGAACAAGAACAAATCAACTGCAAGGAAAACCCCGATCACGCCACCCAAAGACCATAAAAGGTTTAGATGGAAGAAACCGACATTTTTCTGGATTTCACCCCATGAACAACCAACTGCCAAAACACCCAGTAGTGCAGTCAGGCCAACCATCAAGAGTGATAAACCATCAATAGCAAGATGGATATTAATCCCTAAAGTCTGAATCCAAGGAAGATTAAACTCTGCTGACCACGTTGGAACTCGAGCACCAAGCTCATAATGAAATTGACCACTTTGCCATAGTGCAAGTGTCAATCCCAAAGTCACGAGCATACCAATTAAGGCAATCCAGCGCGGTAAATGCTGATCGAGCTTGTCGACCAACCAGCAAACAAAACCAGCAATGAAAGGAACTAAAATCAGCGCGGGTAAAATTAAATTGTTTTCCATTTTATTTCCCCACCACCTGAATAACGATAAGGATCATCAACAGCACGACGACACCAAGCGACATACTGGAAGCGTATTCACGCACTAAACCAGTTTGACGTGAACTCGTAAATTTGTTGCCGCCTTTCACTAAGGCAGGCAATACCAGCCACATGCTATCGATTGGATCTCGACCTAAAAGTCTTGCTATAAACAAATAAGGTTTTACAAACACGATGTTATACAAGGCATCAAAACCAAATGCAGTACGACAAATATGCACTAAACCTGAACCCAAACCACTTTGAGCAAAAGATTTAACTGCCGCGTAAGCAAATACAAACAACAAGATTCCTACGATTAAACCCGCAATCGCAATACCGCTTGCCAAATGTTCTGCGTGAGAAACCGCAGCTTCCAAACTTTCTGGAATCACAAAACTTGGAATATTAGCACTGCTTAAAAGCTTCAAAACTGGAGCTTGTAAGAAGTAACCGAAACCTGTCGATAAGAATGCAAGAATAGCCAAAGGTCCCCAGTAAGTCACACCATGAATAGCATGTGCTTCTGTTTTTTCTTCGCCAAAAAATACCACCCAGATTAAACGGAAAGTATAAATAGACGTTAAGAATGCACCTGCAACCCCGACCCAATACAAGGTATTGTAAAGTGGTAAGTTTGCAATCACAGATTGTGCATAAACTGCGCCTAAGATCGCATCTTTAGAGAAGAAGCCAATGGTCACGATTGGAAGCGCAGCAAGTGCACCGCCGCCGATGACAAAACACCAGAATACAAATGGAATCTTTTTACGCAAACCACCCATCTTGAAAATGTTTTGTTCATGATGACACGCTAAAATCACTGCACCAGAAGATAAGAACAATAACGCTTTAAAGAATGCGTGAGCCAACATATGGAACAGACCTGCCTGATAGGCTTCTGCACCCACTGCCATAAACATATAACCCAACTGACTCATCGTTGAGTAAGCCAAAATACGTTTGATATCGGTTTGAACCAATGCTGCAAAACCTGCGACGAGCAAAGTTACAGCACCTGTAATTGAAATGAATTGCATCACTGCTGGCGCCATTTCAATCACGCTATGCATACGACTGGTCAGATAGACACCCGCTGTCACCATCGTTGCAGCGTGGATAAGTGCTGAAACAGGCGTAGGGCCTGCCATCGCATCGGCCAACCATGTTTGTAATGGAATCTGCGCAGATTTACCTGCCGCACCCAAGAACAACATTAAAGCGGTCCAGATTGAAAGCGATGAGCTTTGTGTCATCACTGTCGCCGCATTTTCAACGATATAATGCGTATTTAACGTACCAAACTGTTGATAAAGCAGGAACAATGCAATAAGTAAAAATACGTCACCAACACGTGTCACTGTAAATGCCTTGATCGCAGCCCAGCCATTGTCTGGATTTGAATAATAAAATCCAATCAATAGATATGAGCACAGACCGACGCCTTCCCAACCCAAGAACAATAACGCCAAGTTATCGCCAAGCACCAACACCAACATGCTGGCAACAAACAGGTTGAAATATGAGAAGAAACGCGCATAGCCTTCTTCGCCGCGCATATACCATGAAGCAAAGATATGGATGAGGAAACCCACACCCGTAATCATGCCTGTCATCAGTAATGACAAACCATCGAGATATAGCGTAATACCCGGTGCAAAACCACCGACATTAAACCAAGTCCACAAATGTTGGACAAAAAATGGTTGTCCACTGCTGGTAAATGCAAGTCCGGCAATGAGAGCAAACAATGCAGAGAGTCCAACCGAGCCGACACCAATAATGGCTGCGACATTTTCAGAGAGCTTGTCGCGCCCTACCGCTAATAAAATAAAACCGATCAGCGGAAAAAGAATCGTTAAATATAAAGTACTCATCCGCGCATCTCACTAGCAGCATCCACATCCAGATGGTGGAAGCGATGGTAAAACTGAAGGACAATCGCAAGACCAATACAAGCCTCTGCCGCAGCAAGAGTCAAAATCAGGATAAACATAATCTGACCATCAGGTTGTGCCCATGCACTTCCTGCTAAAACAAATGCCAATGCCGCAGCATTCATCATGATTTCAAGGCTCATCAACATAAAGAGAAGATTGCGTCGCACCATTACACCGTAAAAACCCAGTGCAAAAAGAATGGTTGCAACAATCAAACCATGTTCTAAAGGGATATTGCCCATTGTTATAGTTCCCCTTCTGCACTTGGTTCACGTTTACCTAAGTGGAATGCTGCAACTAATGCTGCAAGCAATAACATCGCGGCAACTTCAACCAATAATAAATAATGAGTAAACAAAGCTTGACCGACTGCTTTTGGACCGATCACTTCACGACCCATGACTTGTCCCGGTACCGTGTAATCACTTGATAACATCCAGACCAAAGTCAAACCGAGCAGAAAGCTCATCAGTGCTGGAACTACCCATGTTTCAGAGCTCAACCACTTACGTTCTTGTTCCACAGTATGCTGACCTAAATTCAGCATCATCACCACAAAGACGAACAGAACCATAATTGCACCAGCATAAACAATCACTTCAAGCGCACCAGCAAATGGCGCACCCACGATCATGAAGATACCCGCTACTGCAAGTAATGAAACAATCAGACTGAGTAAAGCATGTACAGGATTCGCATTGGTCACCACACGAATCGTAGAGACAATGGCCACGAGAGCCATCAAATAAAATGGCCACATCATGGTAATAAACTCCGTACATCGATAGGTGCACTTTCTTTTTGCGCTTGACCTTTACCTTTACCATCAATTGCCATACCCGCAACACGGTAGAAGTTATAGTCAGGATATTTACCTGGACCAGAAATCAATAGATTTTCTTTTTCATAAACCAAGTCCTGACGCACGTACTCACCTAACTCAAAGTCAGGAGTAAGCTGAATCGCGGTCGTTGGACACGCCTCTTCACACATGCCACAGAAAATACAACGAGAGAAGTTGATACGGAAAAATTCTGGATACCAGCGTCCGTCTTCTTTTTCTGCTTTTTGCAGTGAAATACAGCCGACTGGACAAGCCACTGCACACAAGTTACATGCCACGCAGCGCTCTTCACCGTCTGGATCACGAGTCAGAATAATACGGCCACGATAGCGAGGCGGTACAATTTCCTCTGCTGGGACTTCAGGATAAAGAATTGTGTCTCGTTTACGCGTAATGTGGGTAAATACCATCCACAAGGTACGAACGATTGACCCAACTCCAGCTAGAACTTTATACATTTTGTACTCCCTGCTGTCTTAGGCCTGATTCATCAGAATCACAGCACCAGTCACGAGTAAGTTGACTAACGCCAGCGGCAAACAAATTT
>Ga0099800_1275_pt1 | contig 11816 bp, 7 predicted proteins | sample Uncmet6_SortRC_1_FD_89868 | JGI IMG/M metagenome (GOLD analysis project Ga0099800, IMG submission 89868) | Marine eukaryotic communities from CALCOFI LINE 67, Pacific Ocean - CN11_C50_N6_SortRC_1 | ecosystem: Environmental > Aquatic > Marine > Oceanic | place: Pacific Ocean: Monterey Bay | collected... | reverse complement strand
GCCGCTCCAATAGATGCGGCCTCGGCTTGTTCCTGAAGGAATGAGGCATGGACTCGTTCAAGTGCGGCGAGGCACGAGAAAATAAGGCGGGCTCCCATTGAGAAGCCGATGAGTGTCACCGGCCGGCGACCATGACGCCGTTCCAATAGTGTCTCGGCAAGCAAACGACCGGCTAGATCCGCACGCTCACATGCCAAGGTCCAAACAGCATCCAGGCTATCGAATGCCCGAATCATGTAATAGGGTAGCGCCACAGCGGTCGCGAGTGCTGCCAGAGACGTTGTGGCTGACGCGGCAGCAATTTTCTGGGCTGCTGAGCTTGTGGCCGATTCCATGAGTTCTAAAACGGAGGTCCCAAGGCGAAGGAGTACCTCAGACTCCCAACGAAGTATGTAGTGCTCGATCGAACCGAATCGAGACCGCCAGAACCAGACATCACTGAATTTGGGCGCAGTGGTTTCAGGCTCACTTTGTGATGCCTCACGCGTCTCACTTGACGACTCGATAGGCTCCACGATGCCATTGGGCATGATACCAAGTCGAGAGGCGCGTTCCTGCAGCTCTCTCACCACATCTGCATTAGCTGCCGGATCTTGCACCGAGTTTACTGCTTGCAGATCAGATTCGGAGCTGTTCTCAGCAGCCGTCGGGAAATGAAGCAGCAAAGGATTGAAATGTCCGGGCTCAACGCCACTCTCAGTCTCCGCTGGCGATGGTGGTTGCATGTCGCTAATCTCTATCGCATCGCCACCTCCAGCACAGCCCGTGCTGCCTTCACCTTCATCCGAGCGCCATTGAAGCTGCTCCGATTGATTCGTCGGCTCGGTCTCTGCATCTCCACCCTCTTCGTCGCTACTCGGCGCAGACAGGAGGTCCCGTATTCTTTGTGCTTCATCCGGGCGAGTCTCTGAATCGCCATCAGCGGCATCGTCATCGGCGCCTGGACTGATACCCTTTTCCCACAAGTCCAGGCGTTCGCGCAATGAAAGCTTCTTCGGGTCAACCGGAGAAGTCGCCTGATTGGCGGTTCCGTCGCCCTCTTCGGAAGCCTCACGAAGAGTTCCGTCATTTGATTCTTGCTTTTCACCATTTTTCTTCTTCGCCTTCTTCTGTTGCTCTGCATCAAGCCAGCTTAAAATGGCGCAGGTCTCAGCGTCATCTTCTTCGACTGGAACGTCGTTATTCGTGAGAGGACCCTGTGGCACCTTCGGACGAAGGGGGTCTAGGGGGTTGGCTCCATATTTTTCCATAATGCGTTGGCACAGCAGCTCTTCATTTCCAGAGTAAGTCTTCAAAATATCATTCACTTTCTGTTGCTGTGGCGGATTGTGGACCGCGTAAAAGCGCTGCAATCGTTCTTTGAAAGTCATACCCATTGAATCAATGCCCCATGGACGCTCAAAATCGCATTGATCTGTCAGCCAGCCCGAGACGCAGAGAATTAAGCTCAGGCTCGGAGGTGCGGCTGTATTTTCACTTCCGCTGGCGTGGTCTGTTGCACTACTGCCACTGCCACCGCCGCCGCCGCCGCCACTACCCGGTGCATGGTCATCTATATTGTTCGTTTTTACAGGCTGCTTTGTAGTTTTCTTTTTGATCAATCGTGTGAAGGACCAGCCTACCTCCGTCTGCGTGGCGTTCGGCTCCTCGGCTCCTTTGGATGTGTCTGTCGGCGGCTCATTGCCTTGGTTAAGTGAGGTCGTGGCGCTCGGTCGGTCTGATGGCCCCTTCGCTGCCTCGGCCCCGCCTGCTGCATTATTGTGAGAGACCTCCTTTTGTGGCTCTGCCTCCACAGGAGGTGCATGAGAAGCGCGGATGATTTCAAATTCAGTAATCCCGGCCGTGCGACGACTCATCGCGAGGCCGGCACGCGCCCCACCCGTCACACCAAATATTGTCGCTACGGCTGTTGCGCTAGCCGCGACTGTTGTGACAGCAACACCGGTGACACCTGCCGCTGTGATGGCAGCAGCGAGGGCCGGCGCAGCGAGACCGCCCGTAACGAAAAGGAGGGCGCCACCGCCAACAGTCGCAGCTCCAATCTTTGCCACGCGCCATCGGTCCTTTCGTTGGCGCTGCCCATCGATGGCCTGCGCCTGTGCAAGTAATACGCGCGATAGAGAGTGCTCAGCTGCAGAGAGCATCGGTCTATCTCCGGGCCGGCCGCTCCACCGGACGCTTGTCGTGAGTGCCAGCTGATGCAGCACGCCGCGCGCGCGAGCGTCGTACCCCCCGACTCTGACGCAGAGCGTTGATAGAATCAATTGTAACATGTGATGGCGAGCGCTATCAGAGCTTTCTATCAGCTCTGCAAACAATCGCAGGTTTTGCCGGCGAACCTCCTCGTCGTCGTTCTCGCGAGACGGCCACGACGCAGCAGACCCCGCCAAGGAATTCGCAGCATCGTCTCGTTCAGCTTCTCCGGTGCTCCTCCATTGCGATGGCCTACCAGGATTGACCCGAACCATAGGAATCACCGCCTGAACAGAACTCGGGGGAAGGTTTAAAGTCCGGCACACTTCCGTCAAAACCCGGCGGTTCCAGGCTCCTCGCGGCACCACCATGTCGTCGTAGGGCAGAGACAAGGCCACCAAGGCGAGCAACGGAAAGCGATGCTCGGGGGGGGGGGAGAATGGGGTTCACTTCCTCAACTAGCGCTGCCATCCTAGCTATACTACTGAGTTCTCAGGAATCGGACACGCTTCTTTTCTCACGACAGGTTCAGTTTCAGTTTCAGTGTTTTGAAGCCGGACGCCAGGACTCTGAACACTGGAGTTCATCTTCCCGATGAAAAAATAAATGATCAAATAATCAACCGACACCAAAATAAGAACACCAAAACTTTTTTGCCACGGTTATTATCTGGACCCCACTCGGTCCGGTAGCAGGTAACGAAAGGGTTTCGTCATGGAAGATTCCTGACGCCCGGCTTCACACCACTGAAACTGAAACTGAAACTGAAAACCTCTACGGGGGCCCGGCGAGCGGGCGGAGCCTTCCAGGCTCTGGATTCCAAAACAAATGGAATCCAGGTACGTCGGAAGTGGGTTAGGGATCTCGTGAGGGGGGATAGGAAGACGATGGAGGAGGCCCGCAGTGCGCGGTGTCCGAAAGAACAGATACAGAGAGGCCACGCGGACGTTGCATAGCGGCGTGCCGGAAAACCTGCGGGGGTGTTGGTCCGGGCTGTATCGTTTTGCTGAAGTCTGGAACTCGGGGGTTTTTTGTACTTGCGCGCGTGTGCTCCTACTGCGCTGGAGTTAATATACTGTATCCAGAGCCATATAGATCAAATTACCAAAGTACGAACACGCGTGCCCGAGGTATACAAACCCATTGACCACCCATAGTCACCCATAACACGCGTGAGCAAAACCGAAAACCGAGCAGCAGCAACCGATGGTTAGTGAGACGAAGGCGGCTAGTCTGGCATCTGGCATCACACCACACACACTCTCTCTCGCTGAGCCATTATTGCCGTTGTCGCTTCTTAAACGGCTCCTCTGAGGATGGAAATGGAGCTGGGCCTCTCCTCTTGCGCGGAAATAAGCCACTCAAGTGGGCCGCCAAGGAGAATACCCCCGTCACTATCTTCGGCATCAGGCAATTCTGCAGTCTTTACGGCCGTGACTCTTCCTCCTCCTCTTTTTGCTCGCAGAGAAGCGCCTCTGCTTGGTTTTTTTTTGTTGGAGGAAAGGGTAGGGATGCTGCCCCTGGACGAGGGCTGCTGTCGCCCTGCGGCTTCTTTAGGACGAGGGCCCTCTCCGTCGTCGTCGTCGGCGGCGGCGGCGGCGGCGGCGGCGGTGGCGGCGGCGCTGAAGAACGAAAGTCTCGACATGTCAGGCATCATGTCCGATGATGAAGGCATATCGGGCAACTCCAAGGAAGGGAGGGAGTCGAGAGAAGAAAGCATACCCGAAAGCGCACTCTGCACACTGCCATCGCCGTCGTCTTCGCCATCGCCGCCTACGATGCCCGTCCTCACATGGCCTTCACCCTGTTTCGCATCCCCACGCGCCGATGCTACGGTTCTGGCCCTGCTCGAATTGCGTTTCTCGCGCGCCTTCTTGGCTTCGCTGGTCCTCTTTGCAGCATCTCTCGCCTCTCGCAGCGCGCTGGAGCGCGCCTCGGCCCTGCCCGCTGCCAGAGAACCACGCCGCTCCCTCTCCAGCGCCGCGTCGCTCTTCATTTTTAAGTTCGAGGCGGTGGTGTCCTTCTTCTCCCGCCGCGTTTCCCGCGGCATGTCCAGCTGTGGTCCCTGCTTCCGATGCCGCGTCTCCTTTTGCTTCTGTTTCTGCCCTTCCTCTACCTCCTTTTCCTTCGCCCTCAGCTCGGCAGCAACCATCTCCGGTACATTTCGCCATGTCTGGTCGACGTAGAACTGGCGGTAGAATGTGTCTACAGCTCCTGACACGCCATCTTCCCGCTGCAGCGCCTGCGACATCGCCGCCGCTGCCTTTACGATTTCAGGGCGCCGCAGGGCCACGAAGCAGCTGGAAAGCACCTGGGGCGCGTGGAGGGGTATTCGGTCGGTCAGTCGGTCGGCTGAAGTTGATCAAGCTGCTCGATGGAAGAGGTGCCGAAGAATTTACGACGGCTGGTGAGACGTACCTCGGCATCCAACTGTAGAGCGGAGACGGGTGGCGCTCCCACCCCAGCGGAAAGACAGACCTCGCCCCAGAAGAACTGGTCGCCGAAGAAGGGGCAGACCATTGTGGGCCGCCCGCACCGCAGACCCACTGTTCATGAGTAAATATATTGGTCGAAGGTATTGACGATACGCAGCCAGGGCGTATCGTAGGTGAGTGTGAACGAGTCTCCACAAGTGACTGACCGTAGTCGCTATAAATGCTGTTTATTGAACTTACTTGCGGTGGTACTCGCGCCTCCATGGTGGATCACTGCTGAGCACCTTGAAAACAGCCAATCGTGGGGGCACCGTGTGTCCAACACGAACACCCTATCGCTCTTTGAAACGACAGCAGGGTCGAAGCGGGCCCAGGAAGACTGCAAAATTACCCTCGTTTTTGTCGTGGCAGCTGCAACTACAACGGCTTTCATTAAGCGGTTCAAGTACTCGTTATCTTCGATCACCATGCTCCCGAAACCAATGTAGACCGGCTTCCTCTGCTCTTTCTGCTTCCGGGTACGGTCGTTTTCGTCGTCGTCATCGTCGTCGTCGTCGTCGTCGTCGTCGTCGTCATCGTCGTCGTCGTCGTCACCACCACTGCTCCCCCCCCCACCACCAACTCCGCCAACTCGCTCCAGCACCTCAGAACTACTGCCAGCGGCGCCACCCGCGAGAAATGCCTTTAGTTCTGGCGTGGCTTTGAACTCCTCCTTCGTCAGTTGAAATACTGACCCAACAACGTTGATGTGAGTGCCCCAGTCCTCCGGCGTTGGAACGAGAGAAGGGCTCCACAGGTATGACCTTGATTCGTTGATTACACATTGTTAAAGAGTCCCCGAGAGCAGATAAGGAAGTTAGGAGCAGTGAAGGTTGCATGCCACGAGCACAAACGGTGGGCATTGCACTGTTCAAATGCGGCGCAATCGGAGCCAAATTGACCCTTAATTTCTTGAACTTACATTGGCACCGACTTGGTCAGGTCGAGGCCGAACTCCAGGAACGTGGACATGGGCGGCAGGCCGAGCGTCGCCCGAAAGTCTGCCGTGTGGCTCTTCATTCCCATTGTCCAAAAGAAACCATCCACGGCGAAGTAGGACAGACGATTGATCGCGGTGTTCTTGATGGAGTAGGGGAGATTACTGAAGGGATGTGGAAATGAGACGGTAGGGGTCCAGGGCTGAAGAAAGAGTAGATGGAGCGGCACACACAGCTTCTCCGCGCAGTGTATATGTCCATAGGCCACCGGGTTGGCGAGGATCGCCTGCGCCGTGAAGGGGCGGCGCTCCGGGTCGTCCGGGTCCGGGGAAGCACAGGCGGGCCACGACGACTGCATGATCTCGCCGATCATTTCGAAGGACTTGGAGTACCACGCTTCGTCGTCGGGCGAGAGGGCATTTGGCATCAACCAACCGCCCGTTTTAACGAGCAGCGCGGAGAGCGCCCGCGGGTCGCCACCGATAGGGTAGAACTCAAGCCCGTTTTCCTCCACGATGAGGTTCCGGTACTCGGGATGGCTCGCTAGTCGCACGCGATGGCCGTCCGCCTGCAGCCGTTTTGCAATCAGCAAAAATGGCTGGACATCTCCGTAGGTCCCCACGCACAGGATTGCTATAGACATTGCAGGCGGAACCACCACCGCCGCTTCTTCCTCTTCTGCCTCTTTCTCGTCATCGTCATCATAGTAGTAGTTGTCCACGTCTTCCGCGCTTTTGCCGTACAACGCCTCATTCAGCGAAGACAGCGGCGACAACATTTGATGGAGCGGTGGAGCTAATGACGCCTCATGCCACAGAAAACGAGGAGACGCCCACTCGTGCCTTCCACCCTCCAGTGGATCTCGAAAGGCCCCAAAAGACTCTTTAGGATGAGGAATTTTTTTAAAGCCTCTCCTCCATCCCGGTGTGCGCGCGCTTCTGCTGTGCTTCTAAAGTCAGTCAGTCCTCCATCACCGCAGGCGGCAGTGAACGGGGGGGTCGTCGGGTAATCCCGTCGCGCGCGCTTTTTGAGCTGTGCTTCTAAAGTCAGTCAGTTTTTTACAGGCTGAGAGCCGGGTTGCGCGCGAGTTGGGCTGTGTTCTGTAGTCTCTCTCGGCTGTATTTGGGGGGGGGGGGGGGCTATGCGGAAAACTTGCAGCATGAGCGCAACAGGGAAAGAACAAGAAGGGGTCCATACTGTTCCTGAACCAATCCAAGCATAAAATGTAAAATGCAGTGCACTATAGATCCATGCTGGGGTTTCCCCCTTTTTCTCTTTCCCCGGACCCCCCGGACACTATAGATCCATCCATCCAGCGCGTTGCCCATGGAGATGGGTGGTCGTCAGCCCGAGGAGGCGGAGCAGTTCCTTGAACGACTCGTGAAGTACGCTGGCAGTGGTGGCTCGTCGGACGGAGCTAGGTTCCGTCATTTTGCGGTTTGCGGCGACGGGTCTTATGGTGACGAACCAGGTCGGCGTCGCGTGGACGATCCTGGCGAACTCGCCTCTCACGTGGCACTCCCAGGACCGCGGCCGGCCACTATTAGGCCACGTCCCCCTGGCTCCCCACCGGGCCCACCGCGTCCGTCGCGACCTAGAGCCAGAGACCCCCCCATAATTTTTTGGGGTGCGTGCGCTGGGAAGTGCACTGTAGATCCACCCATCCACCCAGCGAGTTCGGTCGAATTTTACAAAAACAACTAGAGATCTACTAGAGATCATACCATCTTTTTGTTCCTTTCTTTTCTTTTTTCGCTCGGTGTGATACCCCATGGGTGATGTTCCCAGCCGCATGGCCGCTCCATTCGCCTCTCCATTGGGGGTAAATTTTGCATTTTATGCTTAGATTGGCTTAGGAACAGTATGGACCCCTTTTTGTCGGACCGGCATGCGCGGTGGCACCCCTCAGGTTTTGTCTTGACTATGGAAACTGAGGGTACCACAATTGGTCTCATTTCCCTAGAAAAAGGGTTGGATATCTCAAAGGATAGGAAATTCCTTAATTTTGTTGGCTCTCTTTAGAAAATCTCGCCAGACGACAGTTTCAATTTCCCAGTCAGTTCAGCGCCAACCACCCAGCGCTCATCAAAAGGTGATGAAACCTGCCCTGTGCCTGCTTCGCCATGACCTCCTCGCGTGCGCCCGCCGTTGTCCGCTGCCTTAATGAAAATAATGTGTTCCCTCCTGCGCCAATTTTGCTTTCGAATATTTCGTCCGAGTCTCCACGCCGCGAACCACACATGCCACTTTCTCACCCAGACAAACAACCTCCCTCCACTCCCGCCTCCGTTTCATTCAAAACAAAAAAAACGCCTCTCCGCCCGCGGCCCGACGCAGACTTTAAAAACTACCAACCATGCGTGAGATCGTGCACATTCAGGGCGGCCAATGCGGGAACCAGATCGGCGCCAAGTTCTGGGAGGTCATCGCGGATGAGCACGGTGTGGACCCGACCGGCACGTATACCGCCTCTGACCGCTCCCAGGCGGCGCGCTCGGCTGCAGTGCCTTTGATTAGCAACGCCAGGCGCTCCTCCAGAGCACCACGCTTCGCGGCTGCCGCTGCGAGTGCCAGCGCCCCCGCTGCGCTGTTGCTTTTGGACGGGCCTACTGCCTCTGCCTCCTCCAGTCTGCGCTGGAGGATTTTCTTCTCCTCCACCGATTCCAGGAGTGCAACTTCGTTAGCATTAAATTTTGCCCAGAGCTTGTTATAGCTTGTCCAGAGTGCAGTCGCATCATCGTCCGCCATCGGCGCTGATGCCTCCGCAGATGCAGTCGCATTGGGTGAAGGAGGAGGAGGAGCAGCAGCTAATGCTGCTTCAGCGGGAATTAACGGATTTTTTGATGACGGCACCACATCGTTACCCTCTCGTTGGTCTCCTTTCTTCTCATCCTTGTGGCTCCAGCTCGCACGCTTGATGACTCTCTGGACAGGCTCCACTATGAGCGTCTGCAGCAGCGATTCATTACCTTCCCATTCACCACCTAATGAAGGCGACGCCTCTTTGACAGTAACCTCGTCGGTTGCGGATCCTTTTTTGTTTCCGAATAGCTTTCCTAGGCTGCTTTGCTTTCGTTGTATGCCCGGGCTTTCCGCGGCAGATGAAGGCTGCCCAGGGGAGACCGCTCCGGAGAACACGTCGACGGCACTCTGCTTCTGTAATTTGAGCTTTGACTTTGCATGTGCAAAACGTTCTGCTGCTAACGCGGCCCGCGCTGTCTCTGCGACGCTCTCTGCATGCTCCTTCTCCAGCCGTAACTGCGCTAAAGTCACGCCCATTTCCGAAAGCTCCGCGCTTAGATGATCAGCTCTTGCGGCGTTTTCATCGATTGGACGTCCGCCGACACTGGTCACGCCACCACCTTGCTCTGAAAGGGCTTTAATTTTGCGCTCAAGGATAGCTGCGGAGGAAATCTCTTCCTCGATTTCTCGCTCTGTCGCGGCCTTGACTTCTTCATCTTCCTGGAGTGACCCCTCCAGAGGCTTGATTTCACTCTCCTCGAGCTGGGACAGAGCTCTCTCTTTTTCTTTAAGTTTTTCGATTAATTCCGAGAGCAACTCATCACGCGAAAGCTCACCGTCACCGTTTACATCGAGCTCCTCAAACGATGGAATGGAAACATCACTACCAGCGCTCAATTTTGCTCCCAAATTTGTGAACTCGTCGCGGCTGACCGTGCCGGAATTGTCAGTATCTAACTCGTCGAAGAGTTTCTCTGCGGCGGCATCGTTTGACATTCCTCCCGCAACTGCATCTTCCCCTTCACCTGAAGCAGCACCAGCAGCTGCATGTACATCACCGTCGCCATTATTTTCCGCTGCGTCCCCCGTGGAGTTGACTTTGGATTCCGGCTGCGTGTCAGGCGTTGAGCCGTCGATTATCGAATCGGTTCCAGATATATTTTCTATCTGTGCCTTGAGTTCTGATACTGAGGAGCGTAGCGGTTTGGCGCGCTCTTCTGCGGCCGAGAGCTTGGCGGATAATTCCTTCACTTCGGCTTCGACTTCATCTCGGTCGTTCGAAAGTGCTTCCACCTGCTGCTGGTGCTCAACAAGTTGCATTTTGAGCTCAGGTAAGAGTGGGAGGTTTGAATTCGCGGCGGCCTTCTCGGCTTCTAGCTGTTCTAGCACTTGTTCTAGAGCTTCTTTTTCTTTCGCAAGACTATTGGCGATGTCACGGAGATCTTCGTTTTCTTGGAGAAGCTGTTCTCTTGTACCACCTTCGTCGATGGCCTGCAAGCGGCTTTGAAGCTGCTCAACTTCAATCCTTAATTTACCGATCTCTGCGTCTGAATTTGCTTTCAGTTCTTCCTCTAGTACTACCATTTGTCTTTCCACCTCATCCGATCGGTTTACGGCGGCGAAGAGACTAGCTTGCAGCGACGCAAGCTGTCCGTCTGGATCGAGGCCTTCCTTGATTTGCTGCCGCATCATTGCAGCCTCCTCCGTCGCCGTTTTTGCTTTGGCTAGAGCCTCCTCGAGCTCATAGGTGGTCGATTCGAGCGATTTTTCCGTTTCAATCAGATTCCGCTTGGCCCGTTCACCGGACTTCGCCTGCGCAAGAAATACTGCGAGATTCTTATCCTTGATGGCTACCGCCGCTTGAAGGGCATCCACTTCTTCCTCGAGTGATGCGTGCAAGCGACGCAGCTGCAGCACCTTGTCGTTTGCGTCTTTTAGCTCTAGCTTTAATTCGTCGTAGTGAATGAGCGCCTTTTCAGAAGCCTGGAAAGCGTCACGGGTTTCATCGAGATCAGCTTTCAGAGCGTCAATGTTGCTTGGTGCAGGCTTGTCATCGCTGACCGGCCCTTCTTCCACACCGATGATTGCCCCTGTGTTCGGGGTGGCTGCTACCTGGTCGCTGGCTACATAATCTGCAAGCGACTGCTCCAAGGAAATTATTTGACGTTCAAGTTTTCGGAGATGCAGCTCCTTCTCGGCGATTATGGCTGCAGATCGGTCCAATTGCGATGCTGCGTCGATGGACGACTCAAGATCGATGACCTTCTGCCCAAGTGCATCTGTTTCTTTTTGCATCGCTGCGTCGGAGTCATCGAGTTCTACACCAGTGGCCAGCGGCATTTCCGGAGGTGTGTCAGCCACCGGGACAGTCGACAACGAACGAGCCTGCTCCTCGGCGATATAGCTGGCGAGTGATTTTTCGAGCTTAGAGACCATTTCTTGAAGGCTCTGCTTTTCAGCCATTAATCGGTGACTGAGACCCTCCTGGTCGCTTGCCACGTATGCGGCCAATGCTTCTTCGAGCAATTGCACCTTTTGGATCAGAACCTCATTGTCTTGAGCAGTCGCAACCGCTGCCGAACTCTCCGCCTGGCTATCAGAAACGTATGCTTGCAACGATGACTCCAGAGACGCGACCTTCAGTTGGAGTTTCGATGTCTCTACGAGCGATAACTGGCGTTGGCTCCTGCCCGACTCGACCGCCGCTTGCGCTACTCCGAGCTCGATTTGAAGTGCCAGCATGCGATCAGCCGTCGCGTTGTCGCTGCCGTCGGAAAGCGCGCGAAGTGAAGCCTCAGCAGCAAGCTGCTGAGCGGTGGCGGTCTCCACTTCAATGCGCAGACCCTGCACCATTTCTTCGGACTTGAAGAGCGCATCCTCGGCTATCATCGCGCTATCGCGTGCGGCCGTGAGCTTCGTCTCCGCTTCCACGGCTTTTGCCGAGAGCTCGGCAACAATATCTTTCACAGCCTCGGCGGCAGTGGCTGACGCGGCCTTCGCCTCGGCGTCGATATCGGAAGTGAACGCGGCGTGCGTGCGCTCATGCCAGTACTGCGTAAACTCATCTTCGTCCACGAAACCGCTATTGTCTTTATCGAGATGGGCACAAGCCGCCTCTGCCTGCTCCTCTGACATATCCACGCCCACATCTTGCAGGACAGCTCGCAGTTCTGCGCGCTCAATGCTGCCGTTGCTATTGCTATCATAGCGTCGAAAGATCGCACGCACAGTTGCATCCACGAACTTGGACGCTGTGTGGTGCTCAACCGGCTCCTCATTTGCCACCTTAGCCGGAGCCTCTGAGACATCAGCTTCCACACTCGCCGCAGCGGCGCTCTCTGACATCGCTTGGATCTGGTCGTGAGATACATAGGCCGTCAGAGACTCCTCCAACTGCGCCACTTTGTTCTCCAATACCTTCTTCTCCGCGGCCGCAAACTTTGCCTTCTTCTCCTCGTTCTGATCAGCA
>Ga0099800_1274_pt1 | contig 11828 bp, 9 predicted proteins | sample Uncmet6_SortRC_1_FD_89868 | JGI IMG/M metagenome (GOLD analysis project Ga0099800, IMG submission 89868) | Marine eukaryotic communities from CALCOFI LINE 67, Pacific Ocean - CN11_C50_N6_SortRC_1 | ecosystem: Environmental > Aquatic > Marine > Oceanic | place: Pacific Ocean: Monterey Bay | collected... | reverse complement strand
TGAACCTTCTGCTAATACTTTTGAGCTTGATCCAAATCATCGTTCTTTTAAAGCAGGTGATAGTATAGGACCAGATTCTCGGGCAGATATCTTATTGAGTGCTTTGGGGGATTCTGGAGAGTCTGAAGATTTTTTGGTTGATGTAACAGTCTATTCTAGTCATGTTAAAAGTAATATTAATTGTCATTTTGAATTTCATAGAAACAACAAATATTTCAGATGGGTAAATGCGGGTGTAGCCAAGAAAGCGTGGACTCAAAAACAAACTCATTATTCTACATGGTTACACGACAATCATATTATTCCTTTTGCATTTGATTCTGCAGGTAACATAGCACCAGGTACACTTAAATTTATAAATAAGTTGTTTGCACCTTCAAATTCAAAATACTTTAGAACATGGAATAGTGAGAATGAAAGAAAAATTTTAAAAAATTGGTTTTTAAATAAGTTATCTATGATACTGGCCAAGCAAAGAGTAACAGATCTTAACAAATCACTTTCTATATCTTTGATGGAAAGAAAAGAAAATTGTAGAAAATTTAATATTCAAAAGAAAAATAAAAAAGCGAATGCTATTAGACAAAGAGGAGGAAATGTAGTTAATGTTAATTAATATAATTTGTTTCTTTTTGTTTAATTTAAATTCGATACTAAAATATAAAAATCATAATAGCATCAATCAGGTGGATTAGTCAATCAAGCTAATAAACATGGTGTGACACCATTATTTATTGCTAGTTATAATGGTTATTTAGAAATTGTTAAAGTTGATAGCAGCAAAAGCTTTGGTAAATAAAGCTAGAAGTGATGGTCATTCACCTCTACATGGTGCTAGTTATACAGGTCATTTAGATATAGTCAAGTTCTTGATAGCAAATAGTGGAAACTTTTTATATAAAAATAAAAAAGGTGAGACACCTATAGACATAGCAAAGACTAATAAAATTAAAAAATTAATGATTAATCATCCATGGAATCGCATACGACCATTATTATTAACAAGTCCTCATCCTGATCATAAGACTAATAAGCAACATCAACTAAAGCCTTTAGGGCTCATAATAACTGCAAGATCAACGTCAACATCAACATCAAAATTAACATAAACATCAAATGATGATTCAAGTGATCAAGATTATATTTTGTTTGAATTAAAAGTCAAAATAGCGTCCTATTTGTAAGTAACAACATCATGTATCATCAGATTCAGAAAATATAAAATGATTTATTCTTTAAAGCAACAAAAGAAATTTTCAATTCAAAATACAGTTATTACTTTTCAGTTTTTCAATATTCATTTTTTTATGTTTATTATAATTTTACATGCTATTTTTTTAAAATTTTTTATTCATTGTCATCTGCACTTTCAGTTTTCACTTTCTTTCTTCGACTTAAAAAATGTATGAGTTCCATTCAAATCCATTGCTTTTTTTTCTTTTCTTTTCTTTTGACTATGAATTTTTTCATTATTTATTATTCTGATCCTCGTACTTCTCCTCCTCCTCCTCCTATATACTGCTACTAATTCTACTACTATTATCATTACTATTATTAGAAATATCATAACAAGTCCTTTTATGTCACATTTAAAATTATTACAAAATTGTGTAATAGATAAGAGTATATAGTGATATATTATATTATTACATGTATATATATATAATATACTCTTATCTATTACACAATTTTGTAATAATGCAATGTAATGAAATCATACCATTCTACTAATGTCTCCACCGAGATCACCATCTCCTCCAACTTTTCGTACTCTTTCTCCTAAGACCTCTTCTGGACTCATATTATCGTACTTATCATTAGACCATGGAATTTCTTCACCGGACATCATTGCTTGCTCCTCAAAATTACCCAAATCCCATACTGACACTGTCTTTTTATCCCACATCATCATTTGCTGCTCTCGTGTTGACATACCTTCACCATACAATTCTGTCGCAACTTCTTGTGCTTCGGCTACAATAGTTTGTGCCCTACCCATAATATTAAATGAATCAACATTACCAAATGAACGAATGAATTGTCTAACAACTCTTATGAACATTGGTGGTTTTATTAAAGGATCTCCTTCCTCAAATTCACCTTCTTCATTCATACTTTTAACTGGTTTAAATGCTTCATATAATAAACCTTTTCTTTCTTCTGAAATTTCATTTTTTAATAATGCTCTTAAGAGACGTTGCTCGTCTGGTAATCCCTTTTCTCGTTCACCATTAGCACGATTAATTAAAGCTTTTAATACTTGTACTGCACCTTCGCCAGCTGCACCAGCTTGTTCTGCTTGCTGCATATTTGCTTCCATTAATAAAACTAATGCTTCGTCAATTTCATTTTTCCTTGCCATAGCAACAATTTCTGATTCCATTGCCTTTGGATGACCTTTAGATAATATATTTTGTAAACGTTCTTGTGCAGAACCAATTCTTTTGGCCATTGTTGCAGTTATTGTTGATAATATTTCAGTATATTGTTCAGCTTCAATATCTGCTCCTTCGTTTAAACAAGTTGTAATTTCATTTTTTAACATTTCCATAAATTCATAGTCAGCCAATTCGTAGTTTTCTTCAACACATTCTTCTATTGATTGACCAACAGGTCGATTAACAAATCGATCTAATATAGATAGAAATGAATCTTTTTTATCTGTTTGAACTTCAAATACTTTATTAATATTACTACTACCAGTAACTTCATTAGGACTTAATTCAACACCCATTTGTACTTCCTGCATACGTTGTCTTAGTTGACCAATTTCTAATTCTTCCTCTTTCTGATTCACATCATCATAATCAGTACCTTGTACTTCATTAACTTTTTCTAATACTATAACAACTGTATCTTTTAATGAACTTAATGCCACTCTTTCTTCAATATCATCACATGTTGCAATTTTTTCATCTAAATATTCTACAAATCTTTCATCAATTTCGTGTAAATTATTTAATACATCTTCTAATATATCACGCTGTGAGAACATTAATGCTGCTAATATACGTTCATTACGATCACCTACTGTATTACCTTTGGCTGCAGCCTCAGCTAATGCATCTTCTAACGCAACATCTGTTTTATCAAAATCATCTCCTAATGATTTATCTGCAAATTGTAACATTGATTCTGCACCTCCTAACAAGTCCACACCTTTAACTTCACCAATCATTTTTAATATTGATGCTATAACAACTTTAGAATCTGTATCAGTAGTATCCATTAAAGTTTCTTGAGTATATTGAACAAAACCATCGGATATATCAGACAAATTTTCTTCAATAAAAGTTTTACGTTGATTAGGTGCTGTAAATAAGATCTGATTTAAACGGTTTTCAAATATCATAGTCGAATCTTGTCCTAAACCATCAGTCGATTTTACACCAGCTTCAATTAATGATAATACTTCATTCATTGTTTGTCTTTCATCTTCATCATCAGCTGTTTCAATTTTCTCACCTAAATATTCAACAAATTCTTCACATAAAATATCTTTACCAAAACGACGAACATAACCTTCCATATCACCAGAATATATCATATCAGTGATCCAACCTTCCATTATATCTTCATTTGAAGGTTCTGCCATTAATTTCATAATTTTAACATTATTATTAGTTAGTGAAGAACCAAATCTGTGGTGATGTTGTATAAAACTATTTACAGCTAACAACAATGAAAAAACTATAATAATATTCAACATTGCTCTCAAAATACTACGAAAATGTTAATTCAATTGCGTCATCTACAACGGGTTTGACGCACAGGGACTAGATAGATAGAGCGCTACGCTATCGCTAGCGAGCTGACCTCGGGAGGGACCTGGGAGGTGCTAATTACACAGACAGACATTCTCCTTACAGCCTATAGCATAGAGAAATTCCTCTATGGCCTATAGGCCTATGCTATAAATATAAATCCTAGTAAGTAAAGATAGCAAGCAAGGGCAGAAATCAGTCATAACGGAAGAAAAGTAACTTTTGAATCGTGTAGATTAGTAAAAAATATTTTTAAAAATATTAATAACGTATATAATGTATAATTCATAAATTTAATGTAAATCCATTTCAGATCAATCATTTCATGGGAGAGATTTCATTTCATAGTCACCGATATAAGCTATAAGGAAAAGTTGATTCACATACTTTCAGAATTTAGAAATCAAACATCAGTAAATTGATGATATGTACGATGTCTATATACTTGGCCAGGATGAAGATGCGCATCTCCTCTACCACTTTCATCTATATTATTATCATTTTTGTTATCACTATTATTAACATTATGCTTAAGTAAAGAAGGTTGATTGATTGAGTCTGGATAATATTGGGTTTCTAAACAAATTGCATTATGTTGGAGATGAGAATTACAATTATTAGAAGTACTAGTTGCACCAGCTATGGGTACTTCCAACCAATTGGCAGTATATAATTGGACACCTGGTTTAGAGGAATACACCACCATTCGAGTACTACTTTTATCGTGACTAACATCAGCAACTAAATTTAATTTTGGTGTATTACCTCCTGGTGAAGGTGAAGATGAAGATGATTCTCCTGATGTTGCTGCCAGCATTCCAATTATAGGTAATTTATTAATTTCTTTTATAATATCCACTAATTCTGTATCTTCATTGTCACTACCAATACTAGTACCATTACTGTTATTTGTATTCATAACATTCACAACATAACAATGATCAATACCAATGCGATTTGAATCAGAATTTTCACCAACATTAAGAATCTGTTTCATACTTTTCCTTGATCTTCTAAAATTATTTTCATTTTTATTTCCACCAACATTATTATTATCTGCTTTATCATCATAATAGAAATCAAAGGGAGTATCTTTAACAGACTCCAATTCTCCAATAGGAATGCTATTTTCAGTAACCGGAAGATATCTACTGCAATTCATATATAAAGTATGACCTTCATGTATTGCTTCTGTCTCTTGCTCAAGAATAGTAGACGATACTGATGATGATGACGATGATGATGGAAAGCCAGATAAATTCCAATAAGTATGATTCGTTAGGTTAATTATTGTAGAAACTTTAGTATCATCAGTCAATTTCGCTTCATAATCAATATATAAACCATTATTCTCAGTTATAGTATAACGTACGTATACATCTAATGTACCAGGATAACCTTCTTCACCATCTACTGATGTATATTTAAATAAAACACTATTATTACCATCATCACTATTAATATCTATATTAATTACTTCCCATATTTTGGAATCAAAACCTTTTAATCCACCATGTAATGCATTAGGACCATTATTAATAGCTAGATTGTATGATTTATTATTAAGATTAAATTTACCATTACATATACGGTTTGCAAACCTTCCAACAATACATCCGTAATATGGATCACGTTCAATATTTTCTTCTTTACTATTTGTACGGCGTTTAATCAATTCAGGAATTGGATAATTTAAAGTGAGTTCTTTACCTTTATATTTACAACTACATAATGTGGCACCTAATGGAATTAACACAATTTCTAAATCATTCTTTGATTTTAATGTAATTATCTCAATCTCATTCTCGTCAATCATTTTTAAGAGTTTTTAGACAAAAAACTTTTAAAGGGTAAGATAATAGAAAAAGGGTAGAAATTAGACACAATCCCAGGAAAAAATAGGTTAAAAATGTTAAATGTTAAGAAGCATGAATCAGATAGTCAACCAGACTTGTTGAAGAATGTAAAAAATAAAAATGAAAATGCTGAAAATGGACCTACAAAATATTAAAAACTTGGTGTAGAGATTAAGAAAGGAATATATGACCACCCTATTTAGTAGTATAGCATGTGGGTTATTAGGTCCAGAAAAAAAAAATTCAGCATTTGATTTAAATTCAATTGTAAGACCAAATATATTAGATTTAACTCCATATCGTTGTGCACGTGATGATTATAGTGAAGGCGTTTTATTAGATGCTAATGAGAATTCATTGGGTTCAATAAGTAATGATTATGGTGACATGGATTTACATCGTTATCCTGATCCTTTATATTATGAAATAAAAACAGAAATTTCCAAATATAGAAATGTTGAAAAAGAACAAATTTTTTTAGGCGTTGGTTCAGATGAAGCTATAGATATATTATTTCGTATATTTTGTGTACCATCTCAGGATAATATTATAACTACACCACCAACATATGGTATGTATAAAGTATCAGCTAAAGTTAATGATACGAGTGTTATTCAAGCACCATTAACATCATCATTTGATTTAGATATTGATACAGTATTGGCAAGTATTAATGAAACTACAAAAATGATATTTATTTGTTCACCAGGTAATCCTACAGCTAAAACAATACCTATAGAATCAATTTGTAAAATACTTGATAATTTTGATACTGGTCTAGTAGTTGTAGATGAAGCGTATATTGATTTTTGTACTACAACTAAATCAGCATGTTCATTGATTGACACCTATCCAAATATTGTAATTTTACATACAATGTCAAAAGCATTTGGTTTAGCTGCTATCAGGTTAGGAATGGCTTTCGCATCACGGGAGATTATACAATTGATGAACAACGTAAAAGCACCATATAATATTAACAAATTAACAGCAAGAGCTGCGCTAGATGTATGGAAAACTCAATTGCCAGTGTTGAAAAACAAAATTGATGTATTAATATCAAATCGTAACGAATTGATGAATAAATTGACTGCATTACCCTACGTTGCTAGAGTGTTCCCTAGTGATAGTAACTTCATATTGTTCCGCGTGAGGGCAAGAGCTCAAGAGATATATAAAATAATGGCTGAAAGGGGAGTTGTAGTTCGATATAGAGGCACTGAAATCCATTGTAATAATTGTATTAGAGCCACTGTAGGTACAAAGGAAGAGAATGAGAAGATGATACAGCTGATGACTCAAGTGGTTACAGAATTGGGAGCATGAGACACATAGATTTTATCAGTTTTTATAATGACAGTAATAGTTGGTGGTTGTTGTAATTGCAATAGTGGTCAAAGTAGAATGAAGGGGTTCATAAATAATAGAATATAGTTGAAATTTTTAATTCTGAAGATACAATTTAGTTTTATTATTTTAGTTTTAATAAATATATAACAATATTAAATGTATAGGAGATTTCCGATCATTTCGGTTACTTTTCTTTTTAGTTCATTGATTAGTATATATGCATGGCATGCTCCATCTTTTTAATCATCGTGGTTAATGGCACAGACTCTGGACCAACACGTATGATATTCTGAATATGACCATCAGGTCTCAAAACAATGACATGTTGCTGTCGGTGAGGAGGAGCAACATGCTCTTCTTCTTCATCTCCATTTTGTAATAAAGAAAGTAATTTTCCAGATAAATCGACTGCATGGAACACGGCTAGGGTATCACTTGAATCACTTAAATCACTATTATCACTATTCATATCATACTTATTACCGTCACTAGTATTAGTACTTGCATTGAATTTCATTGCTTTTTCTTCTAATTTCTTTTGAATCGTAAGTAGAACATCAGAGGTACTACTACTACTACTACTACTACTACTACTACTAATGTAATTATTACTACTATCCAAAGCAGAATGATAAGGCATCTGATACTGGCGTTGCAGCTGCGAGTGGCTTAACATCGCACCCTCCACTACATGCTTTGCATGCTTATCTAGCATACTACTAGTATTATTATCATTATTAATATTAATATCATTTATAACAGGGGAGGAATTTACATCTACATTATGAAGGGAATGCACCACTACTACGGTACACAGATCCTCTAAAGACTTAAAAAGGCGATGTTTATTGTGAATGTGGGACAAAACCTTTTTCAAACTACTTACACTTACCATAGTTGCATCTTCTGCTTCCCCTACCTGTACGCCGTCCCTGTAAACACCATCTCTGTCAGAACGAAGACTACCATTTATCAATAGTGTGTAGCGGGGAACTGACATTCCTCTTTCGTTGTAAGGAACATCATCATCATCCTCTTCATCAATACTGCTAGTGCTACTACTAATACTACTCTCAGTACTGCAGCTAGTACTACTGCTGGTTACATGTCGAGCATCTAAACAAGAAGAGAGATGAACACTACTAATAGGTACTACCTGTCCACTACTACCACTACCACTACTACTACCACTACTACTACCACTACTACTATCAATACTAATGCAACCAGTACCAGTATAAGGATGAATGAGAAGCCATGAATGAGTAAGCCGGGATCCTGTCATGCTAACCCTAACGCCATTCGTAAGCTCTGTATCATCATCATATGAACTAGTACTTCTACTAGTATTTGTATGATTACTTAGAAGATTGTTATAATTAGTATCATATTGAGTAGCTAGCTCCATATCTAGAATCAGTGGGATAGTATCGCCATTTTTCACCATTCGTCGAAGGCCCTTTACTCTCGGATCCATAGCAACAGAGGAGAAAGACCAACCAAGTGGTGCTAATAACTGTCTACCTGTACTCAAAATTGTTCGTAAAGCTGATTTTTGTGCCGATAAAGGTATGGGCAATGCTTGCGCAGCCAGAGCAGCAGCATATGCAGCACTTACTTCCATGCCTAGCATGCGGCTTGATCTAAGCGTCTTGTTGTAAAGTTTAGAAGCAGTATCTGTATTTACTACCGCTGCAGAATGACGATCACTTTCATATGAACGTAGTAAAGAAGAAGTGTGTGTAGTACCAGTACATATTCTTGTTCCATTTTCTGCTAGTGATTTATCAGCTACTTCAGATGAGCAAGAATTGTAAGTATTACTAATATTCGTAATAGTGCTATCATGACTATTAAAGTTATTGTTAAACTCATCAACATCTCTTTCATGATTGTGTCGATGTTCATTTCGAAGGATATGCTGAGCTAATTTCCAAGCTAGATTATGGGCATCTTGAATACCACTATTCATGCCTAAGCCTCCAGCAGGAGGAAAGCGATGACCTGCATCTCCTACTAAAAATACTCTACCTCCACCAGTACTACTACTACTACTACTGTTGCTATTAAAATCATTCTTACCAAATTCCTTCATCATCTTCTGTGCAACTTGTCCTTGCATGGTCCATTGCCCAATGCTATGTATCTGCAATACCCTTTGTAATTCTTCTATCTCCACCGAAGTCACACCATTATTATCATCACTACTACTACTACTACTACTACTACTACTACTACTACCATCAATACCAATTCCTTGTAATAATAATAACCGAATATCATTTTCATTATAATCCCTAATAGTATCTAAAGGTGGAAATACTGGAATTTGCGCCACCCATTCATCTTTTGCAACATCATGTCCTACAAAAACACCAATTAATGAAGGATTGTATATAAAATGCAGCATGGCATTACCTCTATTACGCTGAACTCTACGTAAAATTGAAGTTAAGCCAGAGCAACTAAAATGAATATTGAGCATTGTTGCTAGATCAGCCTGACCCTCCATAGAAATATCGCATAAACGTCGAACTATGCTGTTAGAACCATCAGCACCAATCAAATAGTTACATTTAATTGTGGTGGTAGGAGTAGACGTATCACTACAAGGACTCTTCAAATCTAATATAAATTCTCCATGATCAGTATTATCAAATTTAAAATCAATCAACTCATAACCTTGATAACATTTTCTATATCGGTTGCTATAACTAAAACATGTATTATTGTCGTCAATACCACTCCCACTCTTACTCTTACTATTATGATTTTCATTACTAAAATTATTATTATGACCTTGATTAAAAATATTTTTTCTTAATAGTATTTCTAATTTATTTTGAGGTAAATTACACACGTTTGCAGGACTCTGTAACCAATGGGTATTAGAAGCATGAGGAAATTTAAAATTATCTTGTCTTATTAATTCATTACCCAACATATTATTACAATAAACAAAATCTCTCCAAGTATCAACAGGTGACATAATATTTAATAATTCATTATATTCCAAAGGAAAGTATGATTGAAGAATCTCGCATGTACGAGAATTTATGAAATGTGCTTGTGGATGTGATAATACATCTATTCGACGTTCTATTATGCTATGAGCTATACCATAACGTGATAGTAAAGCTGAAGTAATTAAACCTGATGGTCCTCCTCCTATAATGCATACTTTATGTTGAATTATATTTTTGTGAGTAGAAAAACTTCTTCTTAACATTTTCTGCTTATGGTCATTTTGATAAAATCATTATACAGTACTCATTATAAAAAGAATGCGAACTTATGCCTCTCGCATTGATTGTCGCTTCTTTCATGTCTGTCCCTTGTCGATGTCGCTTCCTGCTGATGCGACGCGACGCTGTAACCCTAGCCCTATGACACAATGCCCGTAGTGGCTTTTAATCTTTTAATAACTCTAATTTTGATAACATTTGAGTTAAATAGATTTGCAGTGATAGAATAGGGGGAAGATGTATGATCATCCTCCAGCTACAGATATAGATGAATTATTTATGTACTTAATTTATTGTTTTATATGGCTTTGTGTATGGACATTTTTGTTATTAATACCTCCTGGTCCTACCATTAAATTTTCAAATTATCGATTGAATTTTGTAATAGGGATAGTAGCTCCATTAGCAGCAATGATGTATAAATTTAATATTTTGCCTGATCGCGCAGTTACTCCTATTATGGTATCTTATTTTGTAGTTGATACTGCACATAATTTTATTAATGATTTCATATGGAATATACCATGCGATCGTAAAGCAACAGATCGAGCATTAGAATACTTTCATCATATTATGTGCATATGCTGTGTGTTATACGCAGATTTTTATGCTCGTGATGTTTGTGTTGATTTAAATGAGAATCCTTTTGTAGATATGATGCTTGCAGAAATATCTACACCATTTTTGATGCTGTATCGCATCTATAAGATTACTTCTACTCAAGGATTACTAGCTGTGTTATGTTTTGTACCATTATTTGTATCAGTTCGTCTACTTTACCACGGGTTTTGGTCAGTACCAAATATATTTATGAAATGTCAATGCTGGCCGGCTAAGATTACAGGGGTATTATATATAAGTATGAATTTGGTTTTTACATTACAAATTATACAAAGATTAATTTTGAGAAAACCCTCCCCACCCCCTCGCATAAGTAGTATAAGCAGTGATATGGATGGATTCAATAATAGTAATTATTCATTGGAAGATTTATTAAAACAAGAAGAGGAGAAAGAGAAGCTAAAGCTAAAGAGTGTAAATGGGAGTGATGCCAATAGAGAAGGTAAAAAGTCACGATAAAATTTTTTCAGTCTTGAATCAGGTTTATGTTTTTAATAAACAGGAATGTTTATGTGATTTTGCGTTATTTGTGATTTAATCTTCTAAGTAATAATGAATAAAATATAAATGTAACTCTATTTCTTTTCTTTCTTCCTGCTACTAAAATAACTACTGCAAGAACTGACTCATACGAAAGTCTTATCAAAGCTTATAGGCCACCTGTCTCAGGAGCCCCAAGATCGATAAGCATTGGTATTAATGCGTGACCTTCAGGTAGGGATCGCTTGGCCCACCACAAAGGTGATTCTCCCCGATTTGTTTGTGCACCTAAACGAGCACCATTTTCAACTAATAGCTTTACAGCATCACTATTACCTGCACGGGCTGCTTCATGGAGGGCCGTCCAACCATTGACATCTTTCCTTTTAGCTGTATAGGGATATTCTTTTAGCAGAGCCCTCATAGTTCTAATATCTCCTCGTGCTGCAGCTTCATTGAGAGGTAAGAAAGTATATAGCCTACCCTCTTCTTCATCCTCATCGTTATTAGCG
>Ga0099800_1272_pt1 | contig 11933 bp, 8 predicted proteins | sample Uncmet6_SortRC_1_FD_89868 | JGI IMG/M metagenome (GOLD analysis project Ga0099800, IMG submission 89868) | Marine eukaryotic communities from CALCOFI LINE 67, Pacific Ocean - CN11_C50_N6_SortRC_1 | ecosystem: Environmental > Aquatic > Marine > Oceanic | place: Pacific Ocean: Monterey Bay | collected... | reverse complement strand
CTTCTCCTCTCTATTTATTCCATCTCATTCCACTCTTATATAACCTTCAACCACATCTGCTTTCTTCTCTCATTTTCCCAAATTGTTTTCCTCATCCGGGAATTCTCCAGGTATGGGCATGTTTCTGTTGAATTCTTGCGGACCCTTTTGAGAGACGCTCAGGGCGTTGTTCCTAGAGATATATCGGACTTATCGGAGGACCAGAGGGAGCAGTTGTTCAAGCTTTTCAACGCATCAAAGCTGAATGAGAGACGACAGAGTGATGACGAGGCAGAAAGTTCATCACCAGAAGACGAGGATTTGGAAGGGAAAAAAGAAATGAAAGGGGACAAAGAAGAAGGCCGAGACCGAGAGAGAATAACCGAGAGAGGAGAAAAGGAAAGAAAAGAGGGAGAGAGAGAAGAGGAAGAAGAAGACACTATGGACAGCCCCCGGTCCCTTAGCAGCGTGACGGGTAGGATTAGGCGCCCAGCCAAGATTATCAACGTTGAAAACCTCGGTGGTGACGGTGGAGGTTTGGGAGGACCTCACGGCAAGGGCAGCAGCAGCAGCAGCAGCAGCAGTAAACGCAACCGAGATTCCAACGGAAATAGCAGCAGCAGTTCTTCTCGCAAGAAGCGACAGGTTTGGGAAGAGAAAAGAGAACTGCCTGTGAATTCAGTGAGTTCAAGTCAAAACCTGGTGCCACAACCGCCCCCGGCAGAGTCTCAAGCGAACGTGAAGGTGAAGAAAGAGAAGAATTCGTCGAAGAAACGCGGGCGCTCACCTGAAGAGTCAGACATTGAAGAAGAAAATGATGGCGATGATCATAATCATAATTGCATAGCGTCCCCGAAGCCCACTCCCTCTCACACTGTGACTGTCTCACAGCAGCAGCAGCAGCAGCAGCAGCAGCAGCAGCAGCAGCAGCAGCAGCAGCAGCAGGGAGGCGAATCTGAGTGCGGCGGCGACGACAGTAGTAGTGATGAGTCCCTCGAAGAGCCCGCGGCACCAGGTGACCAACCAGATGACGATCCTGCTCTGCCTCCAGAGCCGTCGACAGTGTGCGTCTGCTGCAACCGTGAGGGCGGCTTCGTTTTCAAAATCGGGCTTCGAACCGACTGGGTGTACAATGTCTGGGGCAGTACAATGCCGGCTGAATACAGGACGCTGCGGCCTGGATCCGGCCATGCAGTGGCGGAATCCAAAATTCGCGCAGTTGCCGCATCACGAGGCGCCGTGCTCGCTATGGCACAGTCTCTGGGTTTCGATGATTCAGGCGTATTGGCACCTTCTACTCCCTCTTCTCCTTCTTCTACTCCTTCTTCTCCTCCTCCTCCTCCTCCGCTTTCTTCTTCTTCTTCTTCTTCTTCTCCTTCTTCTTCTTCTTCTTCTTCTTCTTCTTCTTCTTCTCCTTCTTCTTCTTCTTCTTCTTCTTCTTCTTCTTCTTCTTCTTCTTCTTCTTCTCCTTTTATGGGCAGCAACGAGACTGGATCTGATACCAACTGCCTAGACGATACGGACAACATAAATGACAAAGCAAAATCAACATCTACATCAACATCAACATCAACATCAACATCAACAAGGACAAACAGAACTACCGAATGCAACATTCAGAGTCGCACAGACACCTCCTCGCCAGAGGCACAGCCAGACCAGTCTTATCCAGTGAATCGCGAGGACCAGACCTCTCAAGGAGCACTTCCTGATGCTGCGATGGGCATGCACCGCAGTGCATGGAGTACACAATCATCTAAGATGCAATTGCAATCTGATGCAAAATCTGATGCAAAACTGACGACGGGGGCTACGTTGGAGGTCCGACCCGAACTATTCTCAGTGGGCGCCCATCCTGCGTGTTTGTTTTGGCTGGCCCAATCGGGGTTGTGCGACGCTGCCTCCACTCCGGAGCGCTTGGCGAGGCTCCTGCCTGGCCCCACACGTCTGGAGATCCAAGCGCTTGCATTTGTGCCGGATGCACAATCTGCGTCTGATCAAGTGAAGAAAGAGGGCCTGGTTTCGCCCACTACGGTCCCAATCATTCAGAGTAATAGCAATAGTGATGCTTGTGCTATGGATATTGCGGGCCCTGACACAATAGATAGGACACCAGCAGCGCTATTGAGATTACCAGAGCCACAGCCAGCTTCTTCGTCACCGCCCATCCTCGCTGCCACTTCCACTGCCCAGACTCCCACTCAACAACCCTTCTCAAATTCAAATTCCCCACCTGCTTTTGAAAACGCAAACGCAGTGAATACAAATGTGCAATCGTGTCAACGTCAACAAAGCCCTGGGAGATCAAGTACTGAAGCCCACAACGATCCATGCAATCCCTGCACTCCGGATGAGTCCTCAAAGATTTGCGAAAACGAAAATGAAAACGAGAAAGATGAGGAAGACGGAAGCGATTTTAGGGGTGAACAAAACCAAGAACAAGAACAATGCGGAAAAGATGAGGGAGACGATGCAGACAAAGAGATCAAGCTAACCACTATTGATAGTGGTACAAGACTCGGTTCGCCATGCTCGGTCGATGATCTGCCCGAGCCTAGAGTAGTCATTGAACGGATGAGGAAACTTTTGAGCTGTCCTTCGCAACGTGCCGTCGATGGTGACCTGGAGATATCTGCACATCACAGCAATAGCAGCAGCAATAGCAAAATCAGCACCATCGACAAGAATAAGCTTTCTGAAGAGAAGTACTCCTCTTTTCTTGACTTCATTTGCGTCCTTCCGCAACTTTTCTCATCCTTCGCGACAGAAGTTGAATCCAGTCACATGCCGCATACAGACGCACACACAGACGCCATCACCACACCAACAACCCATAACGATTCGCAGCAGAACTCACCAGCCTGTGCCATGGAAGTAATTCGAGACATCTCAGATAGTGCTAATGCTAATGCTAATGCTAATGCTAATGCTAATGCTAATGCTAATGCTAATGCTAATGCTAATGCTAATGCAAAGGTTTGCGGTGCCAATGGTACTAATGAGGCAAATGGACGTCAATGTGCCAACCAAGAGCGCTTCAGGCGTGCCGCCAGATCTCTCCAGAATCAAGTTTGCCATCGATTGTCTCGATGTTTCACGCAACCGACCACTTTGGTCTCTGAAGACAAAGCACCGGAGAAGCAAGAGCTGGCAAGTGTGTATGAGCAGCGGCACAAGACCCAGCTTCGAGCGAATTTAGAACTCATTATTCGCCTGGCGCTCCCCAGACACAACGCTGAGATGGCCGCGGCCTTAAAAGCTGCAGCGTGCGCTGGGATTGAAGAGGCGAGCAACACTAGCACTAACACTGACAGCAACACTGACAATGACAATAGCACACTGGCTAGCACTGTCAAAGATGGACGAGGTGAGAATGAGAACGTAGACGGTTTAGCATTATCAACACACATCAGTAGTGAGGTTGGCTCACTAGGTAGAGAGGTCAGTATAGCAGACAAGTCTTCTGTGCCAGCTATGAGCAGCTTTTTCGGGTCTGGCGTGAACACAGACGTCAAGGCAAAGACAAAGCCAAGAGTACGAGGAGACCCATATAGCGGCAGCGACACCTGTGCATATAATGCCGCAAGTGAGAGCGATAGCGGTGCGTCCTTTCGACATAGCAAAACCGTCTTCTGGCCCCTCGAGCTACTGCGTGGTCCTGGAGGAGGGGGTAATAGTAGTAGTAGTAGTAGTAGTAGGAGGAGGAGTAGAAGGGCCACCAACCACTCTGCCTGCATGCCTAGCTATGTTACCTCCTCTTCCTCCTCTTCCTCGCCCGCTATGCAAATCTCCCCGCCATTTTTTAGCTGGTCTGCATCTAGGTATTGTTCCACAGAACCACCTCAGCCACCTCAGCCTCAGCTCAGCTTGGCTCGTCTGCCTCTCCTTTCAAGAGAGCGCCAAAGGCGGCCGTTGCCTCACGCACTTCGTGCTTTGTACGCGCAGGAATCGACGTACGGACTCTACATTTGCAGCTGTACTAAGAATGCTCGGCGCTGTTCAGGGGTGGGTTCCCATTCGCCCGGCTGTCTGGCGTGCGGTGGCGTAGTGCCAGCGATAGGGATGGAATCTACAACGACAGCTGACTGCTCTCGGTACACTGGACTGCTGTGCATGGGCTGCGGTGGTGGACGGGGCCTTTTGTTGCGCTGTGTGGGCCTCGGGTGCTGCTGTCGAGCTCATATTTTGTGTGCTGCGCAACTCGGCTGGGCGTGCGTATCTGTCCAGGAGCAGGATCAGGAGCAGGAGCAGCAGGAAAAGAAGATGCAAAACCGACAAGGCCTAGAGGGCAGAAGACGAGACGAAGAACATGAACAAGAACAAGAACAAGAACAGAAAGCATCGCTGGCTCTGATTTGCGCCGTGCACGCCCCGGAACAGGCTCGGCCTTGGATTACACCTATCGACAAATGTGACAGTGCTGCTGCTACTGCTGCTACTGCTGCTACTGCTGCCACTGCTGCTACTGCTGCTACTGCTGCGCATGGAGTAGAGCCATCTTTGCTGTTCGCCTCAATTCGAGAGATGAACGTGGAGCACGCGCGCAAGCAAATCCGAAGCCGCAAACGAAGAGCCACTGCTGAAGGTGCGCTTGCCGTCAGAGCCGTGAGAGCCGCCAGGGCTGCCCAAACCCAAGAGAGCCGGAAGCAAGATCACCTAGACTTCAAGAAGAGACACGCCATCAACACCGTCAACACCATCAACGTCTTAGGCTCAGGCTCAGACCCAGAGGCCTTCTCTTCTGCTTCTTCCTCTTCCTCTTCCTCTTCCTCTTCCTCTTCGTCCTCGTCCTCGTCCTCGTCCTTGTCCTCTTGCACAGATAAAGCGACAAGCGATATGGACTCAGAGCAGCAGCAGCAGCAGCAGCAGCAGCAGCAAGACAAGTCCGAGGGGCATGATCCTGAACAGCAGGAGCAGCAGGAGCAGCAGGAAGCACATGATCAACTGGAATGCGAAGACAAAGACAAAGACAACGACAAAGACGAGGTCACAACTGTGCACCGAATCCGCAAGAAACCAAAGGTGGTATTTCTCAGCCCTCAGGAGCTCGCCGACCAGAAGGCTGCTACATCGGAGGAAGAAACACGACTCGCTGAACTGCTTGCCGTTGAGCGAACCCGCTTATCCAAAGAGCAGTTGGATCAAGTGATTTGCAGAGACGCGCAGAATTCCGAGACTTGTGCGCTGGCAAAGGAAGACTCCAACAGTAGAGAGCGCGAAGGCATGGAGGAGAGACGAGAGGCTGCTCTCGAAGCACAACGCCGCGCCGAAGAGGAGGCTGCTGCAGAGGCGGAAGCTGTGGAAGTTGCTGCTGCCGACCAGTGGGAATGGGACACTTCTGACGACGAGTGAAGTTGACAGTGAAGTTGACAGCGAAGTTCACAGCGAAGTTCACGTGCAGACACTGACATTATCATTATACATGCGTAACGTGAACTGTATTTTTTACTCTAACATTAATTTTCTTTCTTTCACGCTCTATTTTCAAATTTTCATATTTTCAAATGAAATACTAAATGCTATTATCTCCTCAGCCCCCCCTTATTCACAATTTTATTCAAAGCATCAGTCCACTCCTCCAATTGCTTCGGATCTTTGGTTCGAAGCTTATATGTCCGGGTATGCGCCGTTGTAATGTTCAAGCAATTCGTCGATTGATCGACCATAAACTTGGAATCTATCATTGAAAACTCTCCACGACGATTGACCCGCTTGTCATCTTCGTAAATGACGATGTTACCGCTGCTGTCAAGCACGACCCATCGCCTCTGCCATAATCCTTTATGACCGCCGGATTCCTTTTCGAAATAACTTTGTAGAAGGCGAGAAGTGTTCTCCGTCATGACCTGTGTGAATTTCGACAGTGCATCAGCCCACTGCTTCATCTGCGTCGCATTTGAGGTCCTCAGCTTGTAAGTGCGGTTGTTCGAAGTGCTAATATGCAAAGACTGGGGGCATGAAAGAAGCTTGCAATTCGCAAGCGAGAACTCGCCATGCAGTTTTGTCTGAGTCGAATCCTTGTAGTAAACCAGGCTACCACTCTTCTTGTTGAGGACGAACCATCGCTTCTGCCAAATACCTGCATGGCTGTTCGATTCTTTTTCGAAGAATCCTTGTAGATCAAGCGCCCCAAACCCAGTTTCTTTAGAGATTCCTAAGCTTTCGAATACTCCCTGGACTTGCTTGACTCTTGCGCCTAACATTGGAGAATTTTCCAGTTTGTTAAAAATTGTCCTCTGCGCAGTACCGACGACCGCTTTCGCTTGATTTTTGAAGCCACTAAATGTGGTTGCAGCTGTTTCGAGATTATGACGTAGCAGATCATTCTCTTTTTGTACATCGGCGGGGTCCCGGTTCGGATCTGGTTTCGTCGCTAAGAGATCTTTCATTTCTCTTTCCTCCTTGCTCCCTTTCACGAAGTCCCCATTTTCAAGTTTTTCCCCCCCTTGTGCTCTTAACTTTTCATTCAATTCTAGATACTTTTGTCTCAGCTCATCTACTTCACTTTGCAAACTTTCCAGCTTTTTTTCCAGCGTGCTAACGCGATCACCTAGCTCGATGATTTCCTGTTTTGATATGGCTGTTAGTTCAAAACTAAGTATTAAAGTTTCCTCTTTGATCTTTTCCGTATATTTCAACAATTCTTCCTTGCATTTACCGGGTTGAAAGGTTGTCATATTGGAATATCTTGTATAACAATGCCTCACATTCATTATGGCATCATTTAACGCCTGAAGTTTGTCCTCTCCCAATGCTTCCTGAGCAATATGTACATGCTCTTGTAGACCTAGAACAAGTCTCATGGCATCCTCCGCATCTTCTTTCAGTTTGCCCAGCGTGTCCCAGTGGGCGTACACCCCAACGCATAGCTTCAATATCAAACGACCTCCCGGAAATAGCGCAAATGCTTCTCCTAATACTTCACTTGTAGCTTTCTTGAACATCGCCAGCAAGATAGCAGTGATCTTTTCCTCAGTATAGCCTTTTCCCTCTGAGGCAAAATCCATCGCCAGCCTCTTGATACTATACCTAGTCCTAGTCACTTTCTCTTTTTGAGATTTTGCCGAAGCTTTTTTTGATGTCATATGGTATAATTGATGATGAACAAACAAAGAAGATGAAAGTATATCCCTCAAAACGTGGGGACGATGGTGTGGAATCTTATATTTTCTGAGTGGTGGCAGCGACAACCGACAACCCCATACGATACGTACCAGTACCGGCATAATCGCAAACCACGCCTAGCATATGTTGCAGACTCAGACTAGTCGAGTCGAGACAGACAGACGAGATACCACAGTAAAATTCGTAACGAAAACCTTCTTAATTTACAGCAACACTACAGAGAATAATGTCTTTAGTTTTAGACTATGTGCAACCTGTCTCCATAACACTCGTTCAGGATGCAGATGGGCGGATCTTACTGACTTAAAATGCGACTCTGGATCTTACTGACTTACAATGCGACTCTGCTTGCCCTAACCCTAACCCTGACCCTAAAGCGCTTGATGATAATATTATTCGCCTATAAAGCAACAGATAGATAGACAGCACGGAAGACATAGGACAACAAATTTGCCGGCTACCAGACCACGGCCACAGACTTTCGCATTTCAGAGATACAACGCACAACGCATCGAACCCAAAAGGATCCAGCAGAGCAGAGGCGAAGCCCACATCCGTACCTCCAAATCATACTCGTTGTAACCATACTAGTCGCCGTCATCATAGTTGTCGTCATCATAGTCGTCGTCACCATACACGTCCTCATCATACTCGTCATCATTATCAAACGACCCCATTCCCACTGAGCAGGATTCGTACATGTCCTCTCATCCCAGGGACACGGCTCTGTCTGAGACCGAGCTCACTGCAGCACATGCAGATGACCATTCTTAGCAGCATTCGCACATGCAGATGACCATTCGCAGCAGCATACGCACATGTCCACTAATCGCAGGGACAAGGCTCTGGCTGAGACTGAACCCACTGCAGCACATGCAGATGGCCATTCTTAGCAGCATTCGCACATGTCCACTTATCCCAGGGACAAGGTGGCTCAAGGTTCCGAAGATACTGCAACATTGACAAATGCCCACCATCGGCTGCCCAACAACAAGCACCATCAGTGTTGCGTTGCTTGAGCGCTACATCCCTGCTCAGCAGCCAGTCAAGGGAACACACATGCCCCCCTCTCACCGCCAGCTCCGTCGTCCACTCTGTCATAGGCATGCCCAACACATCCGCACCCCACTCTGCAAGACCCAGAGGAGAGTATGGGCGTGGGTACCAGCAGACTACTGGGATGTCAAGCGTATAATGAATGTTCTATGGTTAGAATCATACTTATTTATCAACGTCACCAGAAAGAAAACTAGACACCCGCCCGAGACACACCACAACCAATCTTCTGTTCTTCCTCATCTTCCTCCTCCTCATCCCCTTTCTTTCCCTCCTTCCATCCACGCAACAAACGCACAAACTTACACGCATCCTTGCACACCAACATCGACGCGATCTCCGTGCCCTCGCCAACAAACGCCAGCACTTGCGACAACAACTCCCGCTTCTCAAACACGCGCACTAGGGACATATCTTCATTTGGGTAGGGCCGGAGATGACATCGCCGTAGCAACAGCAGGAGCAGCAGCGGTAATTGGTAATTGAATCAAGCAGTCAAGCAGTCAAGCAGTCAATCGTATGGAACAATTTTCAAGTTGTGCCTGATCCAGCGAAAATAGTGTTATATCATTGGCAATTGTTGGACTCGGGTTTTGGGGAAGGACAGTTCTCAATTCTTAGGGCCCGGGACAGTCCGTGGCCGTGGTCCAATGGGTCCACTCCAACATCGACTTTTTGGCTGTTGCATTTGGTTCACAATCTGTCCTGAATCATAATTGTCCTTGTCTTCGAATTTGATTTCAGACACGATGAAGTTGAAAGATTTCACTCTGGCAACACTTCTGCTCTTGAGCTCAAGTGCTCTGGGCGCATACCCTGCTCGTGATCACAGGCGACGATTGGTCATGACAGCTGCGCCCTCTTCGCAACCCTCTTCGCAACCCTCTTCGGAACCCTCTTCTTCGCAACCCTCTTCGCAACCCTCCTCGTCGGTACCCTCTTCGCAACCCACGGCCACCAGGAATGCCGCCGAGTTCTCTTTCCCTTTCACGACCGGAATTATGGGAGAACGTGATAACGGGAATAGTCCCGAGTTTGGCACATTTGGTGGACATGCTAATGCCAAAATCTCATGTGTCATGGCGTTCCCTGGTGACCTTCTTCGTTTTACTACGTGCGACAATTATGCAGACAGTCCCTATTACAATAACCAAAATGTTGGGAAATGCCGAGGAGCTTGCAAACTTACGCTCGCTACTGGAACGACCGCATACCCAACTCGCTACTCAAATGGAGGCCCAAGCGACATCCAACGCAACTACGGCCGCGACTATACATTCTCTCTTGACCCTAGTAAGGATCTAGGGCGCTCTTTCGTCACCCCCCCCTAACGTATTCACCATCTATACCACTTTCCTCGCACCATATTCTACGGGTAGTCTATCCGACACAGCCTCTGCGCAACAGAACTATACAGAGCTTTGTTTCACTCATGTCCCAGGCTTCTCGTACGAATACAGCTCTTGTAACCCGGGCTCTAGCGGTGACTCGTATCTGCGGCTGTATCGGGATGGGTCAGAAGTTGCGTTCAATGACGATTCGTCTTGCCTGTATGGCGGGCTTCTCTCTAGAATCAGCTACACACCGTCGGATGAAAGTGAGTACTGCCTTCGCGCAGGTTGTTTTAGCGGCGGAACTTGTACCCCGGTGATCGATGTTCGAAAAAATGGCCCAATAAATTATGGGGACAGCATGACTCAAAATTTCAAATTTCCTATTCCTGAATCAGAGCAGGCGACTCCCATCGATGGGAAGAGAATCGCGTATGAGCTGTCTGTGGAACTTTTCAACATTAACTTTCAGTCATCCTCTGAAGTGGCACATATTTATGTGGGCGGCGAGCACCTCGGCACTTGCGACCCGGGCTGCGCAAATTGCACCACCTGGTTCCACTGCGGCAGCTTCTTTATCAGCCCGTCGCGATGGACCAACAGTGATTCGTTTAATGGCACCATGGTACAAATTACGAGAACTCCTCTCGCTAACGTTGGCTCCTTTTCCACCGTTGGCGATGATGATAACGTTTTTTACGCACGTGCAACCATGACACGATATCTTGACGAGGGCCATGAAAGTTACGGTTTCCCCAGACTGCCGAATTTTAATTTCAAACAAGTTGACCCTACTCCAGTGAGTTCAGCTCTACCTTGGGTTAGGACCGGCGGACCGGGCCCCACCATCGCCCAAGGTGTTGATTCATCTACGTATTATACTCCTTCTCACGTCGATTACAAAAATACGCGAGACGCTGGAGGGCTTTTAACTGATGGATCGAGCTCGAGCTGTTCTTCCTTATATGGAGGTGGGGCCAACTTGGTTCACGTAGCGGGGTATGTAAATGACAGGCGACGTCTTGATCTCACTATCACTGATTCATCTGAGGCACTTAAATATTGTTTGAAGATGGGCTGCGATGGAAGTAGCGATTGCGAAATGACTGTCGCTTTCTACCGCAATGGAGCATACGAGTCGACGACGAACTACCCCACAAGCATGCCCACCAACCCGACTGGTCAGCCCACTGGTCAGCCCTCTGGTGGGCCCACTGGTCAGCCCACTGGTCAGCCCACTGGTGAGCCCACTGGTCAGCCCACTGGTCAGCCCACTGGTCAGCCCTCTGGTCAGCCCTCTGGTCATCCCACTGGTCAGCCCTCTGGTCAGCCCTCTGGTCATCCCACTGGTGTGCCTACTGGGCAGCCGTCGTCTCTTCCTACGGCCCAGCCAACGGCACAACCATCAGGAATGCCATCTATCTCTCCAACCGACGACAAATTTCCTGTCTGGGCGATTGCTTTGATTGTCGTGTTACCGTTGCTCACCTGCTTCTTCATTGCAGGGTATATGGGCATTTTCAATAAAAACGAGGTTGCCCCAGACCCAGCCCAAGACCCAGAGGACCCGGACCAGACTGCACAGAGAGCAGATGACAACCAAAATCAAGTCCCCGGTGATAGATTGACATCGGCCGAGTCATCTGCCGAGTCCTCCGCCAGTCCACCCAAAGCGGTCGTCGCAGCAACAGCGGCACAAAAGTCCGAACTACCCTCGACAGTGCGCCAGTCGGAGCCGACGTGGCATTTTCAATAAAAACGAGGTTGCCCCAGACCCAGACCCAGACCCAGAGGACCCGGACCCGACTGTACAGAGACGTCAATGTGCGGGTATTAGCACGAATAAAGATGAGATGGAGGAGAAAATTGCCAATATCATCATCAAGTCTCAAAAGTTGGAGGAGGCGGCGCTGGCAGCCGAGCGCGCCAGGCTGTCACTGAACGAGAATCAAAGTCTCGCATCAAGGAAGCTAAAGGAGCGGTTGACGAATTCGAGAAAGAAAGAGGAAAAGTCCCTCAACAGCCCGAAAGTCAAGCCTTTTTTCAAGAAGACGATATAGACGCACAGAACCAGGCGTACGAGAAGTTGAGGGGACAGTTGAAGGGACGCTAGAAGCAAGAAGCAGCAGTAGTGGAAAACGTATTATTTATTATTTATATCACAACTAAGCAACTGTACAAACCAGCGGGAACTTTCAGTGGACGCACGCTTTTACGCTTTTCCTTCCTCCTCGACCTAGTCCTCCTTCCACCCTTCCTCCTGGATGGCAGGTCACGCAAGACGCCACCAGCGGAGAACATTACTATTTCAACCGGGAGACTGGACGTACGCAATGGACACTTCCGGCCAATGCAGCCAATCCAGCCATTCAAGCCAGTGGTAGTATATCGAGCGAGAGGGGTGCTGATCGAAAGGTTGACCAAGACGAAGCAAGTGATGCT
>Ga0099800_1271_pt1 | contig 11970 bp, 24 predicted proteins | sample Uncmet6_SortRC_1_FD_89868 | JGI IMG/M metagenome (GOLD analysis project Ga0099800, IMG submission 89868) | Marine eukaryotic communities from CALCOFI LINE 67, Pacific Ocean - CN11_C50_N6_SortRC_1 | ecosystem: Environmental > Aquatic > Marine > Oceanic | place: Pacific Ocean: Monterey Bay... | reverse complement strand
CAGGATACTCATCCTTTATGTAAACCACAGTATTATATAAATGCACTGAAAGAATTTTCAGAAGATAAGAATGTCATAGTTGTATCAGACTTAATAGATTGGTGTAAGAAACAAGATTGGTTACAAGGAGATAGATTTCATTTTTCTGATTCATCATATGAAACATTTGATGATGGTGCGAGTGTTCCTTATGTTGATCTATGTCTAATGTCATTATGTGGTGGTGCTATCATCGCCAACTCATCTCTATCTTGGTGGGGTGCATGGTTGCAGGATGATGCAGGTAAAGTAATTACACCTGATCCTTGGTATGGACCAAAAGTTGCACATCTAGATACAAAAGATTTGATACCTCAAAGATGGTACAAACATCATAATGACCCTACACCTATCCCTGCAGAAGTATGAATCTAACATTTTTAATTCCAGTAAAAATAGAATCCGAGGATAGAGTAAGAAATTTAATTACTGTTCTGTCATATCTTTTAACTAAAGTTGATGCAAAGATTATAGTAAAAGAATGTGATGTTGAACAAAAATTTCCAAAACTTGTCCAACCTTATCTTAGTAAAAGATATGATGCTATAAGTCATAGAATCAAATACATTTATGAAGAACAGAAAGATAACTTCTTTCATAAAACTCGAATATTAAATGATCTAATAGAAGAATCTGATACTGAGATTGTATGTAATTATGATACAGATGTTTTATTACCTGTAACAAGTTACACACTTGCATATGAGATGATCAAAAGAGGACAATGTGATGCTGTGTATCCATACGGATGTGGTGTATATCAGAAGGCAGTAACTTATAATAATTCTACATGCACTGAGTTTCTTGAGTCAAATTTAGATGTCAAACAACTCGATAAATATGTTAGTTTGAGTAGTTCAACTATAGGTTGGTGCCAGTTTATTCGCAAAGAAAATTATATTCATTCTTACATGATGAATGAAAACTTTCAAGCATGGGGTCCAGAGGACAGCGAATTATATTATAGACTGAACGCACTAGGAAATAGAGTTGTCAGAGTAAACGATTATGTTTATCATCTGGAGCACTCTCGATCTGCTGACTCATGGTTTAATAATCCTATGTGGCAACAGAACACTCAGTTATGGAATTGGATTAGAACTCAATCAAAAGAAGATCTTTCACGGTATTATGAATCACAAGATTATGTTAAGAGGAGGTTGAGTGGTGAAAAAGTTCGTTGATAAAGCACTGTATGGTGAGTTAGATTCTGATCGACATCTTGTTTCTATCTTTGCTATGGCACTTGCTTGTAAAGGTAAGACATATGTTGAGTTAGGTGTAAGAGAAGGACATACATCAGAACCAATATATGAAGCAGCAAAATTAAATGAAGGACACCTATGGTCTGTAGATCTTAATCCTCCTTCAGAGTATAAACCTAATAATGGAAACTATACTTTTACTCAAAAAGATAGTATAAGATTTTTAGAAGAATGGGATAAAGATAAGAAGATGGATTTTGTCTTTGTGGATGATTGGCATTCATACAGACATGTTAAGAAACAACTAGAATTACTTGACAAACTGGTAGGACCTAGTAGTATAATACTATTACATGATCTCATGTATGGTAATACTCAACCTTTCTACCATGCTGATCTAACTCTTACTGATGGTCAGTGGGCAGAAGGTGGTCCATACCGTGCAGTAGCAGAATTGAATCCTCAGTTCTGGGAGTGGTCAACTCTACCTTGGAATAATGGTCTAACCATTCTCCGTAAAAAATATAGCAACAAGTATCACAGATTATGATTGGATTTAACAACCTTGGTAACATGGGCAGACTGGGAAACCAGATGTTTGAGTATGCAGCACTCAGAGGTATTGCAGCAAATAAAGGATATGATTGGTGCATACCACCATTTCATATAAAGGGAATTGAAAACTATAGTTTAGATAGAGCATTTACTTTACAGTCAGTTCAATCTCAAAACTTGCTAGTATTAGATAATGGTCATGCTCCAGTTGTAGGAGAAAGATATTTTCATTTTGATGAAGACTTATTTAATCTTTGCCCTGACCATGCAAGTCTAAATGGATTTTTTCAATCAGAAAAATATTTTAAAAATGTTGAATATTATTTGAGAAAAGATTTTGTATTTCATGAAGACATAACAGAACCATGTAGAGAGATGATCGACTCATTGGAATCTGCACCTATATTTTTACATGTTCGTAGAGGTGATCCCAACCTAACAGATCCTCGTGGTTTTAAATGGTCTTACACAGAGTGTTCTGATCAGCACCCTCCACAACCTCTTGAGTACTACGAAAAGGCATTAGCACTATTTCCAGAAGATACACCTGTTGTTGTTTGCTCAGACTCTCCTGAGTGGGTACAAGAACAAGAGATATTTAAACCAGATAGATTTGCTATATCAATACCAGATGATAAGTATGATGATGGATCATATGAACCATTCATTGATTTGTGTTTGATGTCTCTATGTTCTGGTGCTATCATTGCTAACAGTTCAATGAGTTGGTGGGGTGCATGGTTACAGAATGGTAGAGGTAAAGTAGTTGCACCTAAGATGTGGTTTGGTCCTGCATATCCAGATAATGATACTAAAGACTTATATCCAGAGGGTTGGACTACATTATGAAAAGAGATTTAAAAGACTGTACTTTTATTGTTCCTATTAGGATTGAATCTTCTGATAGGATGAGAAATGTAATTACAATTCTTTGTTATCTTAATTCTAATTTTGATACTAATATAATAGTAAAAGAAGTAGATAAGGAATCAATATTTGATAAGTCTGGATTGGATCAGGTCAAAGAATACTGTGGAGATATTTCATCTATCAATTATATTTTTGAACAGTCTGATGATCCTATCTTTTTAAGAGAAAAGATTTTGAATGAGATGTTGGTTTTAACTAAAACCAAAGTTGTAGTTAACTATGATTGTGATGTAGTCTTTCCTTTATATGTGTATGAAGAGGCATGTAGAAAAATTATAGAAGGTGAGAGTGATATGATATATCCTTATGGAGAAGGTCCTTGGCAATATAGAGTTAGAGCAACAGATGAAGTAGTTTCTAATTTTTTGAACAATGAATGTGATCTAAAAATATTACAAGATGTTTCTTGGGTAGACAATGCAGGTGCTGGTTGGGTACAGTTTTTGAATAGGGATGTATACTTTGAAGGTGGTATGGAGAACGAAAACTTTATGGGATCTGCACCTGATGATTACGAAAGAGAAAATAGATTTAAAACTTTAGGTTATAGAGTTCATAGGATTGATGAATTTATTTGCCACCTAGAACATTCACGAGGTATGAATTCATATCCACAATCAATGACTCAACATCCTTACTGGGATCAAAACCAAAAGTTATGGGATTACTTAGAACAATGTTCTAAAGAAGAACTACAAGAATACTACAGCAAACAACCTTATCTAAACAAATACAAATAATGTATATTGCATCCTGCCCTTTAAGAGTATCACTTTTTGGTGGATCAACTGATAATCCATATTTTGTTGAGAAGTATGGTCGTGGGTCTGTGATTAGTTTTACATCTACATTAAAAACTTATGTTACTATTAGTCAAGACATAGTTGGTTTTAATAGAGACAAGCACAAATATATTATAAATTATTCTAAGAGAGAAGAAGTCTCAAGTGTTGATGATATACAGAATGAAGTAGTAAGAACAGTATTGAAACATTTTAATATGCCACCTATCACAGTTTCATTGACTAGTGATGCGTATTCTCAAGGTAGTGGACTTGCATCTTCATCATCTTATACTATAAGTCTGATCAAGGCTTGTTGTTTATTTTTAAAGAAAACAATCTCAGATAACGATGCATGTAAACTGGCATATAATTTGGAAAGGAATTACAACATCTATTGTGGCTATCAAGACCCATACGGTTGCGGTGTTGGTGGGTTTAAAAGGATTACTTTTATGGGGGATAACTCTATTGCATATGAGTTTCTATCTACTGATATATTTGAACGCTATGATACTCATCTTGTGTTTACTGGTGTTACGAGGAACTCCAAAAAAATCCTCAAAAACGTCACCGAAAACTTAGATAAAGTAAAACCACTCTTAACAACTTGTGATAAAGCATATGATGTTTTAATATCAAAAGATTATGAGAAATTTTTGTATCTAGTTGGAAAGAGTTGGTCCCAAAAGAAACAGACATCTCCAATCATAGCAGAGTGTGATACCATCTGTGAAATGGATTGTGTATTAGAAAATAACGAAACTGTATGTGCACACAAATTATGTGGTGCAGGTAATGGTGGATTCTTTTTAACATTTTCTGAAAAGGATAAGTTGAATATTCCTTTTGAATGTGTTAAAATAGAGGTTGAACCTAATGGTGTACATGGACGTATAGTATGAATCCATTTACTGAACATATTGAAGCACTTCAACAAGCAAACACAGAGGTTGAGTTCTTCAAATTTCAAAAAGCATTTCACACTCATAGCAGAATCATTATCTTAGGTAATGGTGGTAGTAACTCTGTTGCTTCACATGTTTCTCAAGATTACATGAAGTTTCATCATAAGAAAGTTTCAATACTTTCTGATCCTTCAATGATCACTATGTTAACTAATGACTTTGGTTATGATTGGGCATACCAAAAATTCTTAGAGTATTATGTTGAGAAAGATACACTAGTAGTTATTATGAGTTCTGGTGGTGAATCAACTAATATGATAAACTGTATGAATTGGTGTGAAGAAAATAAAGTGTCATATGGTGTATTGACAGGGTTCGATCCAAACAATACAATAAAGACACAATCAAAAAATGCATTATGGAATTATCATATTTGGAGTACTGAATATGGTGTTGTTGAATGTGTTCATCAAATCTTTTTACATGGAGTTATATGAATTATTGTTTTGACTTAGATGGAACGATTTGTGATACACCACTTCGCAAATCAGATAATAAACCTGGATACCTTGAATCAACACCATTTCCTTTTATGGTTGAGCAGGTCAATAGATTATATGATGATGGACATAAGATTATTATAATGACTGCAAGAGGCAGAGGATCAGGTATTGATTGGACACAATTAACAAGAGAACAATTAGATAGATGGGGTGTCAAGTATCACGAACTTGAACCAATGTTTCATAAACCAACTGCTGATTTGTTTATTGATGATAAAGGTATTAGTGTAGAAGAGTGGAAGAAAACTGTACCACCAAGAAAGGGTATTATTGGTGGAGCATTTGATATTATACATCCAGGATATATTGGAATGTTTAAAGAAGCAAAGGAACATTGCAATCATCTTACAGTAGCACTTCATAAAGATCCATCAACAGAAAGGATTCGTAAGATGCCACCAGTTCATTCTGTAGAAGAACGAACAGAGATATTACATGCTATCAGGTATGTGGATGATGTTATAGTATATGATGTAGAAGAAAAGTTTTTATCTTATTTAAAAAATTATCACGTTAGATTTTTAGGAACAGATTATTTGAATGGTAATTATACTGGTAAAGATATTCCAATTGATATTGTTTGGTTAAAAAGGGATCACGATTACTCTGTCTCAAGATTGAAAACAAAAATTCATGGATCTGTTGAGGATTACATGGAAAAGATGGAGGGTATATTATGACTAGTGTAAGTTTAGTCACAGGAGCAGCAGGATTTATTGGTTCTAATCTTGTAGAGCATCTATTAGATCAAGGACACTCTGTTGTATGTGTTGATAATGAAAGTGCAAACAATGAGAAGTTTCATTGGTCTCATGAAAATGGAATGGTAATCAATGTCAAAGTAGATATAACTGATTACAAAGGTATGAAGAATATCATGAGTGGTGTGGATTATGTTTTTCATCTAGCAGCAGAGTCAAGATTGCAATCAGCAATAATGAATCCTATAGAAGCAGTTAAAAAGAATTGCGTAGGAACAACAGTTATGCTACAATGTGCAAGAGAGGCAGGAGTTAAACGTTTTGTTTATTCTTCCACTTCTTCTGGGTATGGGAACAATCCATATCCAAACGTAGAGACTCAACCTGATGATTGTCTCAATCCTTACTCTGCATCTAAGATTGCAGGTGAGAAGTTCTGTAAAATGTATACAGAACTCTATGGATTAGAAACAGTTATCCTCAGATATTTTAATGTATTTGGACGTAGATCTCCTGCAAGGGGTCAGTATGCTCCTGTAATAGGAATCTTCCAAAGACAAAGAGATACAGGTGAACCACTCACAATCGTCGGTGACGGGGCACAGAGAAGGGACTTTGTACATGTAGAGGATGTTGCAAGAGCAAATTATCTTGCAGCAACCATGCCTTTAAAAGGACATGCAGGTGAAGTTTTTAATGTTGGTACTGGTAGTGCTTATTCTATTCAACAGATTGCTGATTCAATATCAGATAATCAAGTTTACATTGATAAAAGATCTGGTGAGATGGAAACTACTTTTGCTGACATAACTAAAATAGGTGACGTTCTAGGATGGAAACCTGAAATTGATGTAATTGATTGGATCAAAAATGTTAATTAATGGAAAATTAATGGATAAAAATAAATCAGCATATAAACTCAAAGGACTTCCTCCGATTTATTATATTAATTTGGATGGTCAACCAGAGAGAAAAATCTATATGGAATCTCAACTTGAGTATTGGGAGATAGAGAACTATGAAAGAGTCTCTGGTTATGATGGTAGAGAGGATGATTTAAGTAGTATTATTAAAGGTAGATATCCTGAGAACATGTCTTCTGGAGAGATTGGATGTACTACCTCACATCTAAAAGCAATTAAACACTGGTATGAAACATCAGATAGTCCTTGTGCAATCATTGCAGAGGATGATCTTAGTTTTGAAACTGTTAGGTCATGGAACTTTACTTGGAAAGATTTCTATTCAAAGATACCTTATGATTGGGACGTAGTTCAAATAGCAATTATATGTACAGGAACACTCTTTGCTATTCTACATAAAAGATTTGTAAATGATTTCTCCACAGCAGCATACCTAATCAATAGACATCATGCAGAGAAGTTATTAAAGTTTCATGTGCGTGGTGATAAGTATAAACTTGATCAAGGTGTTAAACCTAGAGCAGTAGCAGATGATTTAATTTACAATTCTGGTAATACATATTCAGTTCCACTCTTACTTTACAAATTAGAGATGGGATCATCAATACACCCAGAGCATATTGATATATTTCATAGACAGAACCATGAAGGTATTCTAAACTTCTGGAAACAGAATGGTATTAACTTTTCAATCGATACTTTAATGGAATACGACCCTTACCTTGGAAGAATAACAGAACCACCACAACAACCTTCTTAACATTAATTTAATTAATCAATGATATAAAGTATATTTACCTATGTCAGGGAGTCCGAATGTTAAGTTTCTTGACAAAATTTAAGATTTACTATATAATATAGTTACATAACTTAATATTTCAATGACAACAGTTACAGAAAGCGGTGGAAGACAGAACATCTACTCCGTAGAACCAACTCCATACATCGATGAGAATGTTTCTTATGAATCATATCCTCAGAACGCAGAAAAAGTAAATGGTCGTTGGGCTATGATTGGTTTCGTTGCACTTATCGGTGCGTATGCTACTACAGGACAAATCATTCCAGGTATCTTTTAATGGATAAGAATCATTCCTATTGGAAGTATGCAGAGAAGGTTAATGGCCGTCTCGCAATGCTAGGTCTAGTGATCGGCACAGTCAATTATGGTCTATTCGGATGGATAGCACCAGGCATCTTCTAAAGAAGATGAAAATAATTTCACAATTTACAATTACAAACAAAGAGGACAAACTCATGACTCCAGAAGCAGAAAGATTTAACGGTTGGGCAGCAATGCTTGGTTTCGTAGCAGCAGTCGGTGCATACGCAACAACAGGAAACATCATTCCAGGTATTTTCTAATGAAAAAAGAAATCGAAAAGGAAAAGGTAGTAGCAGAAAAACTTAATGGTAGACTAGCAATGCTAGGAATCATCGCAGGTTTAGGTGCTTACTTAACAACAGGTCAAATTATTCCAGGTTTTGTATAATGAAAAGTGTACCAGTACCCTTAAAAGTTGTACCTTACATCTTTATGGTGGCAGTGATATCTGCTATACCTACAGGTATAATGGTCTAATTTTTTTTCTTTTAAAACTTTACAAAACTAAATAATTATTCGTAAATCGTAACATTAGGAGTAAATGACAGAATTACAATTCACAGTAGATACATTTCCAATATGGAAAGCAGTGGCATGGTGTTTTTATCCAGTGTCAATTTTGGTCGGACTTGAATTGTTTCTTCGTGCTGCAAGTGGCGATGACGATGATGACGATGAAGGTGGCGGTGTAATGTCACCAGTTTACCAAGGAGCATAACCATGATCTATCAAATTACTTTCGCATGTGTAGTAGGATACACAGCACTTAACGGATTACCATTTGTATTTTCATGATCATACTTCAAACAATATTAAATAACATACCACCAGGTTCCAGAGATCTAATAGAATTTGGATTCTTTTTATCTGTAGGTATCACAGCAGGATCATTAGGTTTATTATCATGAACTATCACGATGTAATGGAAGTATACAAAAAACCAGTATCAGTAAGATATATCCCAAGGATATTTGGTTGGGTATTTACATTTCTTATACTCCTTGGAGTTCATTCCACAGCATATGCTATGGATAAAGAACCTGTAATCTGGGTACAAGTCCCACAATGGACAGATGACTGGGCAGTATGTGCAGTAGATATTCCAGACGCAGCATGTCATTGGTATGTTGCAGAAGCAGACAATACATTCGGAGAAGGATTTGACTGGGAGACAGCACCTTGGTTCGATGCAAATGGTTTAAATGACGTAGCACCAGTACAAAAACTAACAGTCGCACAGAAATTGCAAGAGGTAGGATGAGTATCCAACATATAATACCAATGTTCCTAGAGATAACAGCAGGAACTGTAGTAATGACTACGCTTACAGTCGTTATGATGTCTTCTATGATGAAAAATTAGCAAATCAGAACACTTGACATATTAATAGTATAGTGCTATACTAAATACCATCATACAAAGGACTCGAAAGATCGTAACCCTTTGCGTATGTAAATGGATCCCATGTCGGGGATCTACCATCCGCAAGGGTTTTTTTATTGCCCTATGCGAGATACTATAAACAAAAAATGATTAAATCAACAATCGCTGCAGTAGCAGCATCTCCATTCCTATTCGCTGGTGCAGCCTTTGCTGGTCCATACGTCAATTTGGAAGCAACAGGTTCATATCCTGATGGAGCATATACATCTGGTGGATTAGAAGCAGTAGTTGGATACGAGGGAGCAACAGAATCAGGTATCGGTTGGTACGTGTCTGGTGGACCTACAGTTACTCACACAGAAACTGCTGATGAGTTCGGTGATGTTGAACTTATTGGATATGTTGGAGCAACATATGACAAGTTCTACGGAGAAATCTCTGGTGTATCTACACCTACAGATGACGTTGACTGGTCTGCTAAAGCAGGTGTTAAGTTCGTTTTCTAAGTTAAAGTAACGACTTTATACAAGACCTCTACATAGTAGGGGTCTTTTTTTATATAATGAATCTACTCAAGCATCCGTTGTTTCAGATCAATATGATATTGGTTTGTGCTCTTGTGTTCATAGAGTTGCTACATGTTAATTATCATAGAACAACACCACCTTGTCCTGTACAGCAAATAGAAATGGAAGATGATTGGTGATATATAGTTATGATATCGTAACAATTCATAATGGATCGTAAAGCAAAATCAATATTAAAGATAGCAGTTCCAGTTGCCATTATGGTTCAACTAACTGCTATCATTTTTTTATTAGCAAGAATGAATAAAGATAAAGCATTTAATTGTAGAATGTATGCAAAAGGTGCGATTGCATGCAGACAGATAAAAATTTAGTGTTGACAAAATATAAGCAAGGTGCTACAATAAACACATTGACCTAATATTATGACTGATTACTCAGAACAAAAGATGAAACTTAGAAAAGATTCATTAGCAATTCTGTTGAAAAAATTTGATGACAACAGGTCAATCTATGAATGTGCCGATGATTGGGTAAGTAAGCAGGTAACAACTGCTGGTCTTATAAAATATTATGAAGCATACTATAGTAAACCTAAGTAAATAGAATTATGTTACAGAAGATAGTAAATGGAATTGCTGTTGCAAGTGGGGTTGTATCTCTCACCGTTGTTGGTGTTGCTGGTTACGTATTCATACGCAAGGATGCGATTATCGAGAATGTCAAAAGCAAAGTAATGGAATCAGTATTACCAGGAGGTCTCGGTGGAGGAGCACTTGATGCACTTGGTACAGGACTACCTGATATAGGTGGAATGGCAGCACCTGACAAACAAACAGGACAATCACCTATGACACCTCCTGTCGGAGAAGGGTTCGGAGTTCCTAGTTTTTAGTCAAGTTAAATAAGGATTAAGATGTCTATATATACTGTAGATATCTTGATCTCATGACAGAACCTAAGAAAGAAATAAAGAAAGAAGATCCCAAAAAATTAGGTCCTATCGGAAAACTTAAAGAGTTCTCTGAGGATAAAGAAGAGCAGATGCAGATACTTAGTACATTTGTTCGCCTTGGTATTCTGGTTTGGGCTGGTGGAATATTGACATTAAATTATGTTACTTTTCCTGGTATGACCAAACAGGATAAAATTGATCCAACTTTCATAGCTTCGGTTTTTACAGGAGTTTTGGCCACCTTCGGGGTTGAAGCTGGTAAGAAAGGTGGAAAACCAAGTTCATCAGGTGCAAACATATCAAAGAAAGATATGGAAATGTTAATTGAGAAAGCAGCAAATACAGCACCTGCACAGACAATCAGAATCGAACAAGCACCAATGGTACTTGCTCCTAGTTCAACACCGCCTAAGAAGTAATGGATCAGGACGAAGCAATGTTTGGGTCTGAAGTAAAACCTAAGAAAAAAACAAGTTTTACTAAATGGTTTGCCATAGGATTAGGTGGACTCATTGGGGTATCTCATATCGGTATGATTGGATCATTATCAAACCGTGAAAGTAAACTACCAAGTATCAACGTACCAGTTGGTCCTTATACATCATACAATGCAGAAGTTGGAAGAGATGGATATAAGATAAGTTATCGTGCCAACGACCCCAAGGTGATGCATGTGGAACGGGATATCAATACCAAAGGTGGGTTTCTGGGATTGGCTAACAACAAAACTAAGATCTCTGAACAGTACACGATGGACGGTGCAGTTCACACAAAACCAATTACCTCAACAGAAGGTACAACAAACGGAAAGTCCGAAGCGTGTATCAAAGCAATCGGAGGAGCAGAAAACACAGGACGACTCGTGGGTTCCAGTGTTGGTGCTAGTGTTGCTCCTAGCGTCGCTAACATTCCCATTATTGGTTGGGTTGCTGCTGGTTGGGTAACAATGTTTAGTGGTAATCAAGGTGCAGAGATCGGTGGAAACATGGCAGAAGATTTAAATTCTAACTGCTAGGCAAATATAAAGAAGATATTAAACTTATAAAATAATACATAGGAGGTATCAAGTATGAGTGGAGACTCAGGACTACACGAACAACCGATTGTCTTTTATCATGAAGAAATGACAGAGGCAAAGAAAATAGTTTTAGATTTTAAAGGAATCAAACTTGCATTCTTAAAAAAAGAGGAGGAGGATTGTGTACAATCTTAATATTAAAAAATCCTTCAATGCATTCGTAGAGTGGGATAAAAAACTTATTAAAAAGTTTCAAGATAAATTTGAAATATCTGACTATAAAATGCTTTGTATTTCATTTGCCAAAGGTTTTATTATTGGAGCGATATTATTATGAAATTAATAGCATCTAATGTAGAACTATCATTACAAGAAA
>Ga0099800_1269_pt1 | contig 12175 bp, 12 predicted proteins | sample Uncmet6_SortRC_1_FD_89868 | JGI IMG/M metagenome (GOLD analysis project Ga0099800, IMG submission 89868) | Marine eukaryotic communities from CALCOFI LINE 67, Pacific Ocean - CN11_C50_N6_SortRC_1 | ecosystem: Environmental > Aquatic > Marine > Oceanic | place: Pacific Ocean: Monterey Bay... | reverse complement strand
GAAGGTTTTGATATGAACGATAATAGTCTTGGAGGTTTTAATACTTTTCATTCGAATCCAGGCGACTCATGGGGAAAATACTCAGAATCATGCTCTTCAACTGCGTGCATGTTGGACAAGAAAACACTACTCAATAAGCTTCAAGAATGTAAAGCAAGTCAAGCAATTGCTAATTTAAGTGAATCTATTGGCCTAATAATTGATCATGAAGCTTTTTCTCAATTGCGGAGACTGGCCCGCAGGGATCTTGTTAGGGGAATTTTAAATCCATTTAAATACTACGACTTAATGACTATATGTCTTGAAGAAGGTGGTCATAAGTTGCATAAAAAGAAACAGGTGAAGAATCAGAGATTGCTTGGCGAAATTGTTAATCTTTCGCATGATCCTGACAAAATGAGCACACCAATGTCATTGTCGGATGTTTGTCAGCACTTAAATGTAGGCCAAGCTTCTTTATACAGAACATGTCAAGATTATTTTGGCATGGGAATCATAGAAATGATGACGCAGGTAAGACTTGAAGAGGCCAGAAGGTCAATGATTTATCACTCTACGGCTTCAAATTGTGATAATAATACTATTCGTGAAATAGCGATTCGCTTTGGATTTAAGCATCAAGGTAGATTTTCGCGGAGATACTTTACTAGTTTTGGAGAGTTGCCTAGTCACACACTTAAGCGCGGCAAGCTTTTTTGAACAGTTAGACAGGTATCGGCCAAGCTTGTGTTGGCAGAGAAAGTGTATTTGTTCGAATAGGGCTGAGAATCTGTTCAATCAACAAACCCAAGGGAAAGCTTAAGATCGCGTCGTACCTATCCACTTCTTATCAAAAAGAGTATAATTTATGGAAACTGCAAGTGTCCATTGCCTCAGATACTTGAAAAATGTATTTCGCTAAAGAATGAAACGAATTACTTTTGAGTTGAATGATGAGCTCCATAAAAAGCTTAAGCTGCTTTGCTATACAGAATCTATGTCAATAGGTTATATCCTTAGGCAGTGTGTTTCTGAATTTTGCGACAAGCATGATGCGCATTTAATTGAATTAATTGATAATCGATCGAAGTAGCTTGTTGGATCATTGAATTAAATTTACCGCTTCGGTCTTTTTGGATTAATATTTATTGCCTAATTTGCAGCTGTTTGGTTTTAAAGGCTTAGTAAGTCTGCCTAATCCTAGTGGAAATAGCTTGAGTTGTAGTTAAAACAAGCCTGCGCATTGTGCTGTCATGTGAAAACTGAAATTCTGCATTTGTGCAATGTATATGCTGTGGTTGTGAAAATAAATTTTACTATTAGTAAAGATATGAAATGTATTTTCCCCATTTATCTTCGAATTTTTGGGTAAAATTTTTTATTCGTTTTATCCTTATGGCTGAAAGATTTGACGTTCTTGTTCAAGGGATGAGTGAAAGCGACGCCTCAGCGCTTTTGTTGGAAAATACCTTAAATGTTCTAAGACCTGCAGATCGTTATTTCGCAGCCACTAGGCTTGGTCTGAGTACCACTGAAGAATCACTTGATTTGCTTCTTCATGCTGTTGATAAGCTATCAACCGATGAATTGTATGACAGGATAACCCGTCGCAAATCTATTGAAGCACTTGGAAGGAGAAAAGATCTGCGTGCTATACCAACTTTAGTGGGCGCTTTAAACTGTGCTGATACCGAGGCTGTTATTAATGCACTTAATTCTCTGGTCCGAATTGGTTGGCAGCCACTCCCTGATGATATAGACCTCCTTTTATCACTATTGAATGGTGAAGTTACGCAGATGCGTGCAGTCATTCAAGCTCATACCAGACTAACCATTAGGAATTCGAAATCTAAATCTGTCATCTATGCACTCTGTGCTCACGAAAGTGTTTTGGTTTCCGGAGCAGCACGAGCATATCAGGCAAGAATATATGGAAGAGTGGATCTTTTAGATCCTTTAGTTCCACAACTTACTGATTTGGTGGCAGGGAAAAGACGTTCAGCCGTAATTGACTTAGGTGATGTGGTGATGACAGCAGACTCGCTGATTTGGTGCATGCACCAGTCTCTATGTCTCTCAGGGCAAAAAGTTTTTTTGATATTGTTGATGTCAATAACTCAATTTTCACTTCAAAGAATCACACGCTTCTAGAACAGCTTTTGACTGATAATCCTCAAACTCTTAATCTCAAATCTGACTGGCAGTGTGATATGGATCCTGGCGAAATAGAGAGAAATCTGAGTCATAGGGACGAAGCTCGTCAATATGGGGCAGCATTAAGCCTCATGAATATTGATTCGAATACTTGTCTCGAAATTATAGAAAGTATGCAAGAAAGGCTTTGGTCTGATTACGTTATCCATTACTACCTTACCTGTATTATTGGTTTGCGCGGGTTTCACCAAAAAAGTGATTTGGTGAGAGCGGCTCTCTCGGAAACCACTCCTCAATATACAAAGTCGAGGATAGCGGCAGCTTGGGCTTGTTTGGAGCTTGAACTTTATGATCAGATGGATCTCATCTATGAACTTTCTAATTCTGCCTTTTGGAGGCCACTTCGTTGGACTTGTCAACAAGTTATGGCACGGCTGATTGAAAAACAACAAATGCATTGCCAGGTTTGAAAAGTGATATTGATCAATTGGTTATACTTGTTCGTCTCAGGTTTGTTTTAAAATTAGAGCAATATTGATTTTGTCGTTCAATGTTTAAGAACAATGCAGCCATATCTGCTTTGGTGAATCTGCGAAGCCTTTAAACTTGGTTGTCTAACTCTAGATGTCGAGAGAAGTTGTGGAAGGCATCATCCCTAAGTCTGGATTTTTGGAGGAGGTTTGAGGGAAGTTGCCCATTTTTTGAGAATTAGGAGCCTACTTTTTTTTGAATCTCTTGCCCAAAGGAAATTTAGTTTTCTCAGCATAAAAAAAGAATCATGCCGAGATGTCCGCTCGATATATCCGAGGATTCAGCGAAGCTGAGGCCCCGTGTTTGTTTGATTAGTCATGGGTCAATAAACATATCTCTTGTGTGTGTTGAGCCTTATTGATCAACCAGCAACAGCAGAGATGCTGTGGGGAGCTTGAGGATAGCTTGTAGGCATTGGGTCAGGCTTCCCTTCTGCCAATGCTTTGGCACGTATATACATTTGGCTTGACGTTGAACCGGCTGCTTCCATCGCCTTGGCGACGACGTCCCAGTTACGAATTTCTGTAGACATTTTGCGGCCCTCGAGCGCAGTGTTTACAAAACTTAAAGCTTTTTGGGGCTGTCTGTGGCTGCGGCGGGCATCAATCTGGTTCCGATAGAAAAAGAGGATCAGTTCATATCAATTGCTTCTGTTGCTATGAGGCATGGGCCCCAAGGTTGGTGCTTTCTCTGCAGGCCTCAGCAAGGGGAGGAGGATGCGAACAGAGTTCCCTTATGAGATCACAAGCCACAGCTCAGAGACGTTGCCTCTGATCGCCATGACCATCACAGCCATTCCTCTCTCCTAGATGTTTTTTGGATCGGAGAGATTCAGGCCATTGTGCGTTGCCTTTTTATTGCCTTTTGATCACTCCTTTTGGGTTGTTTCGCCACTGCTGATTTGAAAAGCGTTTAGGTGTAAGGGATTTGATCTTCACTAAAAAATATCGCTTTTCTGCGTTTACATTGCGTTTGTATTCATGGCATTAATGACGAAATTTGCCGCATGCTGCTGCAACGCTGGACCTTAAATTGATGTTTTGAAAATTCCATAAAAAAAGAGCAATGATCTCAGAAAAGATCGCTGCTCTTTTATAAACTAGCTTTGATTATTGATGCAGTTGCTTGGTCCGTTTGGATTACTGAGCTGCTGCAACTGTGATGCGCTTGCGATTGCGGAGTCCGCGGCGGATTGACTCAAACTTGACGATTCCGTCGGTCAACGCAAACAAGGTGTCATCCTTGCCACGACCAACATTGACGCCAGGCATCACCGAGGTGCCACGTTGGCGGATCAAAATGGAACCAGCCGTCACGCTTTCGCCGCCGTAGGCCTTGACTCCGAGGCGCTTGGAATTGGAGTCGCGTCCATTACGGGTTGAGCCTGTGCCTTTCTTGTGGGCCATGAGAAATCAAAGAGGTGGAGAGAATAAAGCTGGTTGAAGCACTCAGCTGATGGCTTTACCGCCAACGGAAATGGATTCGACCATCACTCGTGTGAGCTCTTGTCTGTGACCATTCTTACGTCGTGTTTTCTTTTTGGGGCGCATTTTGTAGACAATCACTTTTTGACCACGGCGGTGGGCCATCACCTTGAGTTCCACACTGGCGCCCTCGACGTATGGCTTGCCAACGGTGGCTACATCACCGTTCTTAACCAAAAGCACCTTGTCGAGGGTGATCTTGGCGTCCACCTCTGAATGCAGACGGTCGAGATCGTAATAACGGTTGGGTTGTACCCAAAACTGCTGCCCAGAAGCTTCGACGATGGCGTATGGGCCTGTCTCTGGGGTGGTTTGTGAGCTGCTGCTGCTGGTTTCTGCCATGGGCTACTGGACGCGAACAGGCTCGGTGGCTTAGAAGCCACCGATTTGGCCTGTGCCGCAATCGAAAGACAAACAAAGATCTTCGACCTTCGAGCTCTGTTTCGTCAAGATTCAATTGCACACTTTTCGTATTGGATGACCAGGCCGGCACTCACGATCGCGTTCTTGTTGAGGTCGCCTGAGCTCGAATCGGCTTGCTGTCAGTGGTTACCTGGTAATCGCTACACCCCAGTCGATCTTGGACTGGAGGACTCAGCGGTCGATGTCGTCTCCGCTTTGGAACGACAACGTGAGGCTGTAGATGCCGTTGTGATTGAGCAATCACTCCTTCAAGACCAGATAAGAGAAGACCTATTGGCTCGTGGTTTGCTCTTCCCAGCCGTTGTGGTGGGCGACTTGAGGGGGCGTGTCGATTACCACCCCGAAGAAGTTCACTTGCCTGGCGATCAGCTTGAGCAGCTTGGCTACAACGTTGATGCAGCGATTTCACGCTTTCTTCGCCACGGGCAGAAAGACATTCGCCTTGAAGACGGATCGTCTGAATCCGATCAAGCTGGCGGGCAGCCCGAGGGGCGTGCTTGGAAGTTGCCGAGCCGCCTACAGGAGAGGCTTGGCTACTTAGGAGTTTTTTACAAGCGAGATCCATCGCGATTCTTGGCCAATCTTCCTCCTCATGAACAGCGTGAACTGCTGCAGTCGCTGCAGCGCACCTACCGAGACTTGTTGATTGGTTATTTCCGTGACCCTGCTGCTGCCAACCAGGCTTTAGAGAGTTTTGTGAACACAGCTTTTTTTGGCGACTTACCCATTACCCAAACCGTTGAGATCCATATGAATCTGATTGACGACTTTTGGAAACAACTCAGACTTGAAGGGCATAAAGACGACTTCCTTCAGGATTACCGCCTTGCACTGCTGGATGTCATGGCTCACCTTTGCGAAATGTACCGACGATCAGTCCCTGGAGATATTCCCTTAGTTCCTGCTGGGGCTCAACGCCGACAGCTACAGGATTCAGAGGTGACGTTATGAGCCCTAGGAAGACTTACATCCTCAAGCTTTATGTGGCAGGGAACACGCCGAATTCGATGCGTGCACTCAAAACGCTTCGCAATATTCTGGAAACTGAATTCAAGGGTGTCTATGCCCTAAAAGTCATTGATGTCTTGAAAAATCCTCAGCTAGCTGAAGAGGACAAGATTCTGGCAACACCCACGTTGTCCAAAATTCTCCCGCCCCCTGTGCGTCGCATTATTGGTGACCTTTCTGACCGCGAACGGGTGCTGATCGGACTTGATCTTCTTTATGACGAGCTTGTTGACAACGACCTCAACTCTTCCTTGATGGATGCGTTCGAAGTCTCGGATAGCGAAGAAGCAGATTCTTAAGTCACGGGGTGATCTAAGCGTGCTGTTGATTTCCCTCATTAATGTTGGAGAGCAAGGTTGCGGTTATGCAGATTTCTAGCTCAAGTGGTTCCCCTCAGATGCAGGTCCAGAAGCTTCCTACTGGAATCGAGGGCTTTGATGATGTGTGCCATGGCGGCTTGCCCATTGGACGCAGCACTCTGATTAGTGGAACGTCAGGAACGGGTAAAACCGTTTTTTCCTTGCATTTTCTCCACAATGGAATTGCTCACTACGATGAGCCCGGGATTTTTGTCACGTTTGAGGAGTCGCCACTCGATATTCTGCGTAATGCTGCAAGTTTTGGTTGGAACTTGCAAGAGATGGTGGAGCAAGACAAACTCTTTATTCTTGATGCCTCCCCGGATCCCGATGGTCAGGATGTGGCGGGCAGTTTTGATCTGTCTGGCCTGATTGAAAGAATTAATTACGCCATCCGAAAGTACAAAGCAAAAAGGGTGGCAATCGATTCGATCACGGCTGTCTTTCAGCAGTACGACGCGGTGTTTGTAGTGCGACGGGAGATTTTCCGTCTACTCGCACGCCTTAAGGAGATTGGAGTCACCACTGTGATGACCTCTGAGCGAATTGATGAATATGGGCCTATTGCTCGTTACGGCGTTGAAGAATTTGTATCTGACAATGTTGTGATCCTCCGCAACGTGCTGGAGGGAGAGCGACGACGACGGACCGTTGAGATTCTCAAGCTGCGAGGCACCACTCACATGAAGGGTGAGTTCCCGTTCACGATGGGTGCGCATGGGATCAGCATCTTCCCTCTTGGTGCGATGAGGCTCACTCAGCGTTCATCGACTGTTCGCGTGAGTTCTGGCGTGCCGCGGCTCGATGAGATGTGTGGAGGTGGCTATTTCAAGGATTCAATCATCCTCGCGACCGGAGCGACTGGTACAGGCAAGACATTGTTGGTGTCGAAGTTCCTTGAGGATGCCTGCAGTAATAAAGAGCGGGTAATCTTGTTTGCCTATGAAGAATCTCGTGCTCAATTAATGCGTAATGGCACAAGTTGGGGCATTGATTTTGAGCAAATGGAGCAAGACGGCCTTCTGAAGATCATTTGTGCCTACCCGGAGTCCACTGGCTTGGAGGATCACTTGCAAATTATTAAAACGGAGATCAGTCAATTCAAGCCAACGCGAATGGCGATTGACTCATTGTCTGCGTTGGCGCGTGGTGTAAGCCGTAATGCCTTTAGGCAGTTTGTAATCGCATTGACTGGGTATGCTAAGCAAGAAGAAATTGCCGGCTTTTTTACAAATACTTCCGAAGAGTTTATGGGTAGTCATTCGATCACTGACTCCCATATCTCAACTATCACTGACACCATAATATTGCTCCAGTATGTTGAGATACGTGGTGAGATGGCTCGAGCGATCAATGTTTTTAAAATGCGCGGGTCTTGGCATGATCGTGGTATTCGTGAATTCTTGATCACAGGTAATGGCCCACAAATTCAAGATTCATTCTCGAACTTCGAGAGAATTATTAGCGGCGTTCCTCATCGAGTAACAATGGATGAGCGCAGTGAATTATCTCGTATCGCCCGAGGCGTGGCTCCAGAATAGGAGTCAATAGTTCCTGAAGTAGAGAGGCTGATTGAGTTGGTATCTCGTTAAATAAGCTCGATTGCTTCTTGGTCAAATCGACTTTGTCGCTCAGCTTGCAGTCTTATTTCGTCTTGGTCGGATTGAGCAAGAGGTAGGTCAAACCAGAAGGTTGTGCCAACATCTGGTTCGCTTGCCATGCGAATCACGCTGCTGTGTTTCTCTAAAATTCCTCTCACGATGGAGAGACCAAGACCAGTTCCTACTTCTGTATGGACCGCATTTTCTACACGATAAAACCTTTCAAAAATTCGTTGTTGTTTGTCTTCGCTGATTCCATAACCCGTGTCACTCACTTCCACCCGCAGTTTTGGAAGAGGTGAAACCATTTCGCATTGCGGTGCCTGCAGTGAATCCTCTGGAAGAGGTCCCATCCAGCAACTGTCGGGCCAGGCGTAAGCGCGTATCACGATGCGGCTCCCGCTTCGGCTGAACTTGAGAGCATTGCCAACGAGATTGTCCAGCACCTGGAGGATTAGGTCCCAATTGCCAAGAATGTCTGGTAGATCGATCGAGGCTTCAAGGTCTAGTTCCACTTGTTTGTCGGAAGCGTTCAGTTGATAGCTGCGCAGGGTTTGCTCTAGGCCAGGCCTGAGATCGAGTTCAGAAAACTGAACGCTGGGATGGGATTCGAGCCTTGAAAGATCGAGGACATCGTTCACGAGTCGTGTGAGTCGATCAGTTTCTGCATTGGCAATGCCGAGAAACTCTTGCTTGTCTGTATCGCTGAGTTGATCCCCCATTTCGTACAGGGTTTCGACGTAGCTCTTGATGTTGAACAGCGGAGTGCGCAGTTCATGGGACACGTTGCTGATGAAGCGGCTTTGGGCCGCGTTGAGCTCCACTTCTCTTGTGAGATCTTGCATGGTGACCGCGATTCCTTTCAGGTTTTCTCCGCTGGGTTCACGTACGGCTTGGAGCACGAAACGCAGGGTGCGCGGCGGCTCCCCGATGCTGCTTCGTAATTCATTGCTGTCACGGCCTTGATTCAGGACTCCATCGAGAGGCTCATGGAGCTCATTGGCTAATAAGTCTGGAATTGAATTGAGAAAATCCTGTCCTTCAAGATTGCGACCCTCCCAGCGAAACAAGCGTCGAGCCGTTGGATTGGCCAACACAATTTGTCCTTTCTCATCCAGCAAGACCGCGCCATCCGCCATCGTTGCAATCAGAGAGGCCTGCTTCACCTGGGCAGCCTGCAACTCTTCGATGTTGGCGGCGTCGTAGTCCTGAAGCTGCAAGGCCATCGCATTAAAGCCATCCAACAACTCCCCAAGTTCGCCTCCTATTGGGAGGCCGATACGGGCTTGGAAATCACCAGCAGCAATGGATCGAACGCCGCGTAGCAGTTCCTTTACGGGGCGGGTAATGGTCAATGCATTGAACACAGCGCCAAGAATCACCAGCACCCAGATCGAGATGAAAACGGCCACGGTGACCTCGCGGGTGAGCGAGGCACTCGCAAGAGCCGAGTCATTCGGATTCACCCCTAGGGCGAGAACACCGAGGTAGCGACCCTCCTGAATCAAGGGCACAAAAACATCGGTCACTTGCCCATCAGGCGTCAAATGTTGACGGACAAGGGGATTTTTAGGCCTCGATCTCAGTTCACTGGGGAGTTCAAGACGTCGATTAAGACGTAGGTCACCTCTGGTATCGGCGTCATTCCCACTGATGGGAATGCCGAGGTAAACAACCCCTTCGGGATCAGCAAAAAAGATGTAGCGAAGGCTGCGGCTTGAACGCCAAAACTGTTCGGCCACATTGGCCAGTTCTCGGTCATGTCCGTCTGCCACTAGCTCGGTAACATTTCCCGCTAGCAGCAGCCCCAAGTCGCGGGCGTAGCGGGTGTCATTCATCACCGCATCGCGTTGAATCCCATTGAGCGCGAAAAAGGTGATGCTGGTCATCATCAGGCTCACCACGAGCGTGGCGATGGCCAGAAGTTTGGTCTGAAGGCTGAATTCGGCCCACCAGAGGCGGATGCCACTCCAAAGGCCCTGTTGCTCTGGGGCCGTGTCCGAAGAGACTGACCCTGCCCATGAGGACGGCGTGGAGTTCGCAGAAGCTGGTGCCGAACCGCTACTCATGGTGCATCAATGCTTAACAAAGCTTAGGTGCGCGCACTTGATGACCAATATCTTTCCTGAATTGCATGCCGTCGTAACGGACCTGCGTTAGTCCTTCGTAGGCCTTAGCGAAGGCCTGATCAAAATCCGTCGCTTGAGCCACCATCGCCAAAACGCGGCCGCCGGAGGTCTCCAGTCCCCCTTCGGTGTTATGTCGCGTGCCCGCATGAAACAACTGAATTGCGTCTTTGTTGGTGGGGACGGGGTTGAGCTCAAGCGCAATCGGATCTCCTTTGCGGGGGCTGTCGGGATAGCCAGCTGCTGCCGCCACCACACAGGCACTGCAAAGGGTCACTGGCGTGAGTGGTGGTGCGTCTTCAAGACGTCCGAGCGCACAGGCCTGGAGCACGCGAGCGAGTTCAGGCCCCATTAACGGCATCAGGGTTTGGCATTCAGGATCGCCAAAACGGCAATTGAATTCGATCACCTGTGGTCCCTCAGCAGTGAGCATGAGACCTGCATAAATGACCCCCCGGTAGTGGATTCCTCGCTTGCGCAAAGCCCTAAGGGTTGGCTCCAGGATCAGTTCGCGCGCCTGCTTGAGACCCGCTTGATCGAGAAGAGGGGCTGGTGCATAAGCACCCATCCCTCCGGTATTGGGTCCTTGATCCCCTTCCAGGAGTCGTTTGTGATCCTGCGCAGGCGGAAGCAGAACCATGTCCTCGCCATCGCAGAGGGCAAACACCGACACTTCTGGCCCCGTGAGGCGTTCTTCCAGGACAAGCCGCTCACCGGCCTGTCCGAACCGGCCTTGAAAAGCCTCTTGAATGGCTGTTGCTGTCTCTTCCACGGTGTTCGCGACGGTCACCCCTTTTCCCGCCGCGAGTCCATCAGCCTTCACGACCAAAGGGCGTTGCAGTTGTTGCAGAAGGGCAATTCCCTCCTGCTCGTTGGCCACGGTCCAGTACCCAGCCGTGGGAATCCCCGCTTCTTGCATTAATTGCTTCGCCCAGGCTTTGCTCGCTTCGAGCTGTGCACCCTCCGCGCTCGGGCCAAAGACTGCAAAGCCATGTCCTCGAAGCGTGTCTGCAAGACCAGCGGCCAAGGGGGCTTCTGGACCGATCACAACTAAATCAATGGCATGGTCGCTGCATGCTGCAACCATGCCTTCGTGATCTGTTTCTGCGATCGCCAGTGGAGTGCAGCCTTCCAAACCGCCTGTGCCAGCGTTTCCTGGGCTGATCCAGATCTCTTTTATCTCTGGGCAACGTCTGAACGCCCAGGCCAACGCTTGCTCTCGGCCGCCACCTCCGACCACGAGCACATTGCGCAACGGCGGCAGCGAGAGGGGACGGGTGGTGGAGATGGACATGGGCGGGTGCGGAACAGGGGGTGACCCCTAGGTTTGGAGTTCAGGCGTAATGCTCGACGCGTTGTCCTGACCTGTCCATCTTTGTTGAACGACTGTCAGCCCATGGGGCTTTCCTCCCTGCCACTGTTGTTTTTATTGGCGGCAGCCCCGCCGATGGAGGCGGCTCCCTTGCCACCTGTCGCTTTGCCGATGCCCGAAGAGGCCTTTGAAACGGTCCTGGAACAAGGTGGCATTAACCAGTTGTCGGCGGCGTGTGCCGATTCGGATCGTTTTGGCTTGCAAGAGCGTCTTCGTCTGCTGCGCAACCGTTTGATGTTGGTGGCACCTTCTCCGCAACCGTTTGCTGTTGTGATGGCGAATGCCCGGGCGTTGATGGCCTGCAAGGCGCCCGATAGCACCCAGATCGTGCTGAGTCGATTTGGCCCCGGGCCAGGATGGCAACGAAGGGAGTGGTTGCTGCTGTCATGGCAAGCGGCCAGTGCTGCACTCGATCAAGATCGCGCTGTGCTCGCGCTTCGTCGTTTGGCTGATGGCGATATCACGCGTCTCGATACTGAGTTGTTGATCGTGGGCCAATCGGATGAGGGCTTGCCGCTTACGCGCTCAGCCCTTGATTTGTTGGCAAACCATGAGATAGCAGCGGGCAGGCCCGAGGCGGCCGTCACGGTTCTCCTGGCGGGTCGTACTCCAGGGGTGGTGGCATCTCGCAGGCTTGGTCAAGTTGCAGAGCTGCTGGCGCCGCTTGATCCAAAGCGCGGTGATCTATTGCTGGAAGCGGCTTTGGATCAAGCGGCAGCTGAGCAAGCCTGGGGTCTGGCGGAGGAGTTGCTTCGCCTGCAGTTGCGTTTGGCGCTGCAAAAGGGTGGCGATGCCGACCGACCTCGCGAGCGGTTGCGACGTTTGGCGAGCCGGGTTGATGACCGCTTAACGCTGCTCGAGTTGGAACAGAACTCCCCAGACTTCGATCCTCAACGTGTGCAAGAGCTTGAGGATGAGCTCCGCTCTCCTCGAGCTGCTGGTGGACATGCCTCCCTGGGAGAATCGGATTCATCCGAAGCTCCTGCTTCCAATCCATTGGCCACGCCATGACCAGCACCCGTGGGCCGCTTCTCTATGAGGGCAAGGCCAAGCGCATCTATGCCTCAAACAAAGAGGCTGAGGTTTTGGTTGAATTCAAGAACGATGCCACTGCTTTTAACGCCCAAAAGCGCGCAGA
>Ga0099800_1267_pt1:5000-12401 | contig 12401 bp, 4 predicted proteins | sample Uncmet6_SortRC_1_FD_89868 | JGI IMG/M metagenome (GOLD analysis project Ga0099800, IMG submission 89868) | Marine eukaryotic communities from CALCOFI LINE 67, Pacific Ocean - CN11_C50_N6_SortRC_1 | ecosystem: Environmental > Aquatic > Marine > Oceanic | place: Pacific Ocean: Monterey Bay... | reverse complement strand
TCTTTTTATCATAAATATTACTACTATCATTACTATTTATATCATCATTACTGTCTCCTACACAGAATGGATATATACATACTTCCATTGTAATAATTGCTGATACAAATATAATAGGAAGTTCCATAGCTAGTGCTACATCAATAGCTAAAGTACTACATGTAGCTTCATCATTCGATGTATGATTCAAGCACCAATGATAAAATCCATCACCAATTAGATAATTCAATAATATTGGGGATAACAACCCCATAGTTACGGTACAAGTGATGCACTTGGTAATATCAGTATCCTTCAAACTATTACTACTAGGCCATAATGGGTTGTCGTTATTATATATTGACATTTTATTATCAAAAGTATTCAAAGTGGATGATGAAGATGAGGACAGTACTTTAATCATTTCTTCATTCATACATTTAATATTATTATTTCTATTCCTATTATTTTCAAAAATATTGGATATTGACTCTTTAATATTATCTAAATTCTGATTTAATTTGTTAGTTCCTTTAACATAGATTTCTAATTCTTTAATATTACTAATGTTATTATTATCGTGATTAGTTCCGCTATGACTATTAGAACTTGTTCTGTATAAAATTAATTCTTTATTAATAATATTTGCAGTGTAAAAGGATATTAAAATATTAGATTTAGTGTCATGTTTTAGTAATAATTTACTATTAGTAAGATATTGTTCTATATTTAAATGTGTAATATCTTTAACATAATTTTGAAATAACACTGGACTATTTTGGAATAATAAATCTAAATTAATTTTATTTTTCCAAATATTACGCTGATTAATACATTCAGTAGTATTAAAATTAAATTCACAATTAATAAAACTAATTAAAATTAATATCAAACAAATAAAAAGATTTGTATTACACCCCATTTTAACTTTTTAGGTGTTTTTATGTTTTTATGCATAATGCAGAGAGGCAGAGAGCAGAGACACTAACGACGTGGGACACCAACATTTTTCAGTCTGTTAAATTCCCGGCACTTGACCAAAAAAAATTACAGACAGAAGGAGAGAAGGGAAGGCCAGGAAGGGACCCCACCATTCATGTTGTAGAGAATGCTACAAACAATTAAAACTGAATAATTTCTCAATAAAATAAGTTATTGGTGTTAATAAAAAGTGTCTTCTTCCTTATTCTACTACTACCACTACTACTACTACTACTACTACTACTACTACTACTACTACTACTACTACCACCTATACTATTACTATTCCTGTTATTAATTCTATATCTAAATATGCAAATATCTAAAAATCTAAAATTAAAACCTTTAAACTAGTCAAAAATGATACATTATGGTACTTTTCCTACTATGATCATAATTACATAGCTACTAACATTAGAAATGACATGAAATATTTAGGAATATGTTCATGATCTCCTGCATGAAAACAATTGTTAGTTTCTTTCACTTCTCTCTACTATTCATTGGTTAGGGTTATATCACATCTCTCAACTATCTATCTATGCTACGCTATATAGCTATGCATCGGATACTTCTCTCTCCACTGTGCATCGGATACTTCCACTTGGTTCACTAGTAGGAATGAATATATCATCCTCAAACAGTAATGGGGGGTGGTGGCTGCTAGATGTTATATCATCTCCAACTTTATCTCGGCCTAGGGTATTTAATGCAACACATGGTAAATAATGCACATTTGGGGTACTTATATTAATTTTTTGAATTTCAGGAATATTGGTAAGCATGACACAACCCATATCATAAATGGTTGCTTGCAGAGATTCTGAGTATACCCCTCCTTGGGGTGGACCAAATACAGCAAAACACATAGATTTTCTAGCTTCATTCCTAATGGAATTATAATTCATAGTATCATGATGAACAATATTATTGTTGTTGACTGCATAAGTCCAACTACAATCAATGTGAGTAGATAGACATCTCTCTGTACAATCAGGAAGCATTGTATATTTGTCCCTCATGAAACTGTTGAATCCTGATTGAGTTGTTTTAAGGACTGTCATATTATTAATTGCAGATGTAATATTAGTTATAATAATATTACCATTACTATCTCTGGTTGCATTTACTGTAGCATGCCAGGTTTCATGTCCAGGATGCTCGAATGCATGATCATGCTGTACACCTTGAACTATAGCTCGTCTCCATGGTATTTCATCTACTTTCATTTCTACTGATGTCAATATTGAATATTCGTTTAGAAAATGCTTACATAAATCAATACCAAATTCTTCTGGACTTCTAGCTTGACTTCTTTTTGCAACAACATAAACTGTATTTTTTTGAGTATCCGTAGCTACTAAATCATTATTATTATCATCTGTAAAAACCCTTGAATAAATTGGTGACCATAATGTAGATTCTACTGTATATTCTGAAATATCATGATATTTATCATCTGTATTTACTGAATTTGTACTAGGATCTCTATTTGCATTTCTACGTACCTTTAATACTCTTACTTTAGTTTTACCGTGACAATGTGAGGATAAATTAAAACTCTTTGTTCGAACGCTTGACATAATATTATTAATATTACAATATTTTAAGTAATATCCTCTTTTACCAAGTATATATTTAGATATCCCCATGTCGGAAGTCCCTTCTTGATATAACTTCTTTATAGATTCTTTTGTTAATTATAACTTGAAAAATCAATATTTTTAATTTAGTTTAATAATTTCAATAATTAAAACATCATAGAAACATAATTTTCAAAGTTTTTTACAGAAATAGATAATATTTTATATTATATATCAATTTTATAATATTTGTAAGAATTTGTTTAATTTTATATCAATTTGCATTCCACTCTTGGCAAAATAAGAAGAATGTCAACAAAAAATAAGAAACCACCAATTGTTAAAGCTATACCATACGATGAAAAGAATTCATTCGAAAGCAATGCAGAATTATTACGAGAATCATCATCATTAAATCGGAATACACAAAAATCTTCGTCACCATCATCATCCCATCAGCCACCTGAACAATCAAATATTATGAAAAAAAAGAGGTTTATTGATCCCGATATACTAGGTGCTAAACGGTACTTACAGGGAGCAGGTTGGCCATTAGGTCTCCAGGAAGCTTTAATCAAATCAATAAAAAAATTACCATATCGTTATTTTATATGTGATGATTCAGGAAGCATGTTGACAGCTGATGGTCATAAAGTTATGGGCAAGAATGAAAATACAAAAATTGTTAGTTGCACTAGATGGTCAGAATTAGCTGAATCATTAAGATTTCATGCAGAGCTAGCAATTGCTGCACAAGCACCCTCAGAATTTCGGTTAATTAATTTACATAAACCAGTGATGGTTGGCACTGGTGAAACTGATAACGAAAGTTTAGAAGAGTTATATGAATTATTTGATAATGGCCCGGCCGGTCAAACTCCCATATGTCATCATATTAATGAAGTAATCAAAGAAATTCAATCAATGAAGCAACAATTATTGCAGGAGAAGAAGAAAGTTGCTGTGATAATAAGTACTGATGGTGAAGCAACAGATGGTGATATAGCAGAAACCATGAAACCATTACAAGATCTTCCAGTATGGGTTGTAGTTAGAATTTGTACAGACGAAGATAAAATAGTATCATATTGGAATGATATTGATGAAGAACTTGAATTAGAAATTGATGTTCTTGATGATTTCTCTGCTGAAGGAGCTGAAGTACATGCAGTTAACTCATGGATGAGTTATGGTCAGAGCATGCATCAGCTACGAGAATTTGGAGCGATCATCAAAGAATGTGATTTATTAGATGAATCGACATTGAGTAGTGAACAAATTTTAACTGTCATAGGAATTCTGATTGGTGATGGTAATTCCAGGCAATTTCCTCATCCAGAGGTTGATTGGAAAGGATTTCTAGAGAAAGTGAATGAATGCAATAATAATAACCCTAAGGTATTTGATCCTATGACTAGCTCTATGAAACCTTGGATAAATATTAATAATCTTTGTAAAACTTTTAAAAAGAGTAATACGGTTAAGAGTAGCAGCTGTACTATATCTTGAGAAAAGTAGTAGTAGTAGTAGTAGTAGCAGTAGCAGTAGTAGTAGTAATATGTAGATTAAGAGCTGGATGGTCACCATGTGAAGTACCTATCAAGATGAACGGTATTATAAAACGAAATATAGTAATAGAAATAATAGTATAACTAATAGCGGTTGTAGTAGTAGTAGTAGTAGTAGTAGTAGTAATAGCAGTGAAGTACTCCTACTCCTACTATTACTACTGTAATATGCTAGTAAGTACTAACGGACCGACTGAAACCGACACCTATGGATGTTTCACAAGATTACATAATGTAATTGAACAAAAAAATTTAAAAGAAATGTGTAGCATATACATTTATAACATTACGTAATATTGATTGTGAAGCTTGGATATAATTTACAAACGTTGGAATAAATTCAATTATTTTTAAAGACCAGACCATATGATTAATTTAATTTAACCTTTAAACACTTTTTATATCCTTTTGTCAACTAGAATTTACAATTTAATTTCCGTCATTTTGATTCTATATCTACTACTACTACTACTACTACTACTACTACTACTACTACCATTGCTTCTTACTTTCAACTTATAGTTGCCACTCATGCATGTGTTGTACGTACTTAAAACGACGAGATACGTCCCCGGTTGCATAACTCCTCTGAGATGAGTAAAGCCATCCCTGTAACTACCAGAATCAAGTATAATATCATTATTAGTTAAAATTATTGGAATTGATGATGAAGATGATGATGATGATGATGATGATGATGATGATGATGATGATGATGATGATGATGATGATGATGAAGTCTGATTCTGTGTATGTGATTGGAGATGGTTTACTTTATGTTGTAATAGTACTTGGGTGTTATCATTGCTAAAATTGGTTACATGAATAGCTGCAGCCACTGTAGGTGTATGAAATAGCTCCAACAGCATTGAAACACCACCACCACTACTACTACTATTATTATTATTATTATTACTTCTGTTGCTTTTATCACTAATCTTGTCATTTTTGTCGGTTATAATCAGTTTGTACATTGGATTGGTGTGAAAGTGGCCACTACTTACAGGTCCACCACAACTACTACTACTACTACTACTACTACTACTACTAAGCCAATTCCCAGAGATATTATACAGACATGGTAGGATGGGTTCCACAGGAGCTAGACGATAGGGACCAGTAGATAAGACTTGGATGCTATATGAATGATCCTTGCATTTGTACATTTGTGATACAACTAATGTAAAGGATAAGGTTTCATCAGTAATGCATGCTTTGATATAACCGTCTTTGATACACTTGGTAGGAAGACTATTACTATTACTACTCCTATTACTGCTACTACTACTAGTAGTAGTAGTAGTAGGAGGAGGAGGAGGAGGAGGAGAAATGCTACAACTCCAATCTACATCAAATCTTACTAGAATATGAGGATCATTGGTATATACTCCTTGCATAAATAATGTACTACCACTACTACTACTACTACCACTACTACTACTACTAAAAAGTCTTTGGCCATTAGTATTGCTGTAAATATGCAATGTCAGTAGATTTGCATCAGGATGTTGTTGTTGTTGTTGTTGTTGTTGTTGTTGTTGTTGTTGTTGTTGTATAGTTTCCTCTTCATTAGCTTCTTCACGAATGTCTCTGACATGCCTGGATAACAAAATCCAAATACTTTCTAAACCACCACTATTACTACTACTACTATTACTACTTCTACTACTACTACTACTACTACTACGGTTATTCTTAATTTTCCTATCAACTAATAACGAATATTGAGGATTTTCTCCAATATAATATGTGTCTTTACAAGGTCCGTGTGACAAAGGCCATATATCATGTAAAACCATTCTATAAGCAAACAACTCCGGATTCCAATTTAGATTGATGGTTCTGAAGTATTTACAACAATCACTAAATTCTAGCCAAAATATACCATGTTCAGCCAATATTTTCAATGAAACAGGATCTTTACTACTACTACTAATACTACTAATACTACTACTCCTACTACTACTACTACTACTACCACTATTATCATCATGCAAGGTGACATTTAATGCTTTACATAGCCCTGTCGTCCAACTGTCCGTGTCATTCAAACTGAATCTTCCTTTAAAGGGTCTGGTAGACCAGGGGTTCTTTACCTTTAACATTCTTAGAGTACCAGCTACTTTAACATCAAGTATAGCATATGCATGAGTTTCCACTAGCCCTGTTGTTTCCTCTTCAGCTTCATTCAATGGTCCTGTGGATATGGTTATTAAGCAATCTCCAAAGTGATGAGCTGATGATATTCTTCTCCATGCATTATCTTTCGATGAACTACTACTACTACTACTACTACTACTACTACTACTACTACTACTACTACTATTGTTATCAATAGACTCATCATCGAATGATAACTGCTCAGGTATCCATCCAGTCAAACAGTATAGATCAATACCACTATGACTACCAGGGAAATCATACCCTCCACATAGCTTCATGTACGCCTTTTCAATAATTGATACCCATAATTCATGTATATTACTACTACTACTACTACTACTACTACTACTACTACTTCTGACATGTGAGCATAAAAGTTGTCCAGTATGTTTATTGACTGGTAATGCATCATCAACAATCACTTTCCTGGATATTCCATTTACAAACAACTTTACCATATATTTACCATAGGGATTGTACATCGGGACACCTTGGTTATTCTGTGGATACACAATATTTGTGATTAGTTTCTTCTGAAATCTTAATTCAAATGAAGATGTAATGCACAATGAACATACAAATGAACAATCTCCTATTACATCTTGAGTGATGTTAACTGGATCTATTCTATCAATCATTACGATATTGTTATTTCTACTGTTTTTACTATTACTAGCTTCATCACTCCCAATTAAAGAGTTTTTGTTTTTGAATCTCTTTTGAAGCTCCAAATATTGATAAGGTCGCAACCAAATTGCATCATGCTCCTTCTGTTTATTATTTAGAACAATTGATTTACCTTCTTTGTCAACAAATTTATTATTATTACTTGTTGATGTAGAATAATTGAATTGTTCTGATGTAATATCTGATAATAACCATGGTAAATACAGACATTTTCCGACATAAGAAGATCTTCTTAATATCTCACGCTCTTTAACAGACAAGTCACCATTAGTAGGAGGAGAAAGAGAAGGAGTAGGAGTAGGAGTGGTAGTAGTTGTTGGAGTAGTAGTAGGAGGAGTAGTAGTAGGAGGAGTAGAAGGAGTAGAAGGAATAGTAGTAGTAGCAGGAGGAGGAGGAGGAGAAGCAAGTGATACATTTGCTTGGAAAGGAGCCGAAACTGG
>Ga0099800_1265_pt1 | contig 12591 bp, 15 predicted proteins | sample Uncmet6_SortRC_1_FD_89868 | JGI IMG/M metagenome (GOLD analysis project Ga0099800, IMG submission 89868) | Marine eukaryotic communities from CALCOFI LINE 67, Pacific Ocean - CN11_C50_N6_SortRC_1 | ecosystem: Environmental > Aquatic > Marine > Oceanic | place: Pacific Ocean: Monterey Bay... | reverse complement strand
AAGGAGTTTTTAATATGATTCAACAAATTTCTCATCATGACTTAGAACATGTGTACGCATCTGCGGTCAATACAATTCAATCACAGATGAACTTTCAAGACGCTGTGAAGCAGCTTGAAGATGCAGCACGTGCAGGACACGGTAAAGCAGCGATGTTTCTGGCTGAACTTTACTACCAAGGCTTTCGTGTAGAACGAGATTCATTGAAAGCACAATACTGGCAACGAATGGCCACCATGCAAGCATAATCAAACGTCACCTAGGTGGCGTTTTTTAATGCCGCTGTAAAACTTTATTACGATTTAAAGCAAACGAGTAACTGAAATTAAGTATTTATTTTTTATAATAAACACGAATTTAAATCGCAGCAAAACCATGAAAACCTACACACAGTTAAATCCTGTATCTAAAGACTTGATAATTAAAATTTCTATTTTAAAAACCATGATGTATTGCGGCGCACTTTGGGGTTTATACCATCAAGGCTGGGCAATTAAATCAGATCAAGATGATTTTGTTTTTCCTTTTTGGCTCAATGGTGTGCAAGCACATCGTTACGCTAAAAAACACTGGCCAAATTATGTTCCCAAAAAAATTACGCCCCAAGATTTTCAGGAGTCTTTATTACCTACATTGACCCGTTTAAATGTTACGCCTGCTTTGTTTAATTCGAATCAACGCAAATTTAAATTATCGACACAACAAATGCGACATTTTTTCTTTGCACCCGCATCGAATTTAAAAATTGCATAAAATAATGTGTATTGAGTTTTAATCGGTAAAACTCAATACAAAACGCCAACGCCATTTGGCAAAATATTATTCATTTATACTTTCAAAGGCTTTGCATTTTCTTCAAATCGCGCTAAGTTAATTTAAAATGATAACACTCGCCAGAGGGACATAAAAGATGACAAACGTTGCTCAAGTTATACAAGATAAAGCTGAACAAGCCATTTATACTGTTTCGCCAGACGCAACCGTACTTGAAGCAATTTCGATCATGGCAGAAAAAGGGATTGGAGCTTTAGTTGTCACTCAAGATAATGAAGTCGTTGGAATCTTGTCTGAACGTGATTACACCCGCAAAGTTGCCCTGATGGAACGCTCCTCTTATGATACGACGGTGAGTGAAATTATGACCGCAAAGGTTTTAACTATTTCACGTTCAAATACAGTTGAAGAATGTTTACAACTGATGACAGACCGACATTTACGTCATTTACCTGTGGTTGAAGAGAATAAGTTGGTTGGACTCATCTCCATTGGTGATTTAGTTAAAGCAGCGATGCAAGATCAAAAAAACTTGATTGATCAATTACAGCAGTATATTTCGGGTTAAATAGCCTTAAATAAAGCAGGCATCTTTATCAGATGCCTTTTTTTGAATGCTTAACTGCCCTATTTCCAAACTGACCTGTACTTCGATTTCACCCATTTGCAAATACCGCTTCGCTAAATACGTGCTGTCTGTAATACCTTTGATGAGACATGATTCGATACTCAAATGAAATGCATCACATCAGCTCTCACGCGACCACTACAATTTTTCGCCACTTATACAATTTTCACCGAATTAAATTGTCCCGATGACCTTTATTTGGATTAAGATAGCCCATCGGTATCGTTTCATCTTTTGATTAGGTCTTGTTATGTCACAGGCGAATGCCAATTTTACAAAAAATTCTCCCAATACAGAGAATAAAGTGAATGACTCAGGTCAACTAAAAGAATTTCGCACTCCTCCGCATAACCTTGCCATTGAACAAGCAGTACTAGCAGCGCTGATGACCGTTGCTGAATCATTTGAACAAGTGGGTGATTTACTCAAAGAAAGTGATTTTTATGCAACTCGTCATAAATATATTTTCCGTGCTATTGAGAAACTGGCACAAGAAAACTCACCTTATGATGCAGTATTGGTCAATGACTGGTTGGTGAAGCAAAATTTACTCGATGCCATTGGCGGTGAAGAATACCTGATGCAGCTTATGGCGGACTCCCCGTCGAGTTTTTACAATCTGGAAACTTATGCAGGCAAAATTAAAGAGTTTTCTACACTGCGTAGTATGATTAAAGTCAGTACTGATATTTTGCAAAATGCTTATGACACTAAGGGTCGTGCAGTCAGTGAAATTTTGGATTTGGCTGAAACCAACATTTTTTCATTGGCAGAACAACACAATAACAATAAGAAAGACGCGGGACCAAAATCGATTAGCTCAGTGACTGCTGATGTTATTAGTAAACTCGATGAGCTTTCTAAACTTGATGGCAATATCACAGGTCTAACGACTGGATTCTTAGAACTTGATAATAAAACCTATGGGATGCAGGCAGGAGATCTCATCATTGTTGCCGCACGTCCTTCAATGGGTAAAACCACTTTTGCCATGAACTTAGTCGAAAGTGTTTTATTCAATAGTAATTTGCCTGCACTGGTTTATTCGATGGAAATGCCTGCTGATTCCATCGCAATGCGTTTGATTTCCTCCTATGGCAAAGTGCACCAAGGGCATTTACGTTCAGGCAAACTGGATGGCGATGAATGGTCGAAAGTCACAGGTACGATCTTGCAGCTTCAGGAAAAACATCTCTATATTGATGATTCCTCTGCACTCCCGCCGACGGAAGTACGCTCCCGCGCACGACGTATTGCTAAAATGCATGATGGTAAAATTGGCTGCATCATGGTCGACTATTTGCAATTGATGAAAGTTCCAGGTATGGGTGATAACCGTGTAGGCGAGATTTCAGAAATTTCGCGAAGTTTAAAAGCACTGGCTAAGGAAATGAATTGTCCTGTTATAGCACTGTCTCAGTTAAACCGTAGTCTGGAAAATCGTCCCAACAAACGTCCTGTCATGTCTGACTTACGTGAATCGGGTGCGATCGAGCAGGATGCCGATTTGATCATGTTTATCTATCGGGATGAAGTCTACAATAAAGAATCTAAAGAAGCTGGTACTGCCGAAATTATTATTGGTAAACAGCGTAACGGCCCGATTGGAACAGTCCGTTTGGCTTTTGAAGGTCAATATACCCGCTTTAGTAACCTCTCACCTGAGTATTACAGTCAGTATGATGATGAGGAATAAGGTCTTAATTATTTATCCTCTTTAAAATTTTTCCATGTCGTCCCAAAGGAGAAATCAGGGTGCGCCAAGCAACAGTTTATATTGATAGCGCTGCGCTGCAATATAATTTAAACCGTGTCAAACAACTTGCACCAAACTCAAAAATCGTGAGTATGGTCAAAGCCAATGCTTATGGACATGGAGTCAAAGACTGTTTAGCAGCCTTAAATAACACCGATGCTTTCGGTGTTGCCACTCTGGAAGAAGCACTCGAGCTTCGTGCTCAAGGCTCAAAGCATCCGATTACCCTCATTGAAGGTATTTTCAATGCCAATGAAATGCATGCTGTTTTACAACATCAACTTGAATGTGTCGTACATCAGCAGCAGCAAGTAGAATGGTTATTACAATATAAAGCTGAATATATTCAACAAGGCTTAAAAGTCTGGATCAAACTCAATAGTGGAATGAACCGTTTAGGTTTTAAAATAGATGAAATTATTGATGTCATCACACATTTGAAAACTGAAGGTTTCCATTGTGTACTTGCAATGCATTTTGCCAATGCCGATGTTCCAGAACATCCAATGAATCAGCAACAAATTCAACAACTACTCACCATTAAAGAAAGCTGTGCGCCAATTGAGGTTTCATGCTGCAATTCAGCTGCAATTTTTAACTGGCCAGAACTTCATTTTGATTATGTACGTCCCGGCATCATGCTGTATGGCGCTAGTCCTTTTGCAGACAAAACTGTACATGAGCTGGATTTAAAACCAGTCATGACCTTTACTGCCCGAATCATTGCGCTTAACCATATTCAAGCAGGTGATTCAGTCGGTTATGGCTCATGGTTTACCGCCGACGAAGCAATGGATATTGCCATTGTTTCAATTGGCTATGGGGATGGCTATCCACGCGCTTATATTAAACAAAACTACGTTGCAGTGAATGGACGTCTTACACGAGTAATCGGACGTGTTAGCATGGATATGATCGCGATTGATGTGACGGGATTAAATGTATCGTTAGATCATGAAGTTGAGCTGTGGGGGCAACATCGTTTGGTTGACGACGTTGCCGAAGCGAATGGAACGATTGGTTACGAGTTACTTTGCCGTTTAAGCAACCGACCGATTCGCCGAAAAATTGAAAATTAAATCAGATCAACCCATGTTTAACCATGGGTTTCTGCTTGTACATCTTTTAAAATTTCGAGCAAACGTTCTAGCGAAGTTGGATTAAGTAGATATGGATTAAAAGTGTTGCTCCCGAGCTCAGCAAAAAAACTTTTTACTTCACTACGTTTACGCACATATTTCATCGACCAGTCTTTAAAGTTGGCGTGTTCAGCACTTCTTTCATCAAGAACATGAAAATGTGAATGACGCGGATCTTTCTTTATAGAATCCAGTAACTTCAAAACTTGTTGCTGTTCGCCCTCAAGACATTGAAAAAAATAGTTATCCGCAAAATATAAAACACCTTGTATTTTGTGAATATAATTGAAATGCATCGCAGTTGAAAGAATTTCTCTCAGATCAACCATAAGTTGCTCATGCGATGAGGTGGTTTGACTTGCATAACAAATTTGATAATTCATAATTATATTTCTTTATCTGTTAATAAATTAATTATGCCTGCCGTTTTCAATTATTCCAAATAATCCTCTGAAGGTTTTGGAATTTCATGCAAACCTGCACGCAGTATTTCCGACCATTGTTTACTGATTTTTTGAAAATACTCATCATCTTGAGTAACACGTTTACCTTTTGGCATTTCCAGACTATCAATATGATACACCAATACATCAAGCGGCAATCCCACTGACACATTCGAACGTAAGGTAGAATCGAATGAAAGTAGGCTACAACGCAGTGCTTCATCCAAAGGCATATCATAAGTTAAAGCACGATCTAGTATTGGTTTACCGTACTTGCTTTCACCAATCTGAAAAAAAGGTGTGTCTTTAGTTGCACAAATAAAATTCCCTTGTGGATAGATATTATAAAGTTGATGCTCTCCTTCCCCAATTTGACCACCCACAGTCAAACTACAGTAGTAATTACTTTGTTCAAGCGTATCTTCGGTCACATCTTCAATGACTTTGCGCAAAGTTCGCCCGACCAATTGGGCAACTTCAAACATGGTATTTACAGTGTATAGATTGGGTTGTTCCTGTAATTCAAGCTGATTTCGCAAATGACCGATCACAGCCTGTGTTGTTGCCAGATTACCCGCTGTTTGAATCGCAATAAAGCGCTCTTTTAATTTCCCAAAAGTGTAAAGTTTTCGAAAAACTGAAATCTGATCTACACCCGCATTGGTCCTCGTATCACTAATGAAGACCAAGCCATCTTTAAGCCGTAAAGCACAACAATAAGTCATTTTTTTCATTCCATTCAACAAGCAAGTACCTGCACTGTTGATCGCATTTTTTCCACACCACCTTTTTCACGAATACCCCTTACTGGCGCAACATCAAAATAATCACGACCAATTGCGACGTAAATATGTGAAGAAGGTTCAAACAATTGATTACTCACATCGAAACAATACCATTGTTTATTCAAAAATACTTCAGCCCATGCATGACTTGCTAGATGAGGCGTATTTTTATCATACAAATAGCCTGAAACGTATCGCGCTGGTAAATTTAAAGCCCGACACATGGCAATCATTAAATGTGCATGATCCTGACACACCCCTAGACCTGCGTAAAATGCTTCTTTTGCTGTGGACTGAACTGTGGTTGCATGCGGACAGTAAGGAACTTTCAACAAAATTTGTTCTGCTAAAACAATAAGTTCTTTCAACGAACCCATCGTCACAAATTGGGTGGCAAATTCCAACATATTCGCGTCCCACAACGTAGCATGTGTCGGCTGCAAAAATAGTGACAACGGTAAACTTGCTTGGTGTCCCTCATTTCCACCACAATGTAATTCAACGATCCCTTGCGCCATGATGGTTAAATGTTGATAGTCAAAACGCTGTGAACAAGTCAGCCATAGATTATTAAAAACATCCTTTTTAAGTACCCGTTCACCCGGAACACTAATGTCCCAGTAATGAACGTATTGGTGCTGTGAACTTTGAGGAATCATCTTAATATATTGGATACTGTTGCACGCATTTTCACTATAAGTGTAATGTGTTTGATGATTCACCATAAGTTTCATACAGGCGCCTCAAACATGAGATGAAGTTGATCATGAAAATGATAAAAAGACATCAAATCAGGTTGTTGCTTCAAATCAAGCCATGCTGTTTCAAGAGCCAACCAGCCATAATTTTTTAAAGCTGCAACGGTTTTGTCGAGTTCATCAATTAAATTTTCAGGATTTTGTTTAAAGCGCAAAGTCGCATCTAATTGCTCAATTTTTTGACCCAAACCAAAAAACAGTAAAATATCGGTATCTGTTTCTGCTTCCAAAATCTCATTACACTCTTGGACTACATTACAAATATAACCCGATTGTTCACCTGCATTTCGAATAAGAGCATTAAGTTCAGCATAGGCTTTTGCAGGTAAAACAGCGCGTAATTCATGAATATTGTCACTTGCATAGCTAAATTGTTTCATCAATGAATACGGTTGCTCAGGATCTAGTGCCAATTCATTCAGTGATGCTGCATCATAAGCAGGTAAACAAAAAGCATGACAAAATTCAATTGCAGCCTGATCCTGTGTAAATGGAATCCGATTGCAAAAAAAGTTGATGCGCATCAAATAACGGCCTAACCAGTAAATATGTTGTGCATTTGAACTCAGTAAAATCATAATTTCTTCCTTGTTAAATGAACATTGATCAAGAATGTAGTGCTTCAACAACCCAAGTATCTTTGATGCCACCACCTTGTGATGAGTTCACAACAAGTGAGCCAGCTTTCATGGCCACACGTGTCAAGCCTCCCGGTACAATCTCGGTTCGATAAGGCGATGACAATACAAAAGGACGTAAGTCGATATGCCGCTCTGCGATGCCATCCTGAGTCAAAGTTGGCGCCACAGATAATTCGAGTGTCGGCTGTGCAATATATAAATGCGGATGTTGCAAAACTTTTTTTCTGAACTCCGCGATTTCACTTTTGGTTGCTTGTGGCCCAATCAGCATTCCATATCCACCAGAACCCTGTGCCTCTTTGACGACCAGTTGTTCCAGATTGGCAACTACATAATCCAGTTCATCTTCACGTCGACATTGAAAGGTTGGCACATTTTTCAAAATTGGTGCTTCATTCAGATAAAAATTAATCATATCATCCACATAAGGATAGATTGATTTATCATCCGCAACCCCTGTACCCGGAGCATTTGCAATCACGACATTGTGCTGCAAATAAGCAGACATCAAACCTGCGACACCTAAAGTACTATCAGGTCTAAAAGCAAGTGGATCGAGAAATGCATCATCAACACGGCGATAAATCACATCGACACGTTGACGACCTCGAATAGTTTTGACATAGACGTGATCATTTTCAACAAAAAGATCGCGACTACTGACTAGCGGCACATCCATTTCACGGGCTAAAAAAGCATGCTCGTAATAGGCGCTATTAAAGCGTCCTGGGGTTAACACCACTATAAAAGGCTGATCAACATAAGCATTTTCCTCCAAAATTGCGCGGAGTAATGTTGGATATTGTTCGATTTCTTGTAACGGGTTTGCCGCACATAGCTCTGGCATGAGTTTTTTACTGATTTTTCGACTTTCAATCATATAAGAGACACCTGACGGTGTTCTTAAATTATCTTCGAGAACAAAAAAATCACCTTTTCCATCACGAATGATATCGATCCCGCTGATTTGAGAATAAATTTTTCCTTTTAAATCATGATTTAACATGTGAGGCTGAAAAGCTTCATGTGTCATCACCTGCATTTGAGGAACAATCTGTTCTTTCAAAATATGCTGATCATGATAAATATCATCTAAAAATAAATTTAAAGCTTTGACGCGCTGCTCGCAGCCTTTGGATATTTTCTCCCATTGCTTTTTTTCGATCACTCGCGGAATGAGATCATATGGAATCGTTCGTTGCGTGCCTTCTTCTTCACCATAAACCGTAAAGGTAATCCCTTCATATAAAAAATGTTGCTTTGCCTCAGCATTCAGTTGCTTCAATTGTTCGAGACTATGCACTGACAGCCATTGCTCTATCTTTTTAGAAACTTCACCACTTGAGCTGACATCATCTAGCATTTCGTTAAAAAATTTTGATTTTAACTGCTCAAACAAATTGGTATTTACACTTAACTGGTCAATGAATAAAGACTGGCTGTTGATTACTCCGCTCAATTTATCTTTCATATATTGCTCACCTAGGGCATGCATCTCTTTATCTTCTTCTAACATAATTACCTGCCTTTTTTCTTGTTGACTCATTATCCTATAAAGCAAATACAGTGCCATTTATGCAGATGCTTTCCTTATTTTTGGAAAAAAAGTGAACTGGCTTCAATGAGGTTCTTGTAGAAAGTTGTATCGGGATATAAGCAATATTTCTGTTACATTCTTGCCAAAACGATCAAGTTTTTCTATTGTGTTGCTATTCAAAACATTATTGACCTACTTACGATCGACTATGTCTTTACAAGAAAAAGAAACCTCCAATAGTTTGCACCGACAATGGCAAATTCTATCGCGCCTTTCGACAGGTAAATGGATGGGAACGCGTGAACTACAGGAAATGCTGGAACGTGAAGGGGTTGATATTAGCCTGCGCACTATTCAGCGTGACTTAAACCAGATTGCACAACGCTTTCCCATTGAAAGCAATAAGACCGTACCGCAAGGCTGGCGCTGGCGTTCTGATGCTCCTATTCAAAGTCTGCCGCATATGACCAGTTCTCAAGCGGTGACATTTATGATGGTCGAAGAACATTTAAAACACCTGTTACCCCCCAGTCTGATCGAAGAAATGAATCCATGGTTTGATCTGGCACGTCGCAGCCTGTCGACTCAAAATAATGTTCGCCAATGGATTAATCGTGTTCGAATTGTGCCTGCAAGCCAACCATTAATTCCGCCTTTGGTCGATAAACATGCACAACAAGCCGTTTATGAAGGTTTACTCCAAGATAAACAGATCGAATGTATTTATCGACCACGTAATATTCATGCTGAAGAAAAAACCTATATTTTAAATCCGCTGGCTTTGGTACAAAAAGGTGCGATTATTTATTTAATTTGTACACGGCACGATAAATCCGATGTCCAAACTTTTGCTTTGCACCGTTTTAAATCAGCTTCTGTACTAAATTCGCGCGCTTTACACCCAGTAAATTTTGATATTGATCAATATATTGACTCTGGCGCTTTAGGTTTTCGTGTTGACTACAACAAACCGACTGAAATTGTTGAGTTAAAGCTGACCATGACTGAAAATACGGCACAGAGCTTTTATGAAAGTCAGCTTAGTAAAGACCAAAGCATTACTCCCATCGATGAAAATATTGTAGAAATTCGAGCAACGCTCCCTTTTACCTCTCAATTGGTTTGGTGGCTACGCAGTTTTGGTAAAAAAATTCTGCATATAGAACCAATTGAAGTTCATCATGCGGTCAGAGAAATTGAAAATGAATAAAAAAAAGAGAGCATTGCTCTCTTAGAGTTTTTATAATTTTTGATATTCAAACAATATTACTTTTTCTTGGTGATTAAAATACTGGCACCCACTTTCCCAAGCCCCGACACCAAAGAAAATGGATACCAATTCGTGCTGAGAACCATGATTTAACATAAGCATGCTAAATCATAACCATTATAACGAATCGACTTCATGGTCATGTTGATTACCTCTTTGTTTTGAACGTAAAGCCACTATAAGAAATTTCAGGTCGTATAAGAAATAACAAAATTGACAGAATAAATGCATTTAAATTCTTAAGATTTTTTCATATATCATTTTACACAATATAAAAAGCCCAGTTTTAACTGAGCTTTTTATATTTCAATTATTTTTATTTAACACATGATTTAAGCAATTTTTTTGGTCTGATTATTTTTACGGATGGTAATCATCACCAATTGCACCGCAGCAGGTGTTACACCTGGAATACGATTGGCTTGTGCCAAGGTTTCAGGACGCACGGTTTTCAGCTTTTGCGTGATTTCACGAGACAGGCCAGAAACCACATCATAATCAAAATCTGCTGGAATTTTAGTTTCTTCCAAACGCTTCATTTGAGCCACATCTTCATGTTGACGATTGATATAGCCTTCGTACTTGACAGCTATTTCAATCTGTTCACCCACATGCGGAGATACTTGAGAATCTGTTAATTGAGCAATCTGGGTGAAATTCACATTTGGACGTTTAAGTAAATCAATGGCACTGGATTCTTTACTTAAATCCGCACCCGTCATTTCCACAAACTTTTTGCCCATTGGGTTATTCGGCGCTGCCCATAAATGTGCCAAACGTGCTGTTTCAGTTTCAACAGCTTCCATTTTTTCACAGTAAGCAGCCCAACGAGTATCATCAACCAAACCTAGCTCACGACCAACTGGCGTTAAACGCTGATCTGCATTATCTTCACGCAACATCAAACGATATTCTGCACGAGAAGTAAACATACGGTAGGGTTCTTTGGTTCCAAGTGTAATTAAGTCATCAACCAACACGCCCATATAGGCTTGATCACGTTTTGGCGTCCACTGCTCTTGATCCCATGCACGACGCGCAGCGTTCAGACCTGCAAGCAAGCCTTGTGCCCCTGCTTCTTCGTATCCTGTTGTTCCATTAATTTGACCTGCAAAGTACAAATTATTGATTGCCTTGGTTTCAAGGGTAAATTTCAGAGCTTGCGGGTTGAAATAATCATATTCAATCGCATAGCCTGGACGCAAAATATGGGCATTTTCCATACCACGAATTGAACGCACCAATTCAAATTGCACATCGAATGGTAAAGAGGTTGAAATACCGTTTGGATACAGCTCGTGTGTATCCAAACCTTCTGGCTCTAAAAAAACCTGATGCGACTCTTTATCTGCAAAACGATGAATTTTATCTTCGATGGATGGACAATAGCGCGGCCCTACACCCTCAATCACACCTGTATACATTGGAGAACGATCAAGACCTCCACGAATAATCTCGTGAGTTTTTTCATTGGTGTGTGTGATGTAGCAATTCACTTGCTCTGGATGCATCGAAACATCCCCCCATAAATGACATCACTGGTGATGGAAAATCACCCGGTTGCGGAGTCATTACAGAAAAATCAACTGAACGCGCATCGATACGTGGCGGAGTACCTGTTTTTAAACGACCAACGGGTAAATTTAATTCGCGTAAACGATGTGCCAATGCAATTGATGGAGGATCACCTGCGCGACCACCACTCGACTTTTCGAGTCCAATATGAATGACACCACCTAAAAAAGTACCCGTGGTCAATACCACCGTTTTAGTTTCAAAGTGTACGCCCATTTGGGTAATTACCCCCTTCACCGTATCGCCCTCAACGACTAAATCATCGGCTGCTTGCTGGAAAATATCCAGATTTGGTTGGTTTTCAAGGGTATAACGGATGGCAGCTTTATAACGCACACGGTCGGCCTGAGCACGCGTTGCACGAACGGCAGCACCTTTACGCGAATTTAAAATACGAAACTGGATACCACCCTTGTCCGCAGCTAATGCCATGGCACCGCCTAAAGCATCGATCTCACGAACCAGATGCGATTTACCAATACCACCAATCGCAGGGTTACAGCTCATTTGCCCCAATGTTTCAATGTTATGCGTCAAAAGCAAGGTCTGTCGCCCCATACGCGCAGCAGCAAGCGCCGCTTCCGTACCTGCGTGACCGCCACCAATAACAATAACATCAATTGACAAAATAAGGCCAAGAAAACTGCTTTAGGATGTTTTGCAACACGCTTAAAATCCTGAGGTCGTAACTCCAAGCCTAGTCCAGCCATAATGATTGCAAGTGCTATAGGTAGAAAATCGTAATTATTCCAGAATCCATATCTTATTTCCTTTTGTTGTTTTATATCCTGGTGTCATAATGATTCTAACTAAAATTGAATATATTTCAATCGGATAAATTACATTTATAAGTAGAATTATTATTTTTTCATAAAAAAACACAGGCATAGTAAGCCTGTGTTTTACAGATTAAATTAAAGCAGTTTTACAATTATGGTGCAGGCGCTTTAAATTGCAATTTACCATTTTCATTCGGCTGACAAGTACCATTAAAAGTTACGCCTTTGTAGCCGTAAGTTGCCCAGTCACCTTGCTTTTTCTTGGCACATGCTTTGACCTGTGCATTAGTTTCTGCTTTGCTCACTGTTGCTTCTTCAGCATTTGCTAGCGTCATACCACCAAGAAGTAAAGCAGATACAGCGATTGTTTTTAACATGATGTTTTTCATTTCAATACCTTTTTTAAAGTTGATTTTAGGTTTTTAACTATAAAGCACTGACACAGTCTTATTCTAAGAGTCGGTTTTTAAAAAGTTAATTCGTTTTATGCTGAAATACTTATATAA
>Ga0099800_1264_pt1 | contig 12607 bp, 30 predicted proteins | sample Uncmet6_SortRC_1_FD_89868 | JGI IMG/M metagenome (GOLD analysis project Ga0099800, IMG submission 89868) | Marine eukaryotic communities from CALCOFI LINE 67, Pacific Ocean - CN11_C50_N6_SortRC_1 | ecosystem: Environmental > Aquatic > Marine > Oceanic | place: Pacific Ocean: Monterey Bay... | reverse complement strand
ATACACATAAAAAGGTGTGCCATTTTTTGCAACACCATAACGAGATTTTTCGTCATGCTTTCCTTTTCTTGTGATGTGTTTCTTGTGCTTACTTGCGTAGTAAGTGATGTAAAATGTTTTGTCCATGTTTTCTTTCTCCTGTATGTTTGTTTATGGGATAATCTTATAGGACTATCCCATAGTTGTCAACTCTTAATTTACACTTTGTTGCTGTTGCATTATTGACCTTGCAATAGCAATTTTTTCCTCTCTTGTTTGCTCTACCTTATCTTCTAAAAGACTAGCTAGATTTTCTGGGCTATAAACTGATAAAGCCATACTGCTACTTTCATTTAGTATGCCCTCATTAAGTACAACACCTAATTTGTCAGCTAGTGATTTAGCTTGGTCAAAGTATCTGTAAGATTTTAAACCAAGTTTTAGTTTTTCCATTTTACCATTTACATGTTCATATAATTGTTGATGACATGAAATTACTTTCTCTCTCAAACTATTAAATGATTTAAAAAGTTTAAATGTTTTTTCATCAACTGCGAACATACGACTATGACAATAAGAAGAACCAATAGTAGTTAATTGGAAATCTTTTTCCCACTCATCTTTTAATGACAGGCTAGTTTTATTGTCGTTGCTACTTGTTTCATGCCCTGTAAATTTATTAACTTGGCTTTCCATAGTGTAATAGCTTGGACTTCTTTTGTCGTAGTTATTATTGATTGCAACATGAAAGTCTGGATTAAGACCTTTTGCTTTAATCTCATCTCTATAATAAGACCTTGCAAAAGATTTACCTAAACTAAATTTTACATGTTCTTCATCAATGATTTTATTTATTCTACCATCACTATCAGTTTCAGTTCTTTCTGGTGCAGTAAAATAAAAACAATTATCATTGTATAACTCGCCACCACTTCTATTGTATTTAGCAATCATACTTCTAATTGTATCTACATCTTCCTGTGGTTGGTGGTATCTTACAACTGTTTCTGCCATTACTTTCATGTCAGTTCTTGCTTGGTTGTAATCAGCGATTGCTTTTTTGTGCAGTTCATACTTTGGACTATTTTGTTCAAAGTGATTTTGAAATACATCTGCAATAGCTTTTCTTTTTTCACTATTTAATGTTAGTCTTTTTTCTGGCATTTGTTTCTCCTGTATTGGTTAAAATTAATTTGTTTTAGCACTTGACAATAGGATAGTCAAGGACTATATTTGACTTATATTTTTTATACTGTTTAGGTGATATAAAAAGTTTAGGTTCAGGGGATATCCTAAAAATTCCCCTGATCTGATCATTAGCAGGGATACACTGACAACCTGCTACTGATCCCTGGTCCATTGCAAGCGCAATTGGTATTACTGTAATGGACCTGGGATCAGTTAGGAATAAACCAGAACGGAGCCCGCAAGGGTGCAAAGCTAACTGATCAATGATCAGTCTATTAGTGCTGTGGTCCATGGATCCACTAGTGTGAAGAGACTGATCCCTGGTCCATTGGTAAACCAGAGAGAAAACTCTGCGATGGACCTGGGATCAGAATTTGAAAAAGGCACACATTCCGCTCACCAAATGCTTCGCGCTAAGTGACTTCGGGTGGGGCAGCCTTTGCTCAGCGTTGCCGGGTCCTGAGGCTAAGGGGCGCGCTGAGTTTATATGATTTGCCACTTTAGAATGATTCTAAGTTTCATTCTAAAGAAGGAGGAAGTAAAGCGCCAAGCTTCAAGCGTCAGGCAACGCTTGACAATGGCTCAAGGATAATGTAGGATAAGTATATTAACAAATACAGGAGAAATAAATGACAAAAGATAAATACCAAACAATAACAGATGCTGCATATGTATTAAATGGCAGTTTAAATAGAATAGCGGATGCGCTGGAAGAAGTGCTTCGTTTAGTTAAAGAAGATCAGGAGAGATCAAAAAAATATATGGAAGAGAAAAAAGATGACTAAAAAAATAACTATACATTGGGGCTCTGACAAAGAGCCTCAAGATAAAAAATCATATACATTTGAAACCGATGAACAGTTAAAATATTTCATGATGGGCGTTGATGAAGCCAACGGCTGGTTAGAGTATGAGGTTATAGATGAGTAGAAGACAAGGGTCGGAAAGTATTCCGATCCTGATTGGCCACTGGCGCTGGCTTCAGGAGCAGGGGCCAAGCTACAAGCATCAAGCAGCAAGCGCCAAGCGTCAGGCATTAAGCTTGACAAGAAAACATTATAAGGATATAGTATCCTATAAACTAAAGGAGAAAGATTATGAAAACAAGTGAAGCATGGGCCCTGGTTGGAGGGCTAAGTAAACCGTCAAAAATGCCCGGCTGGTCAATAGGTATACCCGCCAAGGAATGCAAGACTGGCAGCAAGCTCAGGCTGGTTAAAGACTCAGTCTGTGAAGAGTGTTACGCCCTGAAGGGCTGTTACGTGTTCCAGGTAGTACAGGCAGCTCAATACAAGAGACTAAAAGCAATCAGTCACCCGGACTGGGTTCAGGCAATGACAACTTTAATTAATAGTAAAAAGCCGGACGTGTTTAGATGGCACGATTCAGGCGACGTGCAGGACCTGCAGCACCTGGAAAAAATATTTGAAGTATGTAGAGCAACCCCTGAAAAGCGTCATTGGATGCCAACCCGTGAAGCATGGATCAAGGACCATATGGCCAGCTGCCCTGATAACTTAGTTGTAAGGTTTTCTTCACCAATGGTTGACCAGGGACCAGTCAAGAGCTGGGCCAATACGTCGACAGTCTCTACTAAGAGTCGAAGCTGTCCAGCCCCTGATAATAACAACGAGTGCGGCAGCTGTAGAGCTTGCTGGGATCCGCTTGTTAAGAACGTGGAATATGGTAAACACTAATATGCATGTATTTAAACATCCAAAATTTTATGAAGAGTTCAGGCAGCGCGCTAAGCGCTGTCAAAAAGAATTAAAAGCTTCCCTAGAGAAGACGACCATTAGCCCTGATCCTGCGACGGCGGAGGAAGGGCGTGCGTCAAGCGCCAAGCTTCAAGCACCAAGCGTCAAGCCCCAAGCTCCTGAAGCATCAAGCGACAAGCGTCAAGCCCCAAGCAGCAAGCGTCAAGCTTAAACCCGCAAGCGTCAAGCTCCAAGATTCGTGAACCACGGAAAAGTTTCACGGTGCTCGGACCAAGGGCCTCTGCTATGATAAATGTATTGTGTGGATGCTTCACATGGAAGGCTATTTGGTGTGGTGAGAATCGTATTTTGTTCCCCCTACAGACCTTTAATTCTACAGTGAAAAAGTGCCCAGAATTATTACAGCCCAATAGATCGGGAGTACCGTGTAAGCTATTATTTTCCAGTCTAATCCACGAAATATCTTTGATAGTTTTTTTAACTTTTGCATATAATTTTTGTTCTGGTTTCAAGGGAAGTTAGTAGTCCCGTTGAAGCTTTTCAGGTAAGATAAGACTCGATGGTTTTTCTGTTTTCATAACCAATCTGTGTGCACTATGAACCGGCTGACCTATGATTGGAACTGCGTTCTCGTGCACTTCCATTCGTCTGATTGCATGTAACTTTCCACGGATCTCTACATAGATGACGGCGTTCTTTACTGCGTCGCTACCTTTCGTAAAGTTGCTTAGAAACAACTGCAAGTCTTGTACTCTCATGAATTTTTTCTTAACTTGATAGACATATCCTCTATCACTTTTTTATAACCTTGCAAGAGATTTATATTCTTTTCATTTTCTTGTGAGATCTTTTTTAATTCCCAAATTTCTTTCTTCTGTTCTTCAACTAACATCTGATAACCTTTAATAGTATCTCCTGCTTTTCTACATTGAAATTGTAGATACTGTTTTTGTTTTGTGAGTTTGTCTATTACGACCTCTAAATCATTATCTCCCCTGTCATCTTTCATATTGACTTTATAGGATAGTTCCCTTAAATTGTCAACATGGGAGTTCCAAAAAGATTAACAGAAATGCAACAACGATTCGCTGAGTTCTTAGTATTTGGTGGACCTGATGGACCAATGACTAAACGTGAAGCTGCTGTTGCTGCTGGCTACAGTCCAGATAGAGCAATGAGAGAAGGATCTGAATTAACTAATCCAAAATATTCTCCACTTGTTGTTAAACATATTGGTGAACTAAAAGAAGAAAGATTAAGAAAACACGAAGTGACTTATGAAGGTCACGTTGCAGAACTTGCAAGACTCAGAGAGGCCGCTTTAAAAAAAGGATCATTCTCATCAGCAGTGAACGCGGAAGCAAACAGAGGAAAAGCAGCAGGACTATACATAGATAGAAAGATAATAAAAACAGGAAAACTAGAGGACCTATCAGAACAAGAGCTAGAAGCAAAAATGAAACAGATACTAGACGACTACGGGCAGTTAATAAATGTGACTCCAATTAATGAACCCGAGTTATCTTCTTCACACAAGACGTTGGAAACACCGAACGTTCCGAAAAAGTAAGAGATCCATCTTCATCAACATCATAGCCTGAAAATATCTTTACAGTATCTTTGTCTTTAGAAAATAACCAACCCTCACTTACAGGTGTTGCTAGTTTCATGTCAGTAAATTCTTTCACAGAACCCCAGCCGCCTTCAGTGATAATGTCAATCCAATCTATACGTACACGCTTGTACGGAAACTTAACATCTTGTCTAACAATCTTGGGTTTGTTGTAACTATTTATCTTACGGAGTTTTTTTCTCATATAGGTTTGTAGCACAGATTAAAAAAATTAAAAATAACAAGATCGCGCGCAGTCTGAGTTTTCACCAAAGGTGTAATAAAGTGTCCCAAACGTCCACCAAAAACACTAAAAGTGTCCACCCCCTGTCCACCACTTAGCCTTGTATACCAACGAAAAACAGCCAAGTGGACACAAAGTACACTTTTTCTGGAGAGAAAAAAATATTTTTTTTTATTCTGTCCCACACGCCTATAGTACAGTTTTTGTATACTTTCTAGCCACATTTTCGCCATACTTTCGCTCATATTCCGCCTCAATCTCTATCATAAGGTCCGTGATCCCTGATTCGTCCATCTTGACCACTTGGTCCATGGCCCGTGCAACAAGGTCCCTCTGGTACTTGATAGCTTTATTTTTTGTCTGTACTTCGTGGATTCCCCACTTTGTTTGATCTGTCATACTTTCTATACTCCTTTATTAGTTTCTCTGATGGATGCCACACGTCAACTGCTGCATGACATTTAGGACAAGATAAATTACTAACTATATCATAATCTTCATTATCTTCAGTGTCGTGATCTCCACCCCAAATTAATTCCGTGTCGCAGTGCCAACAATTCATTTGTTAAACTCCTCAGCTTTCATTAGTGTTGTTTTTTCTTTCTCATCGAACATTAGGTCATGATACATGTCCAATCTTTTCAAAAACGCATGTTTCCAGCGCCTTAATTCAGGTCCCTCTACCTTAAATTCTTGGTAATATAGGTCAGGCGTGCATACCATGATAACTCCTTGTTTAATCTGGGAGCCGTAAACGTAGTCGTGGGCCATGGCGTATGCCGCAATTTGCATATAATAATCTTCGATCCATTCTTTCTTTTTCGGACGGTTAGACTGTTTGAAGTCAACAACAGTTTCCATACCATTGTGCGAACATATAAGGTCTGTTTGGCCTGCGTATAGGCCCGGGTAATGTAACGTAACCTCACTACCATAATACTCTTCCACTGGCGCAAGACCCACCTCAATAATTTTGTCGGCCATGGGACGCGCCTCTTGTCCAATCCCTGTAAGATCAACGATGTTAGTTCCAAGTACATAGTGCTCGAGGAACTTGTGCATAGCTGTCCCCCTATTACTAGAATGGTTTTTGATTCTGTCTGCCTCTTGTTCACCTACTTTAGCCTTCCACTTTTTTATAAAATCTTGATTTTTGGTGGCTCCTAATATCGTAGTCACAGACGGAAGTCTATAAGAACTTATCTCATAAACACGTTTTCCTGTATCAGGGTCCGTGATTTGTTTACCGGTCATGTAGTTGTATTTACTAGATTTTTTCATGATTCAATTTCTTATAGTTTATTTTTTAATTCTTCTAAGTAGGCACTGTTCTCTTGATCTCTGGTTAACTTATCCATCTGTATCTTTTGCTTGTCTCTAAGTATTCGAGCGTGTTTACGCCAAGCCCATGCATTCAATGTTCCAGCCCACTTCATTATAAAATGAAGACTAGTGTATATTATTTTATCAAACATTTTTTTCTATCCATTGTTTATACCAACCCATATCTACTACGTTAGTCAGATCTGTTTTTTTAACTTTAGTTTGTTTAGTTCGTTTACTAGGCATTATATCTAATACCTCTCTTGTATCAAGATCTACAAAAATTAATTGTACATCTAACTCTTTTTGTTTTTTAGTTGGAGACCGGTTTACTTTGTAACCATTCTTTGTACGTAAGCTGATAGCTTTTACATCTACCAATATTACATCTCCTGTACCATCTTCGTCAATCAATACTAGATCAACGGGTCCGTGTTGTGACATATTACGAGCAACTGAATATCCTAAACCAATAAAATATTCAGCAGCAATTAACTCCGCTCTATCTCCTTTTATATGCTTACTGTGAGGCATTTTTCACCACCAATCTAAGCACTGTCAAAGGATTAGGAGTCAGATCTCTAGTGCACTGAGTAAGCAGGACCAATACCATCAAAATCACCATTGTCTTCATAATCATACAATTCTCCTTGAGATTCACAGTCCCAGCATTGATGAACTTGATCATCTTTTTCATAAATGCATGCAACTTTTACATAGCCATTACCTTTACAGGTAGGACAAATGTAAACCTTCTTAACTTTTTTTGAATTTGCCATTTAGTTTTTTCGCTTTCTCGTTTGCTAGTGCTGTTATTGTTTTTGCTACACTTAATCTTGCGTCTGGAAAAATTATCTTTGATAACTTATCCAAAGTAGCGTATGTTTCTTTACTTAAAGAAACGTTCTTATATTTAGTCATATCTGTCATGTTATTCCTCTTTCATGTTAAAGTCTATATATAAGTGATTTTATAGGATTGTCAATGACTAAATTTGTTTTATTAATGGTTTTATGTAGTGAGCTTGCGGCTAATCAATGCAAGATTATACCTACACCAACAGTATTGTTTAATGATTATAGTAGCTGTATAGTTTATGGTTATAATTACTCACATCAACTAATGGCAAGTTTTGACCCAGAATGGACAAACAGTATGAAAGCTTACACAAAGTTTTCTTGTGAAGCTGATAAAATTATCTAACTACAAATACAGCCAACTAAATTACCACTACCATCATTCATGATGTGCAGGTTTAGTGTGTCTGCGTACCCGCTTAACTTTAGTCTTAGTATCTCGCACACTTCCATACAACTCACTTCGCCCAATAAAGATATATGTTCCATCACTTGCTTTGTGACAGGAACTAATTGATACAATCCGTCGTTTAGAATTATTAATTCCATTAGTCATCTTCCATTACTTTAGAATCAAAGTTCCGTGTTCCGTGAGCAATTATACTTTTTACACCTGGTCCCTGCAACTGTATTGTTGCATAAGAAGACCATGCTTTTTTAACTAGGTTTAATTCTAAAATTAAATTAGACCATTGTTTTTGAGTTATGTTTTTACTTGTTATTGTTAATTGTTTTTCTTTCATATCCTAAGACTAGGATATTTTGGGAGGATTGTCAACCCTGGCCTTTGTATCTATTTAAATTTTTTTGACGTTTTTCGTGTTTACTAAGATTTTTTTTATGTTGACGAGGCCCTCTTTTAGGTGGCTTTTCACGAGGTGTATAAAATTTAAAACTTTGTTTAGCCACTATCTACCAACTTTTTTAAGCGCTTTCTTGTGTGCTTTTGTAAATGAATCACCTTTTTTTATATCGATTTTCATTTCTTTCATATGTTTTTTACTATGATGTTTACTATGTTTTTGTAATTTTTTTTTATTCATTATTCATTCCACTCTTTTACAAATGGTGTAGCGCCATCTTTAGGTGAACTCATGATAGGTAGATAAGTTATCTTACCATTTACATGTTGCTCTAAGTCTGCCCCGCAGTTCATACATCTATACATCTCATTAGTTAAACCAACTAACATAGTTAGTTCACTACATGTTGGACATTTACCATTTACTACTTCTGCTGTTACTTTCATTACTCTAATATTAACTTTTTTATAGACAAAGATCCATCAATATTTTTTTCTAATTCTGCTTTAGATTTAATACATTGGTATTTTATATGCGACTTAGCTTCACGTTTAGCAACACGGGCTCCTTTTAAACACTCACCCATCGCAGGTTGTATACGTGCTTCTTTGATCTCTCCTTTAATTATCATAAGTAAAGCTACAACTACGTCTATCATATTGTTTTACCTTTGTTAATTCCTTGCTTTAGTACATATTTTTTGTGTACCATTCTTGCCAGTCTCTACTTCTTTTTTTAAATCTTTTGCTAAACTCGCAGATTTATTCTCTTTGTTTATTTGTGCGATGTGATCTAATACTTTTCTATTAATGCGTCCCGTTGCCATTTGCTCTTACCTTATCTTTTAATTTTTCAACGTCATGTATTGCTTTTTCTAGTTGTGCTTTTAAAAATTCTATATTAACTTTGTTAGTCATATTTTGTTCTTGAGTTATCTCTAACTTCTCTGTTGTCTTATACAAATCTTCTATCAACATGTATTGTTCCTGGTCCGTAGGCAGTTGCTCACTTTTCTTTAATAGATCAGCTTGAAACAATTCTCTTGATGTCTCAAGGCTTGTTAATCTGCTAGTCACCTCAGTGTAAGCGAACACACCCATAGCTACAGCGACCACGATACCTATCATGTTCTTCATTGGCATGCTTACAGATGTATTTTCACTAATCTTCATTTTTTGGCTTTGGTAGAGGCAGTATATAGTCTTTTGGTGGGATTTTCAATTTGCTTTTACTAGGTCCTATGATCTTATCACCCATTAAATTAAGCTCTGGGTTCTCTTTTTTGTAGCCATCCTTCATATCATCCCACAAACTTTTAGAATCACCAGGTCTAGTGTTATCTCTTGCAGGAGTAATGCCTCTACATTTCATAACTAACAATCTAAAATTTTCGTTCTGTGCAAGACTAGGATTGGCATTAACTCGACCACACATTTTCATTAACTCTAATTGTTGTTTTAGTTTTACATTTTCATTTATAGTTTTGCAATCTACACCTAAATATTTTCTGTAAGTAAAACTTAATCTATAATTATCATCATCATTACGATAATTATTAGTATTGTTATAATGATTATATTTACCATTTCTATCTTCTGCTTCTACTCTAGTTTCAAAATCTCCACATCTTGCACCGTACTCATTAAGATATTCGTTTCTACTATGTGCAGGTCCACCAAACAAAGCTAGTAGTGTTATCATTATAATTAGTATTGCAGTAAATCTGTAATTCATCCTGAGAATCTCCATACATTACCTGTTTAAATCTTTTATATCGTAGCTATGTTCTCGTACCTGGTCGGCTAACTGTCTGTATAAATTCTCTGCCATCTGCCACGTAGATTCTGCAGAAGTTAGTCTTGTGTTTTGATCTGTAATTTTTTCTTGAGCTGCAGTTAAATCTCTTTGAAGATTTATTATTTTATCTTGATTGTTGTTGATTGTGTCTGTTAGATTAACAATATACTTAACGCCCGTAAATGTTCCGAAAAGTACAGACGCTATTACGGGCACTAATACAAAATTCTTTTTAAATAATTCTGCTATATTCATTACTTAACGATGTAAGCTATAACAAGAATAGCAACTACAAGACATTCAATCTTGTGGTCTGACCAGTAATGCATAGCTTTACTTTTTAATTTATTAATCATTTTTTTTCTCCTCAATTTCATAGAAAAACTTGTCTGTATCTTCTGTACGCCAAGCCCTGCTATCTTCAACATTCCATTCAGAAGTCTGCACTTTCCAGTCAGGAGTACTATCTTTCACGGTGAAAGAAGGTAGGTCCCATATACATCTGTTGTTAGGTTGTGCTGCAAAATTACCATCATCTAAGGCAATAATGTGAGCGCACTTATGTTCGTGCGGAATCTCTGAATGATCAGTATCTAGTATATTACTATCTGGATGTGCAAAGTCAACGGTAAATAAATACTTACCTGGATGCCATTTTTTATCTTTACCTATATACTTACCGGCTTGTCCGTCTAAAATATCCCAACGATGGACAGAAGGATAATAAGAAAAACTATTCCAGAGCTGAAGTTCATCAAGTCGTCTTGCGGGCACTCCGGATGGCTCAAATCCCTTTTGAATAAACGCGCTAATTGGTAAGCGATAAAATATTGCACCGTTTTCCATAATAGCATGAAATAATATAGCCCTTCCTGTAAGAGCGCTAATACCAAAGATAATACAGTCTTCAACTTCTCCATGATGTTTTTTACAATCATATAAATACTCTCTTCTTATTTGTGCATAGGTTGCAGGTATATTTGCATTTAAGTAAGCCATAGTTTATCCTCATTTTATACTACCCCAATTAGGACCAGATTCATAGTCCACCTTGTTTGGTATTTCTAATTTAACAGCAGTTTCCATAATTTCTTTTATTTTATCTGCATTACCATTGACAGATATATCAAGTTCATCATGTACTTGTATATGCGGTACGATACCTTCTTTATACAAATCAACCATTGCTTTTTTTGTCATATCTGCTGCGGATCCTTGTATAAGTTTGTTTAATGCTTTGTAAGTATATGCACGTTTAATCATGCCTGGTCCATGTTCTCTTTCAGCTTCTTCTTTAGGTAAAGCTTTATGTACACCAAACTGTCTAGGTTCCCATAAATTAAATCTACATCTACGTCCTAGTAAAGTTCTAATTCTACCTGAGTCTTGTGCTCGTTCCATTACACTGTACGTAAGTTGTTTTACAAAAGGAACCCTACCATGATATTTTTGAAACAATTCTTCAGCGTCAGCTTTATCTAAACCAAGTTCTGCTTGTAATTTATTTTTACCCATTCCATAAAACAAACCAAGGTTAATAGTTTTAGCTTGCGATCTTGGTATGTTAGCCATCTCTGCTACAATCTTATGAAAGTCTGCATCGTGTTGAAGATAAGCTTCCAATACATCTTCTAAACCTTCTGCTGTTATATTTTGAGAATTTTTATCCATAGATGCGTAGTGTGTAACAAGTCTTGGTTCTTGTTGTGAGTAGTCAAAACAACCCCAAGTGCATCCCTCTTCAGGAATAAACAAACTCCTGATCCGTGGTCCAAGTTCCTTGTTCCGTGCAGGAATCTGCTGTAGGTTTGGATTGTTGTAACTGAATCGTCCTGTTACTGTACCACCTTGATCGGATCTAATTTGATTGATCTCTGCATGGATACGACCTTTGTGTGAATGTTTTAATATTGTATCTATAAAAGTTGTATGTGATTTATTAATTTCACGTGCATGTGCAATCTGTTGAACAACAGAGTTAGGATGATTCTGTAAAAAATTTTTAGTAAAACTAGGCGCACCTGTTTTTGCTGTTACCGGATAGTCTAAGTTTTTCTTTTTAAATATTTGTTCTATTGATCTCGCTGCCCATATCTGAACATCTATTCCTGTTTCTTTTTTTATAGATAATAGATAACGTTCTTCTTCTTTTACTAATTCTTGTTTTAATTTATGTGCAGCTTCTACATCTACACGTACTCCTAAAAATCTCATGTCAACAAGGCACGGAAATAATTCTGTTTCAAGATCAAAGATAGATTGTACATCTTCATTCTCCATTTGTTTTTTCATTTCTTGCCATAATTTTAGAGTCACAACTGCATCTTGTTCTGCATATTCTCCAACATACATTGCAGGCAACTTATACATCTCTGCTTTGTGATCTATGCCCCAATGCGCTGCGGTTTCCTTTAATACAGCCTCGCTCTTGCCTATTCCGACATAATCACGACCCAGACTACCCAAATCATATCTAAAGCGATTCTCGTCCACGAGAGAGCCAGCAATCATGGTATCTACTATCTTACCCTCTATTTTAAGGCCCATAGACCTAATCCAACATACATCATACATTGCATTGTGAAATATCTTAATTGCAGGTGTTTTTAGTACATTTGTAAACCAGTTTAGAACCATTTTAATATCCATATTACCACCACCCTCATGAGCAATAGGATAATATCCAGACCAGCCTTCTACAGCAACTGCTATACCTACAACTTTACCATTACCTACTATAGATCCTGACCCTGTAGATTTTAAATCTGGATCTTTGGTTTCTAAGTCAATTGCAATCTCATCATACTTTGATAAGTCAGGAAAAGATTCTGGTGGTAGCCACTCAGTTTGAGGTTTGAATACAGGTTTCATTTTTTAGTATCTTTCATTTTTTTGATTTCTAAATCACAATAGTGTTTTATCTTCTCAAGATCCTCTATCTTATTTTTGTATAAATATCTACAAACATATTTAATAACATTGCCTTGAAAAAAAGAGAGATCATTCTTTGAAATAAATTCGTAAGGTTGAATTTTAAATTTCTTGTAATGGGATCCTCCAATTTGTTTGTCTTGTGGGAATTGTTC
>Ga0099800_1262_pt1 | contig 12798 bp, 5 predicted proteins | sample Uncmet6_SortRC_1_FD_89868 | JGI IMG/M metagenome (GOLD analysis project Ga0099800, IMG submission 89868) | Marine eukaryotic communities from CALCOFI LINE 67, Pacific Ocean - CN11_C50_N6_SortRC_1 | ecosystem: Environmental > Aquatic > Marine > Oceanic | place: Pacific Ocean: Monterey Bay | collected... | reverse complement strand
AGAAGAAGGCGAGGTGAAGGCCCTCAGAACCATATGATGGGAGACAGGACTGCAGGCACTAACATAGGTTATAAATAGAAGGGGTGATGCCAGCTATACAGCTTAGGAGAGGTGTCGATGTCGGTGTGGGGACGTGGAGGTAGATAAATAACTTCTTCGAATAAAAACTCCCGCGACCTCCCTCGTAAAAATTCAAAATTCTAGCTACTAATCCTACTACTAAGAGCTAAGAGATCTCGTTACTGGCAGCAAGCAGCAAGCAAAAGGGGGGCGGGAGGGCGATAAGGAGGGCGGTCGACCGTGGCTAAGCCGCCCATTGTTCAGAGTGCTCGGTGCAAACGAAGGTGGAGGTGGGTGCAAGCCCAAAACCCACCACGCGCGCGCCCCCCGGATGGTGCCTGCCTCGAAAGGACAAGGCGGCGAGGAGCCCCCAGCGGCTGAAGTGACATTCACACTGCGCTGGAGTCGAACATTAAATACTTCCCCGGGTCACTTCTGCGCTATACGAGCGTATACGTCGCTTCCGTTTCCATAGCCGCATTTATGGAGGGCACTTCACTTGGATCCTCATTTAATCGCCACACTGTTCAAGCATCGCATAAATTTGGTCGCCATCTTCCAATTCAAGAGACTGTGGAGTAAAATTCTCGTGCACCCTTTCACCATCGAAGCTGAATTTCAAAGCTGCGCGGGCAACACCTTTTTTTGTAGCGAAGGCATCGAAGACTTTATACATCTTCGTCTGAGCTCTGACTTTGAAATATAGTACCTCTCCACTCTGGTCCCGGACTCGAATCGTGAGAAATGAACCGCCATCACTCGGGGAGGACCGCTCCTCGTGCGACGACGCTTGGTTCGCGCCTCCTGCCGACGACACGCGCAGCCGCTTCGGTTGCTGCTGCCGCTGGTCGCAGGCGTCCTCGTCGCGGTCGTGGCCCGTCACCGACGAGTGCGTCGCGGCGAAGCGACTCAACACCGTCGCCACGGTGGTGGGACTGTGGCTTCCTGCGGTGGCGTTAGTGGAGCGGCGGAGGCCCGGGGGCACGCCCGCGATAGACACGGAAGCGTCGCTCCGAGCCCGGATCTGAAAGGCCAGCGAAAGGCGGTTTTCAGAGGACGAGGACGAGGACGAGGACGAAGACGAGGACGAAGTGCGAACGCGGTGCTTCACGGCCTTGAAAGCCCCGCCGCTCGCAGCCTCGAGGGTGTATCCGACGAGCAGGACGCAGGCGTCGGCAGGCATCTCTTTCCACTCCTCGTCGCGCTGGTCGAAGACCTCGAGGCCGCCGCGCTGCTGCACCACCATCGTCAGAAGTCCGCGATCCACGTGCTCCTCGAGGAGGCTTGCACCACCGCCGCCGTTGCCGCCGCCATAGTTGAGGACCTTGAGGAGCGACGACGACCGCACGCCAGACGGGAGGGGGCGCTGGTCCAAGAGGCGCGCGAACTGCTCGCCCTCCTGGCTGTTGACCGCCCACCCGAGGGCGTTCAGCAACGCGCGGCCATCGCTCACCGCCTTGCCGAGCGCGAGCGCCGCCTTCGCGACGAAGTCCGGGGCATCCGCCGCGCCGCTGCGGTCGGAGTCCGCGGGGCGCACGATGAAGTGCTCCGGCCGGCCCGCGGCGGCGGGAAAGTAGCCCGCGAGGACTCCGTCGCTGCGCGCCTGGTCTCCCTTGTTGCCGTCGCCTGTCGCGAAGAAGCGCTTCGCCGGCCCGAAGACGCCGCTCAGGATGGGCGGAACGTTGCGCGAGCCGGTCGCGGTGGAGGCGTCGAGGAGAGCGTACCCACGGTCCCGCAACTCTTGGTAGAGGAGCCGGCTCTCGCGTGTGAAGGTCTGCGGCGCAGGACCCTCGGGGCAGTCATTGAGGTGGCTCAGCTTGATCGTTTCCATGGTGGGGAGCGAGAGAGAGCTCTGTCCGCCTTCTCAGGTGTTCCGTCGACTAATTAATTAATTATAATTATCTGATCGCGGGGGGCATAGGGAGCGCGACAAGGCGCAGAAACTCACAACTGTCGCCTCTTCATCGGCCACAGATCCCAAAACAAGATGGCGGGTCTGGTGGTGATGGACATAGACATCGCCGTGACCGTCAACTGCGAGATGGATGGGGGCGTGCAGACGGTCTGCACGATGGGGAACGCGGGAGTGAGCTACATCTCCGGGGCCCTCTGCGCCGAGCTTGGCATCGCACGCTCAAGCCTAAAATCTTCCACCGCATACCGGACCATGTTCCCCGGCGAGGCCCTGCGACAGATGAGCGTGATTCCGACGCTGCGAGTCCGGTTCCCCTCCGGGTTTGAGGTGACGCACGGGCCTTGGGTCGTGGACGACGCGGCGCCCGTTCCCATGCAGACGGGCTTCGACTTCATCGGCTCCGCGGGCGGCATCATGTGCTCGCGCGGCGTCGTGTTCATAAACAACCCTGCGAATCGCCACATCGATTTCCAGTCTGCCAACGTACGGGACCAGGATGCCGTCGCCGAAGAGGTGCTCTCTCTCGGCGCGAACCCGCCGCGCTTGCTGACCATGCACGCGCCTGAAGCGAGCCCATTCGACAAATGCCTCGTCTGCTCCACCGCGCTCAAGGGCATGAAGGGGTGCACGAGGTGCAAGGCCGCGGGCCGCGGGGTGTGCCCCGTCGACGTCCGCTACTGCTCCAAAGAGTGCCAGAGGAGCGACTGGCCACGCCACAAGCGTTACTGCGGCAAAGCGGAGGACCCGGCGGCGGCGGCACTCATGGCGGCCGCAGAGGCTGCCGCCGCCGAGGTGGGACCACGGGACGCGGCGACCGACACGCGGGACGACATGCTTTGCGGCATTGTATTCGGAGCCGGGGACACTACCATAAGGCTCAACCGAGGGGACGTGTCTGTGATGGATTCCGTTCGGCGCTTCATAAACGAGAGCGGCCATGTCAGGGGCACCGTCGAGGACGGCCTGGAATGGTCGGCAGATGATCCGAGGGCGCTGGCGGTCTTCGTTGCGAATAGCTTCTGTGAAGAGGCGCGCCGCTGCCTGTACAACAACAATCGACAACCAAAGTCGGTGCAAGTGGGCGATTCTTCCATTGAGATCAACGTGGAGACACAAGAGAAGTCCGACCAGATGAAGGCGCTGGCGATCTACGAGGCGTGCAGGCTTGTGCCAGAAGCGTGCTTTCAGCTCGGGCTGTGCTACGAAAATGGCACCGGCGTGCGTAAGGACCTGCACCGCGCGGAGAGGCTTTACCGGGAGGCCAGCGAAGACGCACTGAGCCTGGTGTACACGGGCATCTTAAAGGGCAGGACCGGCCCGCTGAAGGCCGTCTCGGGGGCTGTGACAGGCGCCTCACTATCCGCCTTCAAAGCGAAGGTGAACCTCGGCGTACTCGTCGGGAAGCGCCCCGGGGGCAGTGCGGAGTCATGCATGCACTTTCGCATCGTCCATGCTTACCTCCGGTGCTGGCCAGGCCTGGACATCGATCCACGGGAGTCCGAAGAGCTGGTGAAAATTAAGGATCTCCAAGTGGCGAACATGAGTGTCATCGACGAGAAGAACCCTACCGCACGAAATGAGGGCGAAGCGATGGCGGCGGCGCACTTCGCCGCACTGGAGGGCCAAGACCCGCTCGCGCTCTTCTTTCGCGCCAATACTCTGCTGATGCGGCTGCAGACCGAAAGCGCTGGCCAGGACGAGGGCATTGACGCTGCACTCGCAGCCAACCTGTACGAATTCGGTTTTATGAAAAAGTTTAAGCTGCTTCGAAGTGGGGCACTTCGTCCTTCGGGCTCCTTAACGGCTGAAGGAGCAGCCAGCATGGCGAAGACAATCCGCAAGCTCCTAACTCACGCTGTGGTGCAAGGGCAGCCGGACGCTAACCTTTTGATGGGAAATCTCCTCCAGCAAGACAGCAGTGCTACTGCGGCACAAGCGGGGCTTCTTGGTATCAACCCTTCCCCGGATAACTACTTGCGTGCGAGGCAGTGCTTCGCCAGAGTAGACGCGTTGGACATTAGTGCGGGCACGCATAATCTGGGCCGCATGTACCAGTTCGGCTTGGGTCCAGGAGGTGCTCACATTGGAGTGGTCGATGGTGAGAATGGCGTCGATATCGAGAAGGCAATTGAAGTGTTCGGGAAAGCGAGCGACAGGAGGTGGCATCATTCCACCATAAATTTGGCTACTTTGTTGTTGGCCATGCGCGGCGACGAAATGCGTTGCGTTACATTGCTGCGGCGGGCGATTCAGGACGACCACGAACAAGCTAGGCCTACGGCAGTACAACTCAAGCAAATGAGGGGCCTTGATGTCTGGGATGATACGCGCTGGGGGCCATGGGAGGATGTTGATGATGGCGGCGGCGGCGGCGGCGGCGGCGGCGGCGGCGGTGGTGGTGGTGGACCAGGTGGAGGTGGGGATGGGGACGCCAAGAGCAACAAAAAGAAGAAAAAAAAGGGGGGCGGGAAGAAGAAGGGCAAGCGCTAGTAGGAAAAGTGGGGATTGTGGTTCACCTGGTTCACCTCATGGTTCACCTTTGAAATTTTTGAAATTTGAATTTTCTATATGCACACATAGACAATAGACAACGCATGAGACAACGCCATCATGGACAACGTACTTCGTGGAGAAAGGGGAGCGTGTGGAGAACAAAACCACGGCCAAAATCACCACGAAAAAAGGAAGAGGCGCTTTTAACAGCGCGCTGCTAATATAACCGCTTATAAGGTACCCTATAACAATCTTAGCTAATTGCGACTGACTAGCGTCGACTTAATAATAATAATAAGAGCGCACCATGAAGCATATGGCATCATGAAGAAGAGAAGAGAGCGAAGCACTCGAGAGAAGCACCACCACACCCAGTTCTACATGGCGTACCCGACGACGGCAGCGACTAATTCACTTGCCCATGAGATTCTGAAGGACCGAGTTCGGTATCCTCTTCATCAGCAAATCCTGCAATGCCGGCTTGCCCCCTGCTGCTGCTCCGACCACCTCCTCGTCTCGGCCGCACGCCACTTCTTCGTACTCGGCGACCTGCACCCTCATCTCTTCGTACTGCTTGGCCACCTCCGCCTTGCGCCTCACACGCTCCTCTCCCTCGTCCATGAGGTCCTGCACCTTCTTCGCCAAGGCGTACTTGCTCGCGTACTCCTCGCGCCGCTTGATGCGCTCCTGCCCCTCAATCTTCAGCTCCATGATACGCTGCGCGTCGGCCATGTACCGGCGCTTCGCGATGCGTTCGAGGCCCTCCACGCGCAGGGCCTCAATCTTTGCGGTGTTCGCCACCGAGGTGTCGTCCTCCCCAACTACTGCTGGTGCTGGTGCTGGCGACGGTGACGCTATCGCAACAGAAGAAGAGCTGAGCGGTGCCCAGACATTGTAGCGGAGGCCAGAAATAGGGCTCAGGGTAGGTGGTGACAAGGCCCATGTTGGTGCCACGAGGAGGAGGAGGAGGAGGAGGAGGAGGAGGGTTGTGGAGGGAGCCGCCTGGTTGAGCAAAATCATTGTCGTGTCACCGGCGGTGGAGGTTTACGTCGCCAGCAGAGATTTTATTTAGGGATTTACGTGAATTATGCTCCCCTTTTGTAGATTGTATTAGAAAAAACGTATATTTATTCTAAATATCCATGGGTTTCTTGGGAATCATCTAGTTTTAAACCCAAAAAGGAGGGGAAGATTTTGTGACGGCTCCCGATCGGCGTCTGCACTCCCACGCTGTGGCGTCACTGGAGCGTCACTGCGGCTTCACAGGAGGCTTCAGCGTCTGGTGACCCTCAATCTGGCCCGTTCGTCATCCCCGCCGAGCCAGCTGTCTGAATGGGTCATAAGTCTTAGCTCCGCACGTTGGTTTGGTGGCCGGGTCACCCTGGAGCCCACACCTGGTGGTGGGTAAATGACACGAAAACGCTACCGTCGAGCACACAAGTGAGGTTTGCGCAGTCGTCCCTGCGCTGTCGTGGGCCGATACAAGCTTGAATCGCATCCTAACTGTACCATACAACGATCCCCTACTCAAGTGTCAAGTGCCGGTGGCCAAAAGGGTGTCCAGGGGTGCATGGGAGCCAGGAGAAGCTGGTGGGGCGAGAATCGCACTTTCGGAGCTTTCGAGCTGCTACGCAACGAGGCGGCCTTCTCGTGGCGAGATTTCGTTACTCGGCATTCCCCATGTCATGGTGATTGGCGGACTGTGCTCATCAACGGCTTCTACCCCCATGCGGCACCATGGCTGGCCGAAATCCGCCCCAGCTAATTTTTCGTGCAACTTCTTCGCCGCCGCGCGATTATGATTGTGTTGCCGCGTGGCACCGGCACTTGACACTTGAACTTCGAATACCTTGCCATGACACTTGTTAAGGGGTTGAGAACCATTTTCGGTGGCCCAAAGTGATTTTGGCATCACCAGCGGCAAGGGCCGGGTGGTGGTGCTTTCTTCTTTTTTTGCGAGTGAACCCGAGAACGAGCGGGGGGGGGGGACTCTAGCCCCCGAAGTGTAGAAACGGGCTCCTCCCTCTTAGAACCCCACACAAACCACCCCTAGGCTATATGGAGAGAGATAGGGCCCGAAAGATATACAAGGGCCCACCCTAGCCCCCTGTCTCCACGCTGGCATGAGCAGCAGCAGCAGCAGCAGCATGAGCAGCAGCAGCAGCAGCAGCAGGCACAGCAGGGGGCGCGTTGAAGCGTGCTTGTCGCTTGTAAGCTCGAGAATCGCCGCCCCCACCGTGGCCCCTGCCCTTCTTAGTGCCCCCGGGGGGCTGGGGGTCGGGGTCGGGGGCGCCGCTGCCACCGAGCCCGCCGCCGCCGCTGCTGCTGCTGCTGCTGCGGGCGGCGGCCATCGGCACCAGCACGGCAGGTGCCCGCCCCCACCACCCTGCCGCCGTTGCAACGCGGCCGTGTAGCTGCGCTGGGGCTGAGGTCGACGGGGCTGCGGTAGGTGCCTGACTTGGCTTGGCCCCGCCACCACGCGGCGCCCCCCCCCCCCTCCTGCTGCTGCTGCTGCTGCTGCACGCCGCCAATCAACAGCGACAAGCACCACGCGCAGCCCCGCAGGAACCACGTTCGCCGCCTCGCCGCGGCCGTGGCTCCCCGCTGTAGTTCGCCCAAGTCGAGGCCGAAGGAGGGCCGCCGTGCGCCCAAGTTGACACCGGCCCCGCTGCCTCAGGGCCCGCCGCCGCTGCTGCTGCTGCAGGCCGCCGGCCGGCAACGGCGGCCATCGGCACCAGCACGGCAGGTGCCCGCTCCCACCCTGCCGCCGTTACAGTGCGGCCGTGTAAATGCGCTGGGGCTGAGATCGACGGGGCTGCGACAGGCGCCTGACTTGGCTTGGTCTCGCCACCACGCGGCGCCCTGCTGCTGCTGCTGCTCGCCGCCAATCAACAGCGACGGGCACCACGCGCAGCCCCGCAGGAACCACGTTCGCCGCCCCGCCGCGGCCGTGGCTCCCTCGTGTGGTTGGTCCAAGTCGAGGCCGAAGGTGAACCGCCGTGCGCCCGCGTTGGCACCGGCCCCGCTGCCACAGAGCCCGCCGCCGCTGCTGCAGGCCACCGTGCAGCAGGCAAGAGCAGCCCCCCCAATTGCAGGGCCCCGCGGGCGCCTCGAGCCAAGAGGGTGCGGCTCAGCCCTGTCAGTGCGACGGTAGAGGACGGCTGATCATCGGCAACCATGAACTCCACTTGCTTGTACGCTAAAAGGGTGGGCGCGGGTCATGACAGCGCCGCCCCTCCATGGTCTGCCAAATGGTATCTTGTCAAAATCGAGATACAAACTCTGCTGGCGACGTAAGGTTTGTTTTTATTTGACCCCAAATAAATCGGCCGGGACCGGGACCCTTCCCTTATTAGCTCTAGGAATTCCTATTTGGTTTTGTAACCCAATAATCGAATAGGGAAAGGAGAGGTATTTCCACCCTCTCAATTCTCAGATTCTCACCCTCTCCATCCGCCGGTTTATCTTGGACTGGCTCGCCTCCGCGTGTTCCTCTCTCCCTCCTCTCTCCCTTTCGAACGGGGGCGGCGCTGTGGAGCATGTCCACTGCGAGCGCGGTCGTGGTGGCCGTGCGGGTTCGCCCGCCGTCGCGGCGCGAGCTCGCGGCCGGCGCCAAGGCCGTGGTGGTGGTGGACGACGCGAGCAAGAGTAGCCTGAGCGTGACGGACCCCACGGCGCTCATGGCCGTCGAGGCGCTGCGCGGCAGCAACGACTCGCCCATGGACCAGTCCGTGTGGAGCCGGCGCTTCACCTTCGACTACTGCTTCAACAGCATAGACCCCACCCTCGCGGGCTCCGACGGCTACGATGACCAGGTGAGCGAGCGAGCGAGCGAGGGAGCGAGAGAGTGAGGCAAGCAAACGACCGACGCACCATGAGGGGCATACTCCGGATGGCTGCTTGAGTTTGCAGATCGTGGCATTCGAGGGGATGACCCTAAGGCGTCTGTCCTGACTGATAATGACTCGGCTTTTATGATCGGCTGATTAACTCACTCACTCACTGCCTGCCTGCCTGCCTGTCTGCACTTCTCCAACTGCCTCGGCATTGTCTACTCTCCTCCTCTCTCGCTCTTCGCCAGAACGCGGTGTTCGAGGCGCTGGGCACGCGGCTGCTGGAGCAGGCGTGGGACGGGTACAACGCGTCTCTGCTGGCGTACGGACAGACGGGCGCGGGCAAGTCGTACTCGATGATGGGCACGGGGGCAGTGCTCGACGAGCGCCTGGAGCCGCACCACTACGGGCTCATCCCGCGCATCAGCTTCGCGCTCTTCGACAGCATCGCGCAGGCGCAGCAGGAGGAGGCCGAGGCGGGCCGAAGCAACAACTCCTACGAGGTGGAGGTGTCGTACATCGAGATCTACAACGAAACGGTGTACGACCTCTTCGCGTCCAACAACAGCAACTCGCCCTCCTCCTCGTCGTCGTCGTCGTCGGGGGGGGGAGGGGGCTCCTTCAGTCGCAGCGCGCGGTCGGGCTCGGGCGCCAAAGGCGGCGCGAACGACCAGCGGCTCAAAGTGCGCGAGCACCCCGTGCACGGCGTGTACGTGCAGGGTCTGACGGTGGTGTCGGTGCAGAACTACGTCGAGGTGGGGCAGCTCATGGCGCTGGGCGGCCGGGCGAGGACCGTGGCGCACACCAACATGAACGAGAACAGCAGCCGCAGCCACGCCATCTTCTCGCTGACCTTCAAGCAGCACCTCGACGGCGAGTCGGCCAGCAGCAACGGCGGCAACGGCAACGGCAACGGCAACGGCGGCGGCGGGGGGGGGTTCGGGGCGGAAAAGGTGAGCAAGATGCACATGGTGGACCTGGCCGGCAGCGAGCGCGTGGACCAGACGGGGGCGTCGGGGGACCGGCTGCGGGAGGCGAAGAACATCAACAAGTCCCTGGCCACGCTCTGCGACGTGGTCAAGGCGCTCGCGGCACAGAGCCTGAAGAAGGAGAAGGCGCAGCAGCAGCAGCTCAACGACAGCGGCGGCTCCCAGCAGCTGAACGACAGCACGGGCAGCCTCACGACCAACCAGCGCGAGCACGGCAGCTTCGGGCACGTGCCGTACCGCAACAGCGTGCTGACGTGGCTGCTCAAGGAGAGCCTCGGCGGCAACGCGCGCACGACCATGCTGGCTGCCGTGAGCCCCTGCGACGTGCACTTCGACGAGACCATGTCGACGCTGAAGTACGCCGAGCGCGCCAAGAAGCTGCGCACGCGGGCCGTGGTCAACGCGCGGCAGACGGACGAGCACCTCATCGCCGAGCTGCGCCAGGAGGTGCTCGAGCTGAAGCGGGAGCTCGCGCGGCGGCAGCAGACGGAGGAAATGGGGCCGCCGGCGGCGGCGGCGGCGGCGGCTATGACGACGACGACCATCGCCAGCCAGCAGGGTAACCAGAACCAGCCGGTGAATTCGCAGCAGACGCCGCCGCCGACGAATAGGCAGCAGCAGCAGCAGCAGCAGTCACAGTCGCAGCAGTCGCAGTCGCTGCAGCAACGGCGCAGACCGCCGGGGCGCGTGTCGACGGGCAGCAGCAGCAGCAGCAGCAGCAGCAGCAGCAGGACAGGGGATGGGTTCCTGTCGCCGATCGAGGAGTCGCACGAGGAGCCCGCGTCGCCGTCGAGCACGGGCAAGAACCTGAGCCGCTTCCGCTCCCCGCCCACCGCCAACCACACGGTGCCGCCCAACATGTCCACTTCGGCGCTGGAGAGCCAACTGGCGGCGCTGCAGGATTCGTTGTCCGAGCGCGAGGAGACCATGTCCAAGGAGAAGCAGCTCTTCGGGCAGGACCAGCACCGCGCCACCGCCGCCACCGTCATCGAGAAGCAGCAGCAGCAGCAGCAGCAGCAGGAGCCGGCCTCGCCTCGCTTGAAGCTCCAGCAGCAGCAGCAGCAGCAGCAGCAGCAGCAGCAGCGGTCTTCGTCGCCGAGCGGGGACGCGACGACCACCACCGCCGCCGCAATCACCACCACCACCACCACCACCACCACGAGCAGCCCTGTGCACATCGTCGGTGGGCTGAGCCTGACGGCCAAAGCGAACGCGCCCGTGGCGGCGGCGGCGGCGGCGGCGGCGGACCGAGCCGCGACGCTGCAGGCCATGGGCGTGGCGCTGCTGCCCGGCGACAAGATCGACCCGACACGGCCGCGGCTGGTGAACCTGAACCAGGACCCCCTCTTCAGCGAGTGCCTCGTGTACTACGTCAACGACGGGGTGACCCTCATCGGCTCCGACGCGGGGGGCGACATTCAGCTCTCGGGCACCGACATGTGCGCGCGCCACGCGGTGCTCACGTACTCGTCGCCGGACCTCATCCACCTCTGCCCACTGGACGGCGCTGCCACGTACCTCAACGGACAACTCATCAGTGCGGCGGGCAACAACAACAACAACAGCAGCAGCAATAACAACAACAACAATAATAATAGCCCGACCAGCAAGGCCGCCGCCGCGGCCGCCGCGTCTGCCGGCGGGGCGGGTTCGACGAGCAGCAGTGACGGCCTTGCCGGCAGCAGCAAGACGGTGCGGCCGGTGCTGCTCAGCCACAACGCGCGCGTGGTCTTCGGGCGGCACCACGTGTTCCGCTTCGAGCAACCGTCGGCGGCGGCGCGGTCGCTCCCGGAGGACTTGGAGCAGCGCCGCGCCGACCAGCGAGCCTGGGACGCCCAGCAGCTCGAGCTCCGCCGCTTGGAAGAGGAGGAGGAGGAGGAGGAGGAGGGGGGGGGGGACTAGACGGGGAGGAGAGGAAAGGGGAGCCGGGAAGGGCGGGCCGCGGGCCGAGTCGCGGACTGCTTATTGGCCGCAAGAAAGCCAACGGGAAGAAAGCAGCCCACGGGGTTGGGGACAAGAGCGGCGGCGGCAGTGGCGCGAAGGAGAGTCGGGAGGTGGTGCCGTCGACGCTGCTGGACTGGGACTTCACGCTGCGGGAGCTGCTGCACCACTCGCCCGAGTCGCCCATCGTGAACCCGGAGGGCGCCACGTCGGCGGCGCTGCGGCAGCTGCAGACCCTCGAGGACAAGGTCAAGCAGCTGGAGGCCGAGCGGGCGAGGTACCTCAAGGACCAGCAGGCCCAAGGCCGCATCGCCCGCAGCGACGACGACGACGACGACGTCGACGAGGACGACGACGACGACTACGCCGTCGAAGAGGAGGAGGAGGATGAGGTGAAGGTGACGGAAGCGCCCGCCGTCGACGACGTGGACCGGACTGGCAAGGAGAACCAACGCTCCCCCCGCTACGAGTCACGCCTCGCCTCGCCACCGAAACCTTTTCCCTTTCCGTCTCCTCCTCCTCCTCCTCCTTCTTCTTCTTCCTCATTTTCGTCGTCGTCTTCCCCGTCGGCTTGGGATTCATATAAATCGTCATCGGCGGCGGCGGCGGCGGCGGCGGCAGCGGAGAGGCCATCGGCGCTCTCCATGGCCTCCTCGTCTGCCTCGTCCGCGCCGTCGATGCTTTCGCCCTCCTACGCGCTGCCGCCGCTTCCATCGGTGGAGGCGCTGGGCAACAGCGGTGTGCGAGGTGCCGCCGCCACGCCCCCGCTGCCGCCCACGCACGACCCGCCCTCGCCGATCATCCGACTGCAGCAGCAGCAGCAGCAGCAGCAGCAGCAGCAGCAGATGCAGATGCAGATGCAGATGCAGATGCAGCAGCCGGACGACCTTCGATCGCCAGTGCGGTCGTCGGATTTGCCGCGGGAGGCGCTCACACCAAAGGAGCCGGCCACGCCGCTCGCCAAGGAGAGCCTGGCCGAGAACCTTGCCGGTCGGAGCTTCGCTGCTGCTCGAACTGGCGGCGCGGCGGAGCAGACGACTGCGGAGGAGCAGGAGCGAGCAAGAGCAGGAGCGAGCGAGCCGAGCAGTTCTGCGAACAACAGCCCCACCGGCAGCCTCGGCAGCAGCAGCAGCTCGCCGTCGGTGAAACTGATCGAGGACGAGCTCCGGCAGAGCCGCGCGCAGACGCAGACTGCGCAGAGCATGGCGGACCAGGCCAAGAAGCGCCTCGAGGAGAAGAGCGCCGAGGTGCGGGCGCTGCAGCAGCGAGTACAGCTCCTCATGACCCGCACGACGACGACCCCCACTACCCCATCCGCATCCTCCCCATCGACCGCGACCGCGACGAGCACTCCGTCGTCGTTATCGTCGTCGTCGTCGTCGTCGTCGGCGGCGGCGGTGCCCAAGTCGAACTCGCGGGCAGTGCCGAGCAGTTCTCTGGGACTGCACAACCGCCTGCAGAGCAGCCCGCGAATGAACTTCTCCACGAGCCCTTCGAGCCACCACCACCACCAAACCGCGGGGGCGCCGCCGTCGTCGCTGTCCACCAAGGGTGTACCCAAGGCGGG